>ENA-OWOD01000001-OWOD01000001.1-gut-metagenome-genome-assembly--contig:-NODE-1-length-316822-cov-42.152962_pt1 | contig 316822 bp, 223 predicted proteins | sample MGYA00248256_ERZ651792 | MGnify/ENA primary metagenome ERZ651792 (study PRJEB26908, sample SAMEA4031714) | gut metagenome | biome: gut; feature: normal infant; material: stool | place: China | collected...
GCTATACATAAATTCTAAAATTTTTGTTCGCAGCGAAGATAGAGATTTCAATTATGAGCCAATTTTTGACTGCTTACACATTAAAAAAATATCCACTACTTAAACAATAACTATCCTTTTGTGAGTATCCTTGTAACATTTTACAAATAGATCACAAGGAACTTTTTACTGGACATACAGAATTTCTATCTGGAAATCTTGACTTAGAATTCTTCCTATTTGTAACGAACAAAAAGATGCTCAAAACCTTGGTTACTACATAAAATATTCTTTGGGTTTAACACTGACAAAAGTCTGAATGTATTCGTATTGTGAAAAACAGCATTTGGGAATGATAAATTCTCTTCCACTACTTTATTGCTTCCTTATTATTTATGGGCAAACTATGTTATCCGACAAAACAGATGAACAATCCACCCAACTATTCCACCTTCTCAAACGGAAAAGCCTGAAGATAACTAATAGCCACCGTCATATTACCAAAAGCAAACACCAGCTTTGTATTCCGATGCAGACGCATGATACACCCCTCCTTCCCTTGAAAAACACCACCCGTAATACGTATCTTCTGCTTTTTCTGAATATACTCTTCAAGAGGCTTATCCATCAGTTCAATGTTATAAGGCATGGATTCATACAGATAAATAAATTCTTCCATCTGTCTATGGGGAATAACAGCCACGCTATAGGAATTGCGGTCTTTTGCAAGATACTGCCGGGGGAACAGATGGGCAAGGATGAGATTCAATTCATCCAACGGGGCACATACAAACAGATAACCATCACCCGTGATTTCCTTTTCATCCGTCAAAGCGTTCAACTTCTGTACAGAGCCTGTCGCGAACGCCTCCTTTACGGCAAAGGCGGACTCCCGACGGGCCGCATATTCTTCCTTGCTATAAGGACACCGTTCAAAACGTCTTTTATGATCAGCAGAGGTATATGAAAACACTTTGAAGCAGAAATATCTTTCTTCCTTTATGCCAGACCGAGTATTAATCATCACAGCCCTCCTGCCGGTAAAGATTTCGATATAGCGTTTCAACTCTCTGTTGCGCAGGAACATATAATACCACTTGTGATCAGGATATTCTTTCTCTTCCCCCGTCTGTGACGTGGTTATCAGATCTGACCCCTGGTCTGGGCAGGAAGCGATTGAACTGCATGGCAGTAACCTAGGCGCTTTACCCGTTATGTTTTGATTCTGCGGAAAGGAGTATTCAGTACCCAAATCCGCATCATGACAGATTTGCATCAAAACATAAATTATTTATCATTTGTACTTCTAAAATGAAAGCTTGTTGAAGCTTCATTTTTGGGGTTCTCTTAGTAAGAGATCCCCATTTCTATTTAATTTATTGATAATGTGAAATATACACATCGTAATTCATAACCTTTTACGAACAATTCTCATACATTTCTTGTTAAAAGCATTTTAAAACAACAAAAGATTTCCATTTCTTGGGAATTATAGCTACTTTTGCAACCAAATGGGGATCTCTTACTAAGAGAACCCCATTTTTTATAAAACGAACCATGCTATCAAACAGCTGATTTTCAGATCTATCACACTTGTTCATGATAAAAAAATAAATTATCCCAAATTAGATATCACACGAAGTCACACAGTATTTCTCTATTGTACAGCCAGCCCGCATGATATTCTACATCGCTGTTTCGCCAGCAATGTAGAATTATTTTTTCTTGAACAAAATATCCTGAGATACAAATAAAGTTACAACCCCTTTAAAATGATCTGATTGGCTCGGTCTATCTGTGAAGTGGAGATGGATGCCAGATAAATATGAGTGGTCTTTTCATTATCGTGCCCCAACCCTTCGCGGATGATGTCTGTAGACACCTTCCTGTCCTGCGCTATGCTGGCCCAGCTATGGCGCGCCACATAGAAAGTCAACGGCGCCTTTAATTCCAGCCGCAAGCCTATTTTATTCAAACCCCGTCCTATTTGCTTGGCCCTCAGTTTATATTGCTTGCGGTCATTTATGTCACAATACCGCAAGATAGGCAGCAGGTACTCGGAAGTGTCATCCTTGTATTTATCCACAATCTCCTGCATCAGCTCCTCCCACAGAATAGTCAGCCGTTGCCCGGTCTTTTTCCGGCTGTATGTCAGAATTCCATTCTGGAGGTTGCTCTTCTTCAAGTGTGCCATATCAATAAACGACATGCCCCGGGTATAGAAACTGAAAAGGAAAATATCCCTTGCCAGCTCCAACTGGGGTTCGAATGACAAATCAAGCTCCTTGATCATTTTGATGATTTTAAAGGGAACGGCCCGTTTTACGGTCTTGTCTATGCCGGTATAGACATGTTTGAAAGGTTTCTTGTCGGTGGTATAGCCTTGCTCTACAGCCAGATTATACACACTCCGCCAGATTCTCATATAATAGGAAGTACTGTTCTTTACCAAGCCTTTCTCTTTCAGATAGGCTTCATACATCTCCATCAGCTCCGAATCAAAGGCTTCAAAACTCAGATCTTCATTCTTTCTGAATTGGATAAAGCTGTTCATTGCCGAGGTATAGCCTTCTGCCGTCCGTCCCCTTTTCTGCCGCTCCAGTTTATTGATACATCGTTGCATGAAGTTGAACACACTCTCTACAGAAGGGATTTTCCGGAAAGAAGCCACGATATCATCAATGGTGTATTCCACACCGGTCCGCTCCAGATCATTGATAATACCTTGTAACCGCGTCATCTCCCAATTCGTCTGGTCACGTATCAGCAGAAGACGCGCTTTACATTCAGACTGTGTTGAAATAAGCAGACTGCCGGTGGAGTCGTCCCACTCGGAAGGCATGATCCGGTAAGAAGTCTTGATGAGCCGTGTCAGTCTGTAATGAATAATTTGATAACTTAATACGCCCTTTTTTCCTTTTACGCTCGATGGGCGGAATTTCAATTTAATGGATGCCATATTTCTTTTCTATATTATGGTTTTGTTATTCAAAACGAATATAGCAATATGGCATCAGGTACACTGTTGCACCTCCGGTTATTCTATCCTTCTATCTCGCTCAGTTCCAACCAGCGCATGGTCTTTTCATCAATCAAATCATTCAGTTCCGGCAATCGTTTGGATTTCTCCGTCAGTTCCTCCACTCCCAGCGTACCGCTGCAAAGGGCGGCTTCTATATCGGCCTTCTCCTGCTCCAGCCCGGCTATTTCTTGTTCCAGCTGCTCGAACTCTTTCTTTTCCTTGAAAGACATTTTCCGCTTGTCATTCAGGCGCACGCGGGCGGTCTTTTCCTCCTTCGGCTTCTCCGCCTCTTTCTCGCGCTGCTCTTTCGCCTCGCGCCAGTCACGATAATCGGAGTAGTTGCCCGGAAAATCACGAATGTCTCCCTGTCCCTTGAATACCAGCAAGTGATCTACCACCTTGTCCATAAAATAGCGGTCGTGGCTTACTACGATTACACAGCCTTTGAAGTTCTGCAAATATTCTTCCAAAACCTGAAGGGTGATGATATCGAGATCGTTGGTAGGCTCATCCAGCACCAGGAAGTTGGGATTACGCATCAGCACCGTACATAGGTACAGGCGGCGGCGTTCTCCCCCACTCAGTTTATATACATAACTATGCTGTGTTTCGGGGGTAAACAGAAAATGTTGCAGAAACTGGGATGCAGTCAGCTTCTTTCCATTTCCCAATTCGATGACTTCGGCAATATCCTGCACCACGTCGATGACCTTCATTTGCTCGTCAAACTTCAGGCCGTCCTGAGAATAGTATCCGAAACGGACTGTCTCACCGATATCCAGTGTTCCACTGTCCGGCTTCTGTTCGCCCATCAGTATTTTAATGAACGTGGACTTTCCCGTACCATTGTTTCCCACGATGCCCATCTTCTCATAACGGGCAAAGATATACGAGAAATCTTCCAGAATCTTCAAATCACCGAAACGCTTGTACAGATGATCCGCCTCAAAAATCTTGGAGCCGATGTAAGAGGCTTTCATATCCAGTTTCACATTGCCGTCGTTGAAACGCTGCTTCGCCACTTTCTCCAGTTCGTAGAAAGCTTCTTCCCGATAACGCGCTTTATGTCCGCGTGCCTGGGGCATACGGCGCATCCACTCCAGCTCTGTGCGGTACAAGTTATTGGCGCGGGCTATTTCGGCATTGGTAGCCTCGATACGCTCCTGCCTCTTTTCCAAGTAATAGCTGTAGTTCCCTTTATATGAATAGACCTGCTGATTGTCTATCTCGATAATTTCAGAGCAGACGCGGTCCAGGAAATAACGGTCGTGCGTCACCATGAGCAGACTGATGTTTCCCCGGCCGAGATACCCCTCCAGCCACTCCGTCATATCCAGATCAAGATGGTTGGTAGGCTCGTCCAAAATCAGGAAATCGGGCTCGGTTATCAGCACATTCGCCAAAGCCACCCGTTTCAACTGACCTCCGGAAAGATGTTTGATCTGCTGGCTGAAGTCCCGGATTTTTAATTGAGAAAGGATTTGTTTCGCCTTCCGTTCATAATCCCATGCCTTTTCGTGCTCCATCCGTGCCAACAACTCTTCCAGTCCCGGATTGCCTTCGGTTTCCATGCAGCTTTCATATTCTTTGATGAGTTCCACCGTGCTGTTTCCGTGATAGAAACAGGCTTCGAGCACGGTCAGGTCTTCGGGATAATGTGGGTCTTGCTCCAAATAGCCCACCCGCAAATCACGACGAAAGACGATGCTTCCTTCATCATATCCCTCCTTACCGGCTATTATATTAAGTAAGGTAGTCTTGCCTGTACCGTTCTTTGCTATCAGACCGATGCGTTGTCCTTCGGCCACTCCAAATGAAATCTTCCGGAACAATACCAAGTCACCGAATGACTTGGTAAGCCCGTCTACTTGCATATATGGGGTCATTATTTGTCTATTTATTTAAATCATCCAACACTGCCTCCGCCTCTCGCTTAATTTTCCTGAATTCGGATTTCAAGTCGCAGGGAAGTCCCTTTTTAGCTTGTCCCCACACCAGTGCGGCAGGGTCCAGCACCATATCCGAACACATAAACTGCAAGGCGGGATATTCTTTCTGTCCCTCAATGACAGTCACCCATTCCATACCTTCCATCTCATTCACCAGAATGGCTCCGAAGGCAATACCGAAATTCTCCCACGCCATACGCTGCTGGGTCTGGAAACGTCCGCTGTCCATTACCTGCTGTATACTGTCAATATCGCTCTCCGACGCAGTGAAATCCTTGGTGAGTTGCTTTTTAATCGTGGTAGAAGCCCACTCAAAGGCGGTGTTCACCTCCCCGATTTCCAAGACACGGATCGGAATGATCTCACGCGGGTGACTTACACCTTCTTTGCGGATCTGCAAAGACCGGATGATTTCTTCTGCCGGATGCTTGTCACCTCCTTTGGACACGGTAAAAGAACATTCGAAAGAAAGATCCCCCTCTCCTGTCACCCAGATATGAGTGGTGTACCAGGCGCCTTCTTCCTGAAAAGTTTCCGCGCTGTAAGCACAATCCCACTTGCCCACTTTCACCAGGGTGGAAGAAGTATTTTCTTTCAATTCGTATGCGATGCACTGCGGACCATAGTCAGCCGCTTCATCCTTATAGGCCGATATGCGGAAATTACCTGTCCACCGGTCAGGATTATAGAATAAAAAACTCTCTTCTGTATCTTCAAACTCGTGCCAGCCCATCGGGTATTCCAATGAGAACCAGCCACCGGGAGAAATGTATTTCATAGTCTCTATCTTTTTAATTCATTACTAACGGAAACGATCGTTTTACTTTACCGGCAATATCTCAATCCAGTAATCATCAGGATCATTGATGAAATACAAGCCCATAGCGGTGTTCTCGAAGCAAACGCATCCCATTTCCTTATGGAATTTACGGACTTCGTCATAATCACCTTCCACACGCAGACACAGATGGCTTTCGTTCTCACCCAACTCGTATGGCTGGGTATGGTCACGCAACCAGGTCAGTTCCAACAAGAAATTGCTGTGGTCATCGGCCATATACACCAGCACGAAGGAACCGTCCGAAGCTTCCTTACGATGAGACTCATGCAAACCTAACGCTGTTTCATAAAACTTGATACTCTTGTCCAGATCAGTTACATTGATATTGAAATGATCAAATCTTCCTTTTACTTTCATATTGTGTTATTCTTTTGTTATTCAATCTCTATTTTTTGTCCGCGATGTGTCAATGACACAAAACGCACTCCATGCGCTTCGGCAAAGTCGCGGAAAGCATTTGCCTTGGCATACTCCGGTGTGAAATGCATGGGTACAAAGATATGAGTTTTTATCTTTGTTACAAACTGTCCGGCACCCCGCATGTATTCTTTTCCCAAACGGGGGTCAACGGGAAACATCGCCACATCCACTTCGGGCGTATAGGCGTAAAGATCATCCAGCTCATGCAGGAAATTCTTCTCGGCTCCCTTCCACTCCGCCTCGGTACTCTCGTCCATCCAATGCCAGTTATTCAAATCACCGGCATGAAAAATCTTTTTTCCACTTGCCTGAAGCAAAAACGATACTCCCACATCCGTGGAACCGAAAGCACGCACGCTCAATGTTTCATCCTTATATTCCTCTCCTTTTTTCAGCCAGACGGCATCTTCTTTCTGCGCCCTGCGATGACGCAAAATGTCTTTCGAGAAAATATAGATAATATCCGGCCGCTGTTCACGCCATTGCAATACCTCTTTATTAAAATGATCCGGATGAAAATGACTGGCCAGCACATACAGTTTTCCGGGTCTCCGCAATAATTCGCTGTGTACGGTTCCTTCCGGCATTCCCGCCTCTTGATTGCTGAAAGTCCCATCCATCAACCGGTTCAAATCCGCCTGCGCCTGTCCATCCTCCGAATCACGGTAATAATCCATGATTACAGTAAAGCCATCGCCTGACAAGGCGAATCCGCTATGATATATATAAGTAAGTTCCATATCCATACAACAAATTTATTTACCGATAGGTTGCACCTGCGCACGGGTCTTTTTATCAATCTCCAGAAACATATAATTCACTTTACCCGAATGTATCAGGGAGTCATTCTCCCGGTATTTCCTCGTAGCGTATTCCTTTGATTTCTCGTAGGTCAGTTTCGACATCTGGTTCTGGGATTTGCCCACCATGGTAGAATCCAGCTTCTCATCCGGAAAGAAATCATCCAGATTCACATCCCCTATCATCGTGGTTTCCAGAAAATTCATATTCTTATGTGATTTGTCCGTGTAATAACCCACAAACATATGTCCCGGAATACGCACCAGGATAGGATTGATATTGATGGCTTTCATCAGTGAGGCCAGCAACACGCTGCCATCCACACAGTTTATCTGCGAGGATTCCAGCGCATCGTCCAAGGTACGGACGCGCTGTGTATAAACCACATTGGACGAAAGACTGGTATTGGTGGTGGAGCTGTACTTAAAGTTCCGCTTTTGCAACACATTCCACAATGCATAGACCTGTTTGTCCACATTCTCCGACTGGTGTGCATTACCTTGATACCCAAGAAAACGATTGACGATACGTGTATCCAAGGCTTCACGCAATAATTTGTCAATCTGAGGATGCTCCTCGTTGACGTAGGCCGCAAAAAACTCTCCCGTATCGTGAAACTTCATTTTATCGTCCACATATCCTAAAGGGCACTCATTGATACTGCGCATCGAGATGGTTTTCAAACGCTGTGGAAGTTCTTTCTTATTCAATTCCGCCTTGACGGAGATGCTAACGGGCACTGCCTGATTATTATCACGCAAAGCCTGATAGTTCCATATAATATCCGGGAAAACCAGATATTCTTTCCCCGCCTTGGGTAAAATAAACTCAGATACAGACTGAGAGAAAAAAGGAGTCTCGGCCACTTCTATACGCAATTTGCTATTGGCATAACTGTTCTTCAGCCGGATGGCGATACACGACTTGGGATTTCCGATATAATCGGAATCGGCAGGTACGATTAAACTGGCATCTGTGGTTGCGGTAGAAAGAATGGTTGCAGGGAAAATATTACCACCCAGCTGGTCGGTAATCTCGAACCCGGATTTAAAAGGCTCATACCGATAAATAAAGACTGAAAATGCCATTACCAGTATAGCAGATAATATTAATGTGGACCATTGCCACTTGTTCAGTTGTTTCATATTCCACTTTTCTACGCTATCTGTTAATCAGTTGTTTTTATGATTCCCCATCCACCATCATTCACTACAGACTACACTGATTGACACAGGTTCCATATCAAGCAATTGCTTTTCAATAGAAATAATCTGCATCAATCCGTGCAATCGGTGGCGAAAAGCTCGTTATCTCACTGCGATACTCTCTATCTCCACAAGCGCTCCTTTCGGCAAAGCCTTAACAGCTACAGCAGAACGGGCAGGGAAATCTCCTTCGAAATACTTGGCATAAACAGCGTTCATTTCAGCAAACAAAGACATATCTGCCAAAAATACGGTTGTTTTTACGATATTAGCGGTAGTCAGACCGGCTTCTGCCAATACATTCTTGATATTCTCAAAAACCTGGGTAGTCTGTTCAGTCACTCCTCCCGGAACAAATTCACCGGTAGCAGGATCAACGGGAATCTGACCTGACAGGAATACCATACCATTCACTTCAACAGCTTGACTGTAAGGACCTATAGCAGCAGGAGCCTTTTCTGTAAAAATCACTTTTTTCATCTTTTCTCTATTTATAATTAAGTAAAAATCAAATTTGACGGGCTAAATTAGTATTTTTTTCGCTATTTCATGCAGACTCTGCTGAACAATCTGACCTATTTTTACGTTCATTTAACATCAGGGTTTTCACAGACAGAAAGGATGTTTCCCCACGTCGTTTTTTTTATTAATTTCATTAAATTCGGCAAAAAATCTTCTGTAATATGCATGAGATTAAAAAAAAATATCTACTTTTGTCCTCGGTAAATACGTCAGTTCCCTATCCGGGAAAGTCTGTTTACTTCCTGATAACAATCAAAACAACATCAATCCCATAATCGTAATTATGAGTGCATTTCCCCCTTCTAACACATTTTTGTGTAGATTGTGCTCCTTAATTATACCATTAAAAGATTATAAAGAAATATATTACTAATAACTATACTCTATGTATAACATTATTCAATTAAACGACAAAGACTTGTCGGAATTACAATCGATTGCCAAAGAGTTGGGTATCAAGAAAACAGACTCTCTAAAAAAAGAAGATCTGGTTTATAAAATTCTGGACGAGCAAGCCATAGTCGGAGCAACCCAAAAAGTAGCGGCAGAAAAAGCCAATGAAAGTCAACCCCGTAAAAGATCACGTATCAACGTTAAAAAAGACGGTGACAAGGTCTATACTGCAACCAAGGACAAGGCACAGAAACTGGAAGCCAATACCCCGCAGCCTGCCGCCGCAGCTGCCGAAACAGTAAAAGAGACTGCTCCTGTAGCGGTAACACCACAAACAGAAGCCGTGGCCGAAACAAGTGCGGAAGAAAAAACACCTAAAAAAAGAGGACGCAAACCGGGTAGTAAGAAAGTAACAGCCAAGACAGAAGAACAACCTGCAACGAAAACGAAAGAAACTGCAAAAGAGGAAGTGAAAGCTGAAGCACCGGCGAAACCGACACCCAAAAAAGCAAAAAAAGAAGAAACACCGGCTATTCCCGAAGAAAAAGAAGTGATTCTTCCCGAACTGGAATTCGGCAGTGAAACCGATGATTTTATTCCTATCGAGGATCTTCCTTCAGAAAAAATAGAACTTCCTACTGAGTTGTTCGGCAAATTTGAGGCTACCAAAGTAGAAACACCGGCTCCGGTACAGACACCTGCCCCCAAATTCCAACCACGCCAGCAGCGCGATCAAAATCAGAAGTACAACAATCCGCGCAACAATAATTACAACAATCCTCGTCAGGCAAACAATAATAACAATACGACGGCTGAGGGAGAAGCGTCTGCCAGCATTCCTCAACAACCGGAACGCAAACAGGTGGAAAAGCCTTACGAATTTGAAGGTATCCTGACCGGTACCGGGGTATTGGAAATCATGCCCGACGGATACGGTTTCCTCCGTTCATCCGATTACAACTATCTTTCCTCACCCGATGATATTTACGTTTCACAATCGCAAATAAAACTGTTCGGTTTGAAGACCGGTGATGTAGTGGAAGGCTCTATCCGTCCGCCCAAAGAAGGAGAAAAATATTTCCCGTTGGTAAAGGTGGAAAAGATAAACGGTTTGGATCCCGGATTGGTACGTGACCGCGTTCCGTTTGATCACCTGACCCCGCTGTTCCCCGATGAAAAGTTCAAACTTTGCAAAGGGGGATATAGTGATAACCTTTCAGCCCGTGTGGTAGATATGTTCTCACCTATCGGTAAAGGACAGCGTGCTTTGATTGTGGCGCAGCCCAAAACCGGTAAGACGATCCTGATGAAAGACATCGCTAACGCAATCGCAGCCAACCATCCGGAAACGTACATGATCATGCTGCTTATTGACGAACGTCCCGAAGAAGTGACAGATATGGCGCGCAGCGTAAATGCCGAAGTGATCGCTTCTACATTTGACGAACCGGCAGAACGTCACGTAAAGATTGCAGGTATCGTACTGGAAAAAGCAAAACGCATGGTAGAATGCGGTCACGATGTGGTAATCTTCCTCGACTCTATCACCCGACTGGCACGTGCATACAATACGGTTTCTCCTGCTTCCGGCAAGGTATTATCCGGTGGTGTGGATGCAAATGCCCTGCATAAGCCCAAACGTTTCTTCGGTGCTGCCCGTAACATTGAAAACGGTGGCTCGCTGACCATTATCGCAACCGCACTGATTGACACCGGTTCCAAGATGGATGAAGTAATCTTCGAAGAATTCAAGGGTACAGGTAACATGGAACTCCAGCTGGACCGCAACTTGAGCAACAAACGTATCTTCCCGGCAGTAAACATCGTGGCATCAAGCACCCGCCGCGACGACTTGCTGCTCGACAAGACTACTTTGGACCGTATGTGGATTCTTCGCAAGTATCTGGCAGATATGAATCCTATCGAAGCCATGGATTTCGTAAAGAGTCGTTTGGAAAATACCAAAGACAACGAAGAATTCCTGATGAGCATGAACTCATAAAAAATAAATCTCTTTTATTAAATGACGCAGGCTATACCTTTTCATTAAGGTATGGCCTGTTTTTTATTATACTTCAATCAATATATCAATGCATCAATTTGCTAATATGCCCATGACCACGCAGAGTAGAATGCAGCAAATTGACACATTGGCAAATTATCCAATGGGTACAAAACCTGATTCCTTCCGTCTGATTAAAAAGACCTTTAAATCCGGAGAACCCATGAAAACAAAAATAATCTGCTTTATCGCATTTGTCAGTTATACCTTTTATTTAACCGCAGGAGATATTTATGTTTCTCCCTACGGTAACGACAATGCTGCCGGTACACGCCAATCTCCCCTCCAGACTCTGGAACAAGCCATCAAGCAAGCGCGCGAATGGAGAAGATTGCAATCACCCGAAACAACCGGAGGCATAAATATCCTATTGGAGGAAGGAATATACCCACAATATAAAAGCCTGTTCATCCGCCCCGAAGATAGCGGGACAACAGACTCTCCCACCCGTATCACCGCTGTTCCCAATGCCCGTGTAGTCTTAAGTGGCGGAGTTCCTGTGACAGATTGGGAACAAGGATGCAAAGATACCAGAATACCAGAAACACTTAGAAATAAAATATGGGTAGCGGAAGCGCCCCGTATGGGAAACAGGATATTGGAAACCCGGCAAATGTGGGTCAACGGAACAAAAGCACAGCGGGCCGCACAGTTTCCCGACGGAGTAATGGAACGCATGATTGATTTTAACCCTGAGGAAGAGACGATCACCATTCCCACTCCACAAACAGCAGGGTTGAATGCCGCTTCACAAGTAGAGATGATCGTTCACCAACGTTGGGCCATCGCCATACTGAGAGTGAAGGAAATGATTACTGAAGGGGCAAATACAATCGTCCGTTTTCATGATCCCGAAAGCCGGTTGGAGTTTGCCCATCCCTGGCCTCAACCTGTCATTGACGGAGAAAAAGGAAACTCCACCTTTTGTCTGGTCAATGCTCTGGAACTATTGGACCAGCCCGGAGAATGGTATCAGGATTACCCTTCCGGACGCATCTATTATTACCCGCGTCCTCACGAAGACATGACGAAGGCGCAAGTCATTATTCCGGCTTTAGAGACTTTACTGACTATAAGCGGAACATTAGAACGCCCGGTAAGGAATATATATTTTCAAAATATATCTTTCGAACATACTTCATGGATGCGCCCCTCTTATCAAGGACACGTTACATTGCAAGGAGGCTTCCATCTGCTGGATGCTTACAGACTACCCATACCGGGGCTACCCGAAAAAGCGGAACTGGAAAACCAGGCATGGATAGGCAGACCCGAAGCTGCAATACAGATAAAATGCGGCAATAACATAAACTTCAACCACTGCACATTCCAGCATTTAGCAGCCACCGGAGTAGATTATGAACGCGCCGTATCGACTTCCATTGTCGAGAATTGCCATTTCACCGATATTGGTGGCACAGCCTTACTGGTGGGCACCTTTCCCGATGAAGGATTTGAAACCCATGTGCCTTATACACCTTTTCATGAACAGGAATTATGTACGGGAATCACCATACGGAACAACCTGATTGAGGAAGTGACCAATGAAGATTGGGGAGGTGTAGGCATCGGAGCCGGATATGTAAAGAATATCCATATCGTACATAATGAAGTCTGCCACGTCAATTACTCAGGTATCTGTGTGGGCTGGGGATGGACCCTGCTGGAAAGCGGAATGAGCGGCAACCGGATTGAAGCCAATTACGTCCACCACTTTGCCCGGAGGCTGTATGATGCAGGAGGACTTTATACCCTCTCCAACCAACCCAGCTCCGTAATGCGCAATAACCGGATTGAACATTTAATTGACGCGCCCTACGCTACCAACGACCGTGCGTTTTACATCTACTTTGATGAAGCGACGGATGGCTATACCGTAGAAAACAACTGGTGTCCGTCCGAACGTTTCGACTCCAACCGTCCGGGACCTCATAATGTGTGGAAGAAGAATGGTCCGCAAGTAGATGAAAGTATAAAGCAAAAGGCAGGGAGGGTCGCTGTAGGTGGGGTGTCACAACCAAGAATCATTATAAAAACAAAATAACAAAAAGAGAATGAAACCAACCAATTACCACTTATTCGATTTTCTGGACTTTGATCCCGATCTGTCAAGAGACGAATCATTATGGAAAGCATACAAGCCCACCTCTGTCTATGAAAAAGACGGGGATATCTGTATAAACGTCCCTTTTCAAAAGCAAGTGCTCTCTAACGATATGGCACCCGATACGGCATCGCCCCGTGAAGAATATACGCTGGTCATCCGTCAGTACACCTCAGGTATCACCCGACTCTTTATCGGATTCGGTGAAGAAAGCATGACGGATCAGTCGGAAATGCTCCAATTCAGTGACCGGGTAAAGAAACTCCCTTTGCAAGTGACACAAACAGAAGGGGAATGGTTGATCACGACCCAAGACGGAATCCAACGGGCACTTATCCATGTAAAGCCCCCGGTACTGGACCGTTGGAGCGAACTGCTGCCCGATCCTCAAGAGACCTTGGATCTTCGCCTTTACCCCGACGGCAAACGTGAAATCCGACTGGCTGCCTACGACCACTTCTCCCCTCCCCGTTACGATGCGCTGCCACTGGCATTCTGCAAACGAAACGGAGTAAAGGAACGTGCCACCCTTTCCTTTGAATCAAAACCCGATGAATGTTTTGCCGGAACAGGGGAACGCTTTGCCAAAATGGACTTAAGCGGACAAACGTTCTTCTTAAAGAACCAGGACGGACAAGGTGTGAACAACCGCCGTACCTATAAGAATATTCCTTTCTACCTCTCCAGCCGGATGTATGGAACATTCTATCACACCTGTGCCCACAGCAAACTGTCACTGGCCGGGCAGTCCACCCGCTCGGTACAGTTCCTGAGCGACCAGGCCATGCTGGATGTCTTCGTCATAGCAGGCGACACCATGGAAGAAATCCTCCGGGGTTATCGGGATCTGACCGGATATCCTTCCATGCCTCCCCTCTGGAGTTTCGGCATCTGGATGAGCCGCATGACTTATTTCAGTGCTGATGAAGTAAATGAGATATGCGACCGGATGCGTGCCGAACATTACCCCTGTGATGTCATCCATCTGGATACCGGCTGGTTCAAGACCGACTGGCTGTGCGAATGGAAATTCAACGAAGAACGCTTTCCCGATCCCAAAGGGTTCATCCAAGGACTGAAGAAAAAAGGATATCGCGTGTCCTTATGGCAACTCCCCTACGTGGCGGAGAACGCCGAACAGATAGACGAAGCACGCAAAAACGATTATATAGCTCCGCTGACAAAGAAACAAGATTCGGAAGGTTCCAATTTCTCCGCTTTGGACTATGCCGGAACCATTGACTTCACTTATCCCAAAGCAACCGAATGGTATAAAAGACTGCTGAAGAATCTGCTGGATATGGGCGTGACCTGCATCAAAACCGATTTTGGAGAAAACATCCACATGGATGCCCTCTATAAAGGCATGAAACCCGAATTGCTGAACAACCTGTATGCATTGCTTTATCAAAAAGCCGCCTACGAAATAACAAAAGACGTAACCGGTGACGGCATCGTATGGGCACGCTCGGCATGGGCGGGATGCCAGCGCTATCCGCTGCATTGGGGAGGCGACTCATGCAGTTCATGGGATGGAATGGCAGGCTCGCTGAAAGGCGGTTTGCATTTCGGGCTTTCCGGTTTCGCCTTCTGGAGTCATGATGTCCCCGGATTCCACACATTGCCCAACTTCATGAACTCTATAGTGGACGATGATGTATATATGCGCTGGACACAATTCGGTGTATTCTCCTCCCACATCCGTTATCACGGAACAAACAAACGCGAGCCGTGGCATTATCCCGCTATCGCACCCATGATAAAAAAGTGGTGGAAGTTGCGCTATACGCTTATACCTTATATTGTAGAACAAAGCCGTAAGGCCATCGCAAGCGGAGCACCTCTCTTGCAAGCTCTGATTTTTCATCACCCCGAAGACAAATTGTGCTGGCACATCGACGATGAATACTATTTTGGTAACGACTTCCTGGTAGCCCCGGTCATGAACAGCGAGAACCGCCGGGATGTCTATCTGCCCGAAGGGAAATGGGTGAATTTCTTCACAGGCGAACGCTTGGAAGGGGGACGCTGGCTGAAGAATCTGGATATCCCCTTGGACGAAATGCCCGTATATGTACGTCAAGGAGCGACCATCCCCGTTTATCCGGATGAAGTGGAATGCACGGACGATATGGATTTAAGCAAAAGCATCGGTCTGCACATAGACCCTCATTTTAAAGGAATATTTAAGAACTGACGAATATGGAAACTTGGAAAACGAATTTAGACGAGACAAAGAAACGATATATAGATTGGTGGAACCATAAAGGAATCATACTGAACATGTGGGAGCACTTTCAGGAAGATGTGAAACCTCATGCGGATATCCCTGCACCCTCCCCGGCAAAAGACCTGAATCAGAAATGGTTCGATCCGCAATGGCGTGCAGAATACCTGGACTGGTACGTGGCACACAGCAGTCTGAAAGCAGATATCCTGCCGGTAGCCAATACCCAGTTAGGCCCCGGTTCATTGGCAGCCATCTTGGGCGGCGTGTTCGAAGGAGGGGAAGATACCATTTGGATTCATCCCGATCCCGATTTCAACGATGAGATTGTTTTCAATCCCGAGCATCCCAACTGGATATTGCATAAAGAATTGCTGAAGGCATGCAAGGCGAAAGCAAACGGTCACTATTACGTAGGAATGCCCGACTTGATGGAAGGTCTGGACGTACTGGCCGCCTTGAAAGGTACAGACAAAGTTTTGCTGGATACCGTGATGCAGCCCGAAGTGCTGGAACAGCAAATGCAACAAATCAATGATATCTATTTCAAAGTCTTTGATGAACTTTACGACATCATCCGTGAAGGAGACGAAATGGCCTTCTGCTATTTCTCTTCATGGGCGCCGGGAAAGATGAGCAAGTTGCAAAGCGATATCTCCACCATGATCAGTGAGGATGATTATCGTCGTTTTGTACAACCCTTTATCCGCGAACAATGCCAAAAGATAGACTATACCTTGTATCATCTGGACGGCGTAGGCGCCATGCATCACCTGCCCGCCCTTCTTGAAATTGAGGAACTGAATGCCATTCAATGGACTCCGGGCGTAGGTGAGCCACAAGGAGGATCACCCAAATGGTACGACCTTTACAAGAAGATCCTTGCCGGAGGCAAGAGCATCATGGCTTGTTGGGTAACCTTGGACGAACTGAAACCCTTGCTGGACAATATCGGTGCGGACGGTGTGCATCTGGAAATGGATTTCCATAACGAGAGAGAAGTGGAACAAGCGATGCGCATTGTCGAAGAATACTCCTCTTCTTCCTCTGACGTATCCAAAGAAGACCTTTCGAAAGAAGAAGCCGCTGCAACAAAACAAGAAACAATCGTCGTCAAAGACTCTGCGGCAGCCGGGAATGAAGCCTTGAAACCTTTGTTCAATGCCATTGTGGACGGAAAGCTGGAACCGGCCGTAGAAGTAACCAAGAAAGCCATCGCCGAAGGAGTACAGCCCCAGGAAATTATCAACAACTACATGATAAAGGCTATGGGCGAAGTGGGACAACGCTTCCAGGACGGAAAAGCGTTCGTGCCCCAACTGCTGATGGCAGGACGCGCCATGAAGGGAGCTTTGGAACTTCTGAAGCCTTTACTGCAAGGGAGTGCCTCGACCACCATAGGCAAGGTGGTCATTGGAACCGTGAAAGGCGACTTGCATGATATCGGCAAGAACCTGGTGGCTTCCATGCTGGAAGGTTGCGGCTTTGAAGTAATCAACATAGGCATAGATGTATCTTGCGACAAATTTGTGGAAGAAGTCAAGAAAAACAAGGCAGACATCCTGTGCATGAGCGCCTTGCTGACAACAACCATGACTTATATGCAGGAGGTGATCAACGCTTTGGAAGCAGCCGGTATCCGTCATCAGGTAAAAGTGATGATAGGCGGCGCTCCGGTAAGCCAGGGATTTGCCGATGAAATAGGTGCGGACGGGTATAGCGACAATGCCAATACGGCCGTAGCGGTAGCCAAGGAACTGATGGGGCTTCATAAATAAACGGAATATTCATCTTAATCTGATACATGAATTATGCACGCTAATTATTTAGATACGTTAGATTGGGGCATTCTTATTGCCTACTTTCTGATTCTTATAGGCATCGGTATATGGGCCAGCCTGAAACGCAAAAAAGGCAGCAGCCTTTTTCTTGCCGAGCGTTCCCTGAAGTGGCATCACATCGGTTTCTCCATGTGGGGAACCAATGTGGGCCCTTCCATGCTGATAGCCTCTGCCAGTGCCGGGTTCACCACCGGCATCGTTTCGGGCAATTATGCCTGGTATGCGTTTGTTTTCATCTGCTTGCTGGCTTTTGTCTTTGCCCCCCGTTATTTGGGAGCGCGTATCACCACCTTGCCGGAGTTCATGGGGCGGCGTTTCGGACAGTCCACCCGCAACATTCTTGCCTGGTACACCATTGTGACGATCCTTATCTCGTGGCTTGCCCTGACCTTATTCGCCGGAGGTATCCTTATCCGTCAGGTTTTCGATATTCCCATGTGGCAATCGGCATTGATCCTGCTCGTTATCTCCGCATTCTTCACCATGGCCGGAGGGCTGAAAGCGGTAGCCTATACCAATGTGTTCCAGATGCTTCTGCTTATTTTCGTATCGGCCACGCTTACTATAGCAGGGCTTTACAAGGTGGGTGGAGTCAGCGCATTGGCCGAAGCGGTTCCGGCCGATTACTGGAACCTGTTCCGCCCGAATGACGATCCCGCCTTCCCGTGGCTGCCCATCATTCTGGGTTATCCCATCATGGGAGTCTGGTTCTGGTGCACAGACCAATCCATGGTACAGCCTGTATTGGCTGCCAAGAATCTGAAAGAAGGCCAAATGGGTGCCAACTTCACCGGCTGGTTGAAGATACTGGATGTTCCTCTCTATATCCTTCCGGGTATCATCTGTCTGGCACTCTACCCGGGCTTGAAGAACCCCGATGAAGCCTACATGACTATGGTCACTAACTTATTTCCTGTAGGCATGGTGGGGTTGGTACTGGCCGTATTGACCGCCGCACTGATCAGCACTGTCGGCTCTGCCCTGAATGCGCTGAGTACAGTCTTCACGATGGATATCTATGTCAAGAAATTCAGACCGCTTGCCAGCCAGAAAGAGATCATCCGTACAGGGCATGTGGTTACAATGGCGGGAGCACTGATTTCGGTGATCATCACCATTGCCATAGACAGTATCAAAGGATTGAATCTGTTCAATGTATTCCAATCGGTACTGGGATTTATCGCACCGCCTATGGCGACTGTTTTCCTGTTCGGCATCTTCTGGAAACGAACTACCACGATGGCTGCCAACATGGCATTGACGCTTGGCACGGCGTTCAGCATGGGAGTGGGCATTCTCTATTTATGGGTATTCCCTGCGGAAGAATATACGACATGGCCTCACTTCATGATGCTGTCTTTCTACCTGTTCGTTATCATCAGCGCAGGCATGATCTTGGTATCCTTATTGGATAAACATCGACAAGAATGTACATTAAATATGAAGAAAGTCATGGAGAAGCCGGCTAAATCCGTTATCCTTGCATGGGCGTTACTGGCTATTGTCATGGTCGGGCTTTATCTATTCTTCAATGGGCATTAAAAGAAGGTGCAGAAGGCTGAAAAGATTGTATTTTTATATGCCTGCGTTTGGTATCCCACTCGGGTGGTGAGGCAGTCCCACCCCGGTGAGATTGCAGCTTCACCCCGGTGGAACTGGAGTCTCACCGGGGTGGAATATCAGATGAAAGTGGTTGTTATAACAGATGGAAACGGCTGTTATACCCTGTCTGATAGGACAGGAGATTCATTAAGGTTGCAACAAATTGCAAAATCAATGAGATTAATAACAACATCTAGCCATTTGGGAACTCTGATTTTTGTAGTCATCCTATTATCCTCGCCGCTTCCGCCTGTAACATTTATCGTACGTACAGAGACCGCAAGTATATTCCAGTTTACGGACACCATCCCCCAGGCCTATTACTCCACTGACCGATTTTATAGGAAGCATCAAACTGGAATCTGTCAACCGGATGCCGCAAGGTTCCGCTGAAGGAAATAAAGGGAATAATTTCTTTTGTTCCGACACATGCCAGCCGCAATATCCGGGACTGAAACGGTTGGTATGCTTCCACCCCCTGTTGCGGATGTATTCATCCAAAGCGATTTCCATACAATCCGCAGTCTTCTCGGCTATGATACTTCCTATAGCATCCGCTATATAAATCTTTACCATATCCCCTTCTTGCTGCAACGTATGCTGGAGCCTTTCAAAACCGATTCCGGCAGTCGCGGCAAAGAAAGCGAAGGATTCTGAACCACGCAGCTGCCGGGTGATTATTTTACCTATACTGAAATACGTATCGCCGACAGAAAGCGAGTCTTTCGATTCATCCAACTCTCCACCGGATATGAAAAAACAAAAACGGGGAGAAGTAACTGCCTCCACCCGTTCCAGTACCCCACGGACTTCTTTTTCCACCGCTTCGTCGGGCACAGCATCTGCATATCCCATCGCCTCATAGAGTTCGGACAATGAGATAGGCAGATCAGCAAAAGAAAGTTCTTTTTCAAGCATTATTGAATCCATTTAATGCAGCAAAGAATGCATCAATATTTTCAGATGGCGTATGAGGCGGTGTATCACATCCGCTGGAGAGCACGAAGTTGGGATAGAACTTGGTAGCCTCCAACAGGTCGAGTGTGGCTTTCTTCATCACCTCCGGAGTAGCAGCCTTGAACAAGCTCACCGGATCAAGATTTCCCATTGCAAGGGCATCGGCAGGTACTTCTTTCAGAGCTTCGACCATATCTATTTTATTTCCAAAATGATAAGCGGCAGCTCCTGTAGCTACCATTGCCTTGGTACAATGACCGGTATTTCCACAATTATGCAGAATGACCGTGAAGTGATCGTCCTGCACTTTCTCTACGATCTCCTTAATGAAAACAGACGAGTATTGCGTGCAGTCCTCATCGGACAACAGTCCGGCAGCCGGCTCGGCCATCACTACCCCATTCACTCCTGTGGCCTTCAGTGCCATGCAGTAACGGAGAATGAAATCCGAACATTTCTTCAACAGCGAATTGGCTGCTTCCGGATTGATATAAATAAGCATCATGATTTCAGACATGTCATACAAACGTCCTGCCAATGAGTAAGGGCCGATGCAACCGGCAAAGACGGGCCGGTCCGTAATGGTCTTGGCTGCCAGCATATTTGCTTTCAGATACTGGGGGATTCTTCCTTTATTCAAGGCAGGGATTTCCAGTTTGTCAATAGCTTCTTCATCATTGAGAAGACGCCCCACCACACTGGGAACCTCATTTTCGGGGAAGACAATCTCCGCTCCGAAAGCCTCGGCTTCTACCGTCAAATCCATAATCACGGTTGCGGCGGCTGTGGGATATTTCTCACTCAATGCCTTGATGGCGTTGTAATGCACTTGTCCGTCAGTAACCGCATCGCGCACCGTTTTCCCTATCATCTCTATGCCCGGATGGGTCATGATGGGCATAGCCACCACCTCTTTCTTTTGGATAATTTCGTTTATCCACTCTTTCATATTCAGTTTACTCATGGTCTTTTATTCTTTATTTATTCTGTTATTGCAAAAGTAAGTCTTTTCTTTGATAATCTGCTGTCCCCTTTGCTCTTTCTCATTCAAAAAAGCGGTATAAATCCCGTTACAATACTACAGGGATTTACACCGTTTTTCATCTTATAGACTTATGGCAATTTATGCAAAAGATGACGATAGTATGTTTCAACATCTTTCCAATGGTAGAAAGGAGCAATATCCGTTTCTACAGGGATGGTAACTTCTTTCTCGCAATGCATGAACTTCACCAGTATATCGTCAGAAGCTTTTTTTCTGAAGAAAACCAACTGGACGTTTGCCGCCATCGGAGTGACCTTGAAATTACACCATGCCTGATAGAATTTATCGGGATCCGTTTCGGCTTTCCACATATCGCCCAATTGAAGCAACGCTACCAAGGGAATGATATTTCCATCGTGCCCAAAACGTAATGTCGCCGCATGGGTCCCGGATCTGATCGCCTCATCGGCCGAATCCAATATATTTTCAAGCAATGACCGGGCACTGGCCGTCATTATTCCACCATTGGCAGGCGCAGGTCCGTCACATACATAATTATGATAATTGCAAACTTGCCAAAGATCAAATAATTCATCTTTCTGAAATACATCATAAAGACTCACCTCTATCTCTACATTCTGCAAATCTGAAGCAATCCAATAAAGTCCCCACATCAATTCATCAGGATTCACATTCTTACGGATATAGTCAGGACTATTAAATAAGGAAGTGACCAGACGATCGGGACGGGTATGAGCTTCTTTAAACTTTCTATATTCCTCATACCAAGGTCCCTGATGAGAAACAAACTTCACGGCTTCCGGCGTATGATAATTCATATATTTCATATACCTAGCACAAGCTTCGCGCCGGATCTGCAATGCCGGATTGAGTTCTTTCAACCGTTCACAAAAGGCATCCATACTCAATACACATCGCAACACCACGGTAGAGCGTGCAGACAGAGCAGGAGATCCCTTGAATACCTCGGGATAGTTCTGAAACATTCTTTCGGCTATCCCCCGGTGTTGCCTCACACCCAAAGGAGTCAAATCTCCCCCATGTCCCTCGGCATCTTCCCACACCAACGCCATTCTTTTGCGGACATCTTCTCCCAAAGCGGTCAAAGCTCCGGCTTGATGCGCTTTCTCGAAAATATCAACCACTGTCTTATAATCCTGTTCCGATTGAATCCATCTGGAACCGTGTCGTGCATAATGACTGATATAGAACGGTTTATACCCTTTAGGCGGAGGAGTCGCGATAGCTTCCTTTACAGGATAAGCATAGTACACTCCTCCCGTCCGGGCTATATCTTCCAATATAGCCTCACGGGTGGACTGGGCAAAACCATTCAGGTGAATGCCACACAGACAGAGGAACAGGACACTATATTTAAAAAGCACCAGTGTTTTCATATTCATTAATTATATCCCTCATTCTGACCAAATTCATCCGGATTCAAGATAGAGTCCAGAAACATCTGAGGAATAGGACGCCATGCATGATGCGGTTGGATCAAAGGAATATCCGGATTATGAGCTTTCACATATTCTACCAATTTTCCGGTTCTCTTCAAATCAAACCAGCGCATAAATTCGCCGCAATACTCACGTGCTCTTTCTTCCAAAATAAAGTCGATCGTCATCTTGTCCACTCCTACCTCCATTTCAGCTTCCTTGCCCGGTACAGCCGCACGTCTGCGTATGTCATTGATACGTGCTTTAGCTATCTCCTTATTTCCTCCGGACTTCATGATCTCACATTCGGCAACAATGAAATACATTTCGGGCAAACGCATGGTAATCACATCATTTGCACCTACCTGCGAATTGGTAGGCAATCCTTTGTTTTCAAAATTCGCATCTTCGTACTTCAGCAAGGTCGGGAAGTGAATGTTAAAGTTGGCACTCTTGCTGACACTTCCATCGGCTGCATAGGTATCATCGATATCGACGACAGCGTATGGCAAGTTACGTTTGTCGGCAATCTTCTTCTTGGTGAAAAGCAGCGCTGTTTCTCCCGGCTGAATAACCTGACCAATCATAGATGACGGTTTTTCAAAATAGTCCAACTGATCCTTAGTCCAGGCATAAGCTTTGGGTGTATTCAGTTTATACTCTTCACGGAACCAGGCATTGTAACGGGCATCTATATTCTCATTATACAATTCCAACAAATAACGGGTAGGCATCATCGCCATACTGCCCGACTTGGCATTCTTATCATTTCCATATTCATAATCCTGCACCATACCTGCTCTTGCCGAATAACTGGCATGGAAATACATATGCATACGGTTCGGGTTTTTAGCCTGCATATTCAATGAGGACTCGGTAGAGTGGGTCACAACGAACATAGCCTCTTTATTCGTTTTATTATTATCCGGATCAAAGACTTCGTCAGGCGTATCATACAAAGATACTTTCAACGCATTCTGATTATCAATCACATATTGAGCCGCATCCTCAGCGATTTTATAATATTTGTCTTTGTCTGCCTGACTGTCACAATAGGAAACCCGTGTCAGTGCGATGCGCGCTAATAAACCATAAGCCGCTTTTGAGGTCGCACGACCTACATCTTTAACAGGATAAGGATCAACGGGCAGATTATCCACCGCATTCTGTGCATCGGCCAGCATTAAATCATACAAATCTTCATAGCTGCTGCGATAACAGTTCATTGAAAGACTTTCGGCAGAAGTTTCTTTGGTTCTAAGATCCACGTTACCGTAAATTTCAACCAAATGCCAATAAGCGTAAGCACGCATGAAACTTAATTCACCAAAACGGATATCTCTCAGTTTCTTGTCTTTGAATTCCACTTGGTCAATCCGTTCCAAACCGGCATTACAGTCGTTTATAATTTCATACAGACGATTCCACGTATTCTTAATCTGACCAACCGAAGCTGTCAATTCTTCATATTTGGACATCTGACGGCCATAACCGCAATTGGCAATATTGATCCAAAGGTCGCCACCACCGTTCAGTAATAACACAAAATCTTCACGTCCATAAAACTGACCGCCCCAAAAAGCATAAGCCGAATTGACAAGGGCCTCAAAACCGGCCTGTTCTTTGTACACATTATCCGGGGTACTTCCGGCAGGATTGTATTCCTCCAAATCACATGATTGCATGCCCAACAACAGGGCGGCACATGCTGCAAATAGATATTTCTTATTGTATTTCATGATAGTTATTTCTTTTTTATCTGTTAGAAATCAAGATTCAAACCAAATATAAACTGACGCTGCAACGGAGCTTTAGCCGATCCTCCGCGTTCTGCATCGTAATCCTGAATCAAATGATTCTTGGCAAAAGAGAAGAGGTTATTGGCAGTGACATATGCACGAAGTTTGGACACACCCAATTTGGAAGTCAACGATTTGGGGAATGTATAACCCAGTGATACAGTCTTGATCTTCCAATAAGAACCGTCAATGTAATTCAAAGACTCGTATCCCAGATAGTTATAGAAATTGGTCTGAGCCGGACGCGGAAAATCATTTGACGGGTTTTCCGGTGTCCAATAGTTCAAATATGCGGGGAAGTTTCCTTTTCCCTGAGGATCGTAAGCACCTGCCAGTTCATAGTCAATCATCTGTCCCCAACGAGCTATAATATATACATTCAGATCGAAATTCTTATAACTAAAGTTATTATTGAGTCCTCCCGTCCATTTTGGAGACTGGCTGCCGAGATAAGTCCTGTCATTATCATCAATAATAAAGTTGCCATCCAAATCCTGCAATTTTATATCACCCGGCTTAAAAGACTGTGTCTTCTTTGCATCTTTAAAATATTTGGCAGCTTCCTCTGCTTCATTTTCCTGCCATATTCCCTGATTGATAAAATAATGATAGGAACGCAAAGGACGGCCAATCAGCAAACTACTGGTAATGGATGATTCGGCGCCAATGATATCCTTACCATCAATCAAATCGGTAATTTCCTCATGATTGGCAGCAAAGGTAAGGGTGGAGTTCCACTTAAAGTTTTTGTTATCCACATTGACGGTATTTACCGATACTTCAATACCACGGTTCATGGTTGCACCGATATTTTGATACATCTTGAACGGAGTTGCGTTACTACCACCCATGGAAGTAGGCAAAGTACGGGGCAACAGGATATCAGTAGTCTTTGTCTGGTATAAATCGACAACAGCCGAAATACGGTTATTGAACAAACCGATATCAAAACCTAGATCCCAGGTATTGGACATCTCCCAGCCTACATTCTCATTACCCACATATTCATTGTATATATAATAGGTATAGCCATTATCCTGGAAAGCAGAGTTTGTTTTCGGAGTCAAGCCCGACTGAGTTCCGTAAGCCATGATACCCGAGTTACCTGTCTTACCCCAACTTAAGCGCAACTTCAAGTTGCTAAGGGCTTCCACATTCTTCAAGAATGCTTCATCACTAATGCGCCATGCAGCAGCTACTGAAGGGAAACTTGCCCATTTATTGCCTTTAGACAAACGTGAGTCACCATCCCAACGATTGGAAACCGTCAACATATAGCGGCCTTTATAACTATAGTTGAAGCGCAAAGCATACGAGAAAGTCTGATGCTGTATATAATCCGATCCGATTACATAAGAGCTTTTATCATTGGCTCCCAGATTATGCCATAAATAAGAATCAACCAACTGGCCTTCACCTTGTGCATTCACCGATGTATATTTGGATTGTGTCCACGAAGTCAATGCAGTGGCACCAAAAGTATGATCTTTGACGGTTTTGTTATAACTGATAATATTATCCCAATTCACAAAACTCTTTTCGGAAGATTTGATTTTGGACAGTGACGTTGAATTCTGTCCCAAACGGTCAATAGAACCGGCCCCTTCAAAATCCTGCTTACGATAAAAAGCATAATTGGTTCCTAAATTAGAACGGAAAGTCAATCCTTCAATAGGGGTAAAATCCAGATACCCATTGGCTATCAAATTGGTTTTCAGCACATGATGTCTTGCAGCCACTTCAGATGCCTCATCCACCAACGGACTCACCTGTCCATTCTTTCCTAATGGATATTCCACCACTTTACCGTCTTCATCGTATGCTTTACCAAGAGGTGCATTAGTAGCAGCACGCCATAACACATTCTCGGCACGCTCATCCTGTGCATAATGAGTGATCTGTGTGGTCGCTCCTACTTTCACGGTCTTGCCCAACTTGTGCTCAATGTTCATACGCAAGTTGTACTTATCCATTTTATCATTTTTGAAAGAACCCTTTTCCTGATAATATCCGGCAGACAACATCGCGGTTGTCTTTTCCGTACCGCCCGAAGCTGTAACCTGATGGCTTTGAACAAGCCCTGTATGAAGCACCTCATCTATCCAGTCAGTCCACTCACCGTTCTGAATGGCCTGCCATTCCTCCACAGTGAAAAGTTTCTGGTCATCGGCGGTAGAATTCCACTGACCGCCAGTACGAGCAGCTTCACGACGCACCTGCATATAGTCTTCCCCACTCAGCATATCAGGATATTGCGCCCACCCGTTTACACCAAAATAACCATTATAAGAAAACTTTGTTTTACCTTGCGCACCTTTCTTGGTGGTGATAATGATTACCCCATTAGCACCTTGCGAACCATAAATTGCCGTAGAAGAAGCATCTTTCAGCACTTCGATAGATTCAATATCAGCCGGAGCAATATCCGAGAAATCACCTCCCTGCATACCATCAATGATAAACAGCGGAGCATTGGCAACATTGTTACCAAACTCATCTTTCACATCGGACAGTGAACGCTGTCCACGGATATTAATGGTTACACCCGAAGTAGCCTTACCTGAATTACGTACAATATCCAAACCCGGAACCTGCCCCTGCAATGCTTCCATGGCATTAGATGCCGGTGATTTTACAATATCAGCCGCCTTCACTGAAGCAATAGAACCTGTAAGGTCACGTTTCTTCATCACGCCATAACCCACAACGACCACTTCATCCAAAGCCTGCGTATCGGCCTCCATTTTAATGTTCAGCTGATTGCTTTTTCCTACCGTTATATCCTGCGTTTTATATCCTATATAAGATATGACGAGAATATGCTTACCTGAAGGAACTTCCAAAGAATAATTACCGTCAAAGTCGGTAATCGTACCCACCGTTGTACCTTTCACCAGTACGGATACACCAATTAACGGCTCCCCTGTGTCATCTATGATTTTACCTGTAACAGTACGTCCTTGCTGGACAGACTGAACCAATTCACCGGCAACAGGGTCACTTGCATTTGCATAAGAAAATGCAGACGGCATACATAATGCTGCCGATAACCCTAAAATAATGGGAGTACGTCTGATATTACTTTCCCAATTTTGTTTCGGACTTTTTTTCATGCTTTTTATTTCTATTATAATAGTCAACAAAAGTTTATTTTATTATATCTATTTAAATGACGCATGTAAAAAGCCCCTGTACCCAAACTCAATCATAAAAATACGTTAAAACAAAAGTATAATTTCTTTCATTTAGTATTTATTTTTAACTGAATCGCAAACTTAAATTTATAAATACCTGATTTTAGCCGATAAGATTCTAATACAGGTAGCCCCACGAATTATCTCCCTCCAACTCCCATTCGTGCACAATTTATATCTACCGTAGTGTTACTGTGAGGCTTCAATTCAAAGCCATGCTCCGATTATTTATAAGAACATAAAAGGATTACATAGAAACCACCTCCAATCTTTATATACGAAAAGACAGAACATCCCGATAATCAAAAGACCAAAGACCTCATCATATTAACAAATAAAAAAGGAGGATTTTCCGAAATGGAAATATCCCCCTTTTATGTCACTATCAAAAAATTATATTAATAACCATTAGTACCGTATTCAGCAGAGTTCTCTATCTGATTTAAGAATGTATATGAGATAGGACGTAAATAATTCTTTTGGCTAAAATTTACGGCAGCACGAGGATTATATTTAGGCAATCGAGTTTCAAAAGCTTTATGTCGTTTCAGTAAAGCCCAACGGGTAAACTCACCACACAATTCACGAGCATATTCATCCAACACATCATCCTCTGTAGCAGTAGTCAATTTCATATTAGCTTCGAAATCAGCTTCATTACGACAAGCACGCTTACGAAGAACATTCAAATACTCAGCTGCTTTTGCACCATTTCCCAAACGTTCTTCCGCTTCAGCCGCAATCAGATACACTTCAGCCATACGCATAATAAACATGTCACCAGTTTTGCATTGCAAATTACTTCCATAAAAACCTCCCTCGAAATTAAAATTAAACTTATTCAATGAAGGAAATAAAGTATAGGTATTTGTCTGCTGGGCATCAATAAATGTTTCCTTGTATTTACCATCTGCTGCAAACAAATCATCAATGTTCACACAAATATATCCTCGCTTTGCTTTTTCAGCATCACTCAAATACTCTTTTGATAAATAAACGATAAAACGATCTTCATCCTCTGCTAATGGATAAGGATTCACATAAGGATTCTTCACTTTAACCAATTTATTGACATCACCAGAATATTCTCCTTTAGGCCATACACTGGCAACATATTGATTACCACCATTAGAACCTAGATTAATAGCATTAACATCAACATATGGATATATCTTCTTTCCTACAAATTTAGAATCAATACCATACTTAGTGCACAAATCTTCAGTTAATGTAATTGTTGCATTCTTATCATCGTATGTGCGCCATCCAGCCTGTACCATGGAGAACAGAGAAAAAGCTGTTGTAAATGAGTTTTCCCAACGTTTATCATAACGTGCATCAAAACAGTCCACTAAATATTTAGAAGGCGCATAATAATTATTATTCACACGACCATAGAAGTAATTTTGCTTACTGCCCACAGGATAAATATCACTCAATTTATTAGGATCACAGAATGTGAAAGTAAATAATTTATTCGCTCCATACGAACCATATGTAAAAGCATCAGTTCCTGCCTGGGGTCCCGAAGCTATAAACAAAGCTTCTTTATTGTTACGATTATTACTTTGTGCCCATACATCTTCAACATCATCATACAAATATGCATTATAAGAAGCCATATTGGCAATCAAGTCTTCTGCAACTTCTTTCGCACGCTGCCAATAAGAAACACCATTTTCGCTTAAACCTTCACCTGCTCCCTGCGCATAAGCTCTAGCCAACAAACCTAAAGCAGCTTTCTTTGTTACCCGGGCATAATTACCATCCATAGGAGTTGTATTCAAGTCAGCAGCAGCTTCTTGCAAATCAGTTATAATAAGATTGTAAATTTCCTCCTGTGACGAGCGAGTGGGATTCATTATTTTGGTATCTGTTGACTCTGTAGTTACTAACGTCACATTGCCATAATTGGTCACAAGTACCAAATAATAATAAGCACGCAAACACTTTGCTTCAGCTACTACAACTTTCAGTACATTCTTATCTCCCTCAGTTACATCTGCTGCACGATTTATCACTGCATTACAAGTATTAATACAAGCATAAGCTTGAGAAAACAGTTTGTCTGTAGCATTAGTACTAGTAGTCAACCCTTCATAATAGAACAATTGCTGCAATGTTGTTTTATTATTTTGGGTAAGCCATAAATCTGTACCGGTTTCCGCTACAGCCAAATAATCGGAAGCAGAAAACATTTGGTCATAAAGTGGAGAATAGCAATAAGTACCCAAATTTTTCAAGCCTTCTACAGTTTTCAACTCTCCTTCTCCAGATGTATCGCTAGGATTATATTCATCCAAAGAACATGAGTACATAGCTGCTGCTGTGCAAATGGCTAAAGCCATGTTATATAATGATCTTTTCATTGTCTTTTGTCTTTAATGTTTTTGTTAGAATGAAACATTCACACCAAATACCAGTTGCTTGGATAATGGATACTTCAAAGCACCATTCATTTCAGGATCATAATCTTTCAACAAATGACTTTTAGCAACGGTCAATGGGTTAGTAATAGTAGCATATAAACGGCATTTGCTGATGCCGGCATTTTTCAACAAACGTTCCGGGAAGGTATATCCTAAAGTAATATTCTTTATTTTAAAGAATGAACCATCTACATAATTCAAACTACCATATCCTATATAACTTTTCGTTTCACGATTAGCATTTAATGCCGGGAAATCATTTGAAGGATTAGATTCCGTCCAATAGTTAAAATAAGTAGGGAAATTACCCTTACCTGTTGAATCATACCAACCTAACATTTCATAATTAATCATCTGTCCCCAACGGAAATAGGCATAAATAGTCAAATCAAAATTCTTGTATGTGAATGAATTTTGGAAACCCATCGTCCATTTGGGAGCATTGTGACCTAATACTTGCGAATCAGCGTCACTATAAGTATATTTATTATCTTTAGTATAATAGATAATATCTCCATTCTTGTCAGTCAAAGGCTGACCATCATCCCCTACTTTATAGAACTTACCATCGGCTTCCTTAATCATTCCTGGCACATTGATTTTAATATCACCAGGAGCACAGCCAAATGCTGCTGCATCTGTTTCTTCACCCAACTGCCACATACCATCAATTTTTGGAGCATAGAATGAATTTACAGGATAACCTATAGACAAGTAATAGTCTTCATTCTTAACATGGTCTGCCGTACCGCCTATCAATGATTTTACTTTTTCATTATTCAAAGTGAAAGTCAAAGCAGAAGTCCATGTAAATTCTTTATTAACAATATTACGTGTATTCAATGTTAATTCCAAACCATGATTCTGTGTCTTTGCAATGTTCTTGCTCATATAATATAACTTAGAAGCATTGTACGCACCATTGACAACCGGCAAATTCTGCTTCCAAATTACACCATCCGTATTTGTTATATAATAATCGGCACTTAAATCAATACGGTTATTGAAGAAAGATGCATCCAAACCAATATTCCAGTTATGAGATCTTTCCCAAGTCAAATCAGCATTCGCTACATTCTCTGAAAATTTATAGCTGTTTGTTTTTTGACCGCCCAAACTATAATATCCATCCAATTCTACAGTCGCAACAGAAGAATAGGGATCAATAGATGCTGCACCAGTCACACCATAACCCAAACGCAGTTTCAAATTATTCATCCAGTTACTGGTCCCTTGCATAAATTTCTCGTCCGATATTCTCCATCCTAAAGACACGGCTGGGAAAGTACTCCATTTATTACCTTTTGCCAGTCTTGAAGATCCATCTTGACGAACCGATGCAGAGAATAAATACTTACCTAAATACGAATAATTGATACGTCCTACCAAACCTAGCCCTTTAGACATAGTATAATTGGAATAAACAATTCCCGTACCATCCATGTTATGCCATAAGTACGAATTATTCTTTATATTATCCTGCTTTTGCCAAGACTTATCCGTTTGATTATGATTCCATGAGGTAACTGCTGTTACAGTAAATTCATGGTCTTTCTTGATATTAAAATTATAAGTGAAAATGTTTTCCCATTTATAATTATAGCTTCTGTTCTGATCAATCTGGGCATAAACACTAGCAGAAGTACCAGAAGCATTAGGACCATCTGATGCATAATATTGATAGGAACCGATACCTTGGAAATAATTCTTTTTATCGTACCCTAAACTAGCGTTCAACCGTGACTGGATAGTCATTCCTTTAAAGGGACGAATCTCAATATAAGGATTTAAAAACAGCTTGAAATTTTGATTGTTATCACGGTATACACTTTTATCTTGATTCAATAATAAATTAATAGTATTTCCATCACCCGGAACCGGAGTTACATTGATACTTCCATCTTCATTGTAAACGGTTCCCAAAGGAACAGACACTAATGAATTAATAAATCTGGAATATGCTTTATTTCTATAGACATAAGATCCTTGCATATTCACACCAACACTTAACCATTTTTTTATTTCATGGTCAATACGCATATTGGTAGAATATACTTTATAATCATCACCTGTAAATTGTCCCTGCTCATCTGAGAAGTTTAAAGAGAAATATGCTTTTGTTTTTTCCGTACCTCCTGAAACCGACAAGCTATAATTTTGTGTAACGCCAGTCTGCAACAGTTCATCAGCCCAGTCTATATATTGTCCGTTCAAATGTGCCTTATAAGCTTCGGGGGAAGAAAATAATGCCTCATCCGTAGAATATGTTCCGGCAATTTGGTTTGCTTCACGAAGTACATTGATATAACTGTCACCACTACGCATCTCAGGAACCGTGGCCCATCCGTTGAAACCGACATAGGCATTCAAATTGATATTAATTTTTCCTGCTTTACCACTTTTAGTAGTAATTATAATAACACCATTGGCACCTGCCGCACCATAAACAGCTGTCGAAGAAGCATCTTTCAAAACTTCAATAGACTCAATATCATTAGGATTCAATGTAGAATAATCACCCGGCATACCATCAATAATAAACATAGGATCACCGCTAGCTGTAAATGAACGAGTTCCACGCAATTGCAATTTAGGCCCTTCACCCGGTTGCCCTGAGGCCTGAGTTATATCCAACCCTGCAACACGTCCTTGAAGTGCTTGCATAGGATTAGTAGCAGGTGTCAAAGTTATATCCTCATTTTTAACGGAAGAAACAGCGCCAGTCAAATCCCGTTTCTTAACAGCACCATAACCAATAACTACCACTTCTTCCAAAGCCTGAGTATCCGGTTCCATCTTAATAGTGATCTGGGTGTTCTTACCTATGGTCACAGTCTGAGTTTTATAACCGATATACGATACCTCAAGCATCCCCTTACCTGTAGGAATATCTAAAACGAAATTTCCATCGAAATCAGTAATCGTTCCAACAGTAGCTTGTCCTTTCACTATCACGGACACACCAATCAACGGTTCTCCTGTTTCATCCACTATTGTACCTTTAACTGTATGCGTTTGCAAAACAGACTGCACCGACTCACTATCCATTCTACCACCCACATTTGCATACGAAAAAGCAGCCGGCATACATAATGCAGCTGATAATCCTAACACAACAGGTGTTCGTCTGATTCCGTAACCCAACGGCTTAGGACATTTCTTCATGTCTTTTCTCATTTTTCTATGGTTAACAAATTAATTAATAATCCATATTATTTATCTCTAATGTAGTAAAAATACGATGTTTTAGTTTTCTTTCTTCAGATAAAGTCATTACTTCCATTGCTTCATCAGAAACCAATAATACATTCTTGGCCTCTTCAAATACTTTCAGCAGTTCTGCGTGCTCCTTTAAAAGCTTATCCCAATGAAAAGCTGATTCAGGAGCATCATCCAGAACATACTTGATAAAGTCGTCATCCTTCAAAAAGTCTTCTACCTTGCTATACATCTTTTTTGTATCCACGTTACAATCATTTTTCATTATGACGGATAGTGGTTCAAAGTTGTACTCACCTGAAAACTTAAAATATTATCCTACCAATTCCCTTAATCTTGTAATACCTCTATGCATCAAATTTCGTACCGACTGGTAATTCATATCCATAATGGTACAAATATCTTCATATTTCTTCTCTTCTATATAATATAAGGTAAGTGCCTCACGTTGGCGCGGAGATAATTGAGCCAACAAATGTTTTACTTTTATATTTTCAAAACAACTTTTTTCCTTTTCCAAATATTGATGTTCTACATCATCACCTGCTGCAACGGGATTCAGTTCCTCAACAGCCGTTTCCGACATGAACATCCGTCTGCGAAGTTCATCACATAACTTGTTTTTCAAGGAAATGAGGAGGTATGATTTGAAGTTGTCAATGATACCCAATTCAGCCTTCTTTGTATACAATTTTACAAAGACATCATGAATGCAGTCCTTCAACAATTCTTTGTCAGTAGTTAACTTACATCCATAATTAAATAGAAGATTAATATGCATATCATATAATGTAGAGAATGCACTTACATCTCCCGATTGGAAAGCGGTTACCAAGCAAGCTGTCTTATCATTTAAGTTTTGTTCCATCACAGTATACTAATTATAGGTTGTTTTGATGATGATGCAAAACTAGGGAGGATACGCTACTTTTTTAGGTAATATTTGATTATTGGACCGAAAAAACAGATAACCTGCTGAAAAACATATATGCTAAATAATACAGATTTTCATTAAAAAGGAGAACCAAAATAAGTCCGGTTCTCCTTCCATGTACTAAATTCTATGAAACCAATAAATACAATCTTTGTTTTCCTCTGCTTTAAGCATATATATATCTTTAATATTCAATCGTTTAGCAATCACCGTTATTGCTCCGGTCTTCGGATCAACAGACTTCAATATGTATTTCCCAGGTGATAAATGAACAGGAATATCTGTTGCAGAATGGGAATAAATGATACTTCCAATACCAGATTTTACCAGTTTCTGATACTTATTTGTACCAGTATCCTCCATATCCATAGCAGCCGCATCAGTTAAAAAGCTTTCATCGGCAACCGGAACAACCGAGCAAGAGCCACTTGCCATGAAGACAGCCCAAGCCATATCCGGATAATTCTGCGCATAGTAAGTAACCGCTTTTTCCGGGAACTTCTTACGATATTCACTCACCGCCCGATAAGCTTCATCAAAAGTAACCTTACCTACTTTCATTTTACGGGCATGCTGACGGGGAGCCAGGTTCTTTCCACCTTCGGGAGCATAAAGACCATCCACTTTATAGTGCCAGTAACGAATATCAATAATGTCAACTAATTTCGCACGCTGCGTATCATTCAGAATGGCATCTTGAACATCCTTTGTCGCACTTAACGCCACGGTCGCTTTCTTACCGGTTTCTTTCTCCCACTCTCCTATCACATCCAGCCAGAATTGTACAAAATGCAACGGACCGGTAAACTCCGCACTGATCAGTTGTACCACATTTGCATCATCGGCAAAATTATCCAAGCATTGGCGAATATACTTTCTATGAAACTCACGACGTACCGGATGACTGATATCATAAAACATATCCGCTACAAAGATACGTTTGTCACCGGCAAAAGGAACAGGTTCAGGCATATCGGTCTGATTGATATTATTGGCCGACCGCCAAGGACAGTCTACCCAATGTGCTCCCGCCTCCAAGATATTATGCTGGAAGTAATTCTCATGGAAAAGCAAAAGACCTTTCTCCGCCCCTTTTTCGGCAAACTGCTTCAACCGGTTCCAATACCATGCATTGGGACGGTTCAAATCATACTTGCTCAATCCTTCCCAAGCAGTACCTTCTCCACTGCGGGCAAACGGTTGTTCGTAGAATGGCCCCCACACATCTCCATCACGGCGACGGACACGCTCATGATCGTCACGACGACGCTCATACCACAAACCGTAATTATGATCTAAAACCAAAATCTGATTCTTCACCATATAATTCACCGTAGAATCAATTCTATCCGTCAGCCCAAGTCCTTCGCGTCCCGGCACGAAACGGGTAACATGTGGCTTGGCTTTAGACAAGAAGCTGGTCCTCAGTTTCCCATTCCACCAAGGAACCTCCTGCCTGCCGCCTACCAGTAACCGGCCATCCACCTGCATACGTCCATTAATAATGGCAAACAGATGATCCTCTTTTTCCTTATATATAGGTGTCTTGAACTTCAAATCTTCTAAAGATTTCAGTTTTCCGGAAGACACACTGGCTGTATAAGGTGCTTCCTCAATCCATTTTTGCATAGTAAGACGGGGAGTATAAGCTTCCTTTGCCATCTCCATTGCCGCTTCTACGGTAGGACTGCTGGTTGCGTTGGTAGCCCTGGGAAGAATACGTGCCTGGTCAGAACAATCTTTATTCAAACGTGCCGCCAACTGTGCATAAAACAAGCTGCGGGGATGTACGTGATTATTTGATTCCGCCCATTGGCCGTCACCCGAGAATTGCGCCCAACAACCGTATGCACGGTTTACCGCATCTCTTGCCGGTGAATAACACTCTATCCCGGCAGCTGTACATTGCCAGAAAAGACTGTTGCCTGTATTCCAACCGGCACCATTTTTATCCTGTCCCAAATTCTTAAACACCAAATCATGGCCATCAATGTTTACCACATCAAATAATAACCCGCAAGCCCAGGAATCAATAGAACCGCTGAATCCTAACGACTCTTCCGAATCACACTGTACAAAAGCATTCGGACCTGCCGCACAAAATCCGGCTGAGAAATCATGAATACCCTGTTTAGAATAACAACGCTGAAAAAGTGTCTGCTGCCCCATAGTATAAAATGTACTGCGACGCATTCCACCTATCTCTGAAACAGGTTCTGTGGATACACAATCTTCTACAGTTGTTTTAGAGCCGGTACGCTGTACAATCACAGCACTTCCTGCAAAGTGCTTAAAATTTACCCTGCGCACCCAACAGTTTTCGGCATTTTCTATAGATACCCCCGTCCAGCAATGATCCTCATCTTTAGGATACTTCTTATCATAGTCAGAAGCCAATGTCAGATTCTCCAAACCTGCTTCTGCGATTCTGCCCGGCCAACTATAACGTAACACTTTGACAGTTCCCCATTTATTATCCAAAGCCATTGTCAAAGGAGCATCCAAAGTCAATTGGTTTCCATCCGCCTTACTTACCGACCTATCCCAAACCAAATCCATCTCTCCTTCTTTCCAGCCCAAAGCGGAAATACCTCCGCCAAAAATATCACAACCGACAGAAGCAATCCATTCTTTCGTAGAGGGGCGGACAATCCGGACCCGCTCTCCGGAAACCAGCTGTACATTATTGGTTACCTGAAAAGTACAAGTATTTACAGGAACGTATGATGTCAACACATCCAAGGTATCCGTAACAGCCAAATCATTCCGCCCTTCAATATAAAGCAAAGCTCCTCTGTCCACTCCCTTTTTCAACAATACGGTCTGTTCCCTGTCACTGCCGCGCAGCACGACTCCCGACACAGAAATACGCAAGCTCTCATTCAATTCAAAAGTTCCTTTATCCAGCAAAACAGCCCCACGAAAACCATTTTTATCCAAAGCCAATGAAGATACATAGTCAATGGCGCGCTGAATACGAGAGGAATTATCCCCAGGCTTCCATGAAACAAAAACGGCATTCGCCACATCAGGTATAGGGTATTCCGAGTTACGGTAACCGCAAGAAGAATAATCTAGAATACGGTTTCCGCGTTCATCAGTCACATAAGTCAGTTTTTCTTCCTTCACCTGTAAAGGAAAGGTTTGCGCAGAAATCCGCGCAAACCCCAAACTTAAAAATCCAAATAATAATAACTTATAATTCATTTTACATCAAACTTTTACGTTTTGCCAAAGTATCATGATTGTTCTTTATATCCGTCCAATCCACTTTCTTTGCAGGATCTATGCCATTAATGTATTTTTCAATATTGGTATACCCGTCGCCATTACAATCTTTCACCGCATCACCCGGATCATTAGGATTGAGTCCGTATCTCACCTCCCAGACATCCGGCATACCATCACCATCCGTATCAACCACAGGCGTACCTTTATATTCGGGCAAGCCACCTACCTGACGGGGATCTGTAATGATACCTTGTTTATAAGAGTCAACAGGAAGACGTCTTTTTACATAAGTACTAACGAATTCAGGAGCGTCTTTCACGTAAATAGCTTTCCCTGTCTTCACCGTCTTCATCACACGGGCATCCACCGCATCCCTTTTAGGGAAAGTAGCCCCGGCATTTTCCAATACATAATTATAGGCAGTTTTGGCATCCATAATAGTCACATGGGGCATTGAGAAAGGCTCGTTTACACGAATTTGATCTGTAAACTTCCCTGCGTCCGGCATATCGTACACCTGCACGCCGCCATCCCAATTATTCTTTGTCACACGCGCATTACCTTCCACTACATTTCCGGCTACATACGCTTTACCAAATGTATCCGGTTTCTTCTTGTCACGACTTGATTCGGGTTTCACAATCCGGTGGGCAATCGGCTTATCTTTCGGAGTGATAGGCCCCGGTTTAAAATAATTATTAATAATATTCAAACGGCTGGTTTCATCTCCCCCGTCAACAGAACGGTTCCACCAATTAAAAGTCACATTGTTTACCAGATTAAAATCCTCATTCATGCCAATGGAACAGTTACGGCTGATATTGGATGCGAACAAGTTACGGCAAAACATACTGTTATGCCCACCTATAGTCGCCCCGAAAGCATGATTGTAACAATCCAAAGCTTCCGAAAAAATAGAGTTCTGAATAGTTATGTTGACAGTAGGAAGCTTCAGACCATGCCCTGTGGAATCGCGATTGTATACATGGCGGTAAACAGACATGTTTTCATCCAGTCCCCAACTGGCAGAGCAGTGATCGATAATAACATTACCCACACAGTTACCTCCCAAAGCATCATCCCGGAAGAACACATCCTGCGCCCCCCGACGGAAACGCATATGGCGGATAATAATATCATGCGTATCAAGCAGGAAAGAGGCTCCTGTTACACAAACCCCATCCCCCGGAGCTGTCTGACCTGCAATAGTGATATACGGAGCACGGACGTTTATAGGAGTTTTCAGCCGGATAACGCCCGAAACATTGAACACAACAATACGCGCGCCACCGGTCTCACATGCCTCACGCAATGTTCCGGGCCCACTGTCGGCCAGCGAATTGACCACAATTACTTTTCCTCCACGTCCACCGGGAGTATAGGCCCCTCCCCCTTCTGCCCCGGGAAAGGCAGGTATGTTGCTCTTTATTAAATCCTCCGGTTTGGATGCCCATGGTTTATAAGGACGTCCTTGAGCAGCCTCGGACATTACTACAGGTAATGCTTTCGCCCATGCCTCATCCGATTTCCGGTCTATTTCCTTTTGTTGTTCTTCTCCTCTGATTTTTACCGAATCAGGAATTACAGGATACTGTGCCGCCACAGGCAACACACATGCAGTCAATGCTGCCACTGCAAATAGTTTCTTTAGTTGATTCATTTGGTCGCTAAATTATTATTTTTTCTATAACTTCGTAACATAACACCCTGCTTTTAACATGATTCAAACACACATTGCGAGTATTTCTATATCAAAGACGGAACAGAAAGCCTGTTGTACTCTCTATCCGCACATAAAAAAAGAGCTTGACACCGTTTCACCGGGCAAGCTCCTTTTCCGCTTTTCAATAAACATTAATTTATATCTTTCCTCCACGTGCCTTGATACGTTCATACCAAGCCTTACGTTCTTTCACTAAATCATATCCCCGCTTAGAGAGGTAATTATTAATCCGGCCTTTGTATTTGCCGAAAGCAGCATGTTTCTTATTTGAATTTTCAGCATCCATGGCAAATTCACGGGCTTCAACAAGCCATGCCATAATCTGCGCTTTCTCTTCTTCTTTCAAGGTAGGAATCATGTCAACCGTAGCTTTATAAGTTACCATTACCACACCATAAGTCATGCCATCTTTCACTGCATCTATCTGCTTGGCATCCAAATAGAGCGAAAGATCGGCCGGGAAAGCGAAATGAGTACGGTAAAGCGCCGCATCCTTTTCAGCTTCGGCAGCTTTAACGGCTTCTTGTTTCGCATCGCCCGTCAGGGTTTCTTTTGCCAGCTTCACTTTGGCATCGCGCGTTTCGTATATGTCATTCAGTTTAAAATAACGGTTGGCTATGATAGTTGTCACTTCACGGGCGGCAACGGTATCTGTCAACTCCAGTTTATCTACAATCTTCTGCGAACGTTTCACAATAGATTCCACGTAAGCCGGATCGCGGCCTTCACGGTCCAAATCCACTGCTCCGGCGGTAATGACTACCGCCATGAGCAACAGAAACATTATACCTGACTTTTGTATCATATCCTGTCTTCTTTCCTCCGTTTATTACATCAACTTTCCTTTAGAAGCCAATGTATCATAATTGTTTCTCAAATCAGACCAGTCAATACAATTTCTAGTGCTGATACCATTAATATATTTCTCAATATTTGTATAGCCGTCACCGGTACAGTCCTTATTAGCATCCGAAGGATCATTAGGATTCAAGCCATTTGCCTTTTCCCATTCATCGGGCATACCGTCACCATCCGTATCCACATACGGAGTGCCTTTGTATTCCGGATATCCCCCCATCTGGCGGATATCGGTGATGATACCCTGTTTATAAGAATCTTTCGGCAAGCGGCGATATTTAAACTGTCCGTCTTCTCCCATTGATTTAGGAGCCAGCCCGGTCAAATCACCGTTAGCATCCTTGGCCATCTTCTTATCATAATAAGGAACGCCTGTTCTCACTTCCTCTACAATACGTTCATCCACAATATCACGGCAAGGAATGTTGGCACCTGCATTTTTCAGTACAAAATCGTATGCATCATGTGCAGAAGTAATGCGGATGTACGGCATTTCAAAAGGACGGTTGCTACGCATATTCTCCGTATATCCATCTGTATTCGGCTGAGTTTCAATCTGGATACCACCTGCCCAGTTGTCCTCTGTAATGGCAGGATAGCCTTCCATAATATTACCATCAGCATAAACACGGCCATACACTTTATGATCCAATTTGCTTCGTCCCGCTTCGGGTTTCAGGATGCGATGCCCCACAGGAGTATCTTTCGGAGTGGCCGGTCCCGGTTTATAATAGTTGTTTATCATATTGAACATAGCGGTATAATCGCCACCGTCCGAAGAGCGATGTACCCAGTTGAACACCACATTGTTTACAAAATTGAAAACACCATTCCAACCGACGGAAGGATTACGTCCCGAATTACTTGCCCACAGGTTACGCATAAATGCACAATTCTCACCACCTAAAGTGCTGCCGAATGCATGATTGTAAGTATCCAGCGCTTTTGCCGAGATAGTATTCTGTATGGTAACATTTACGGTAGGCAGTTTCAGATCTTTTGATTCATATTGTCCTTCGCTGGGGTCGTACATATGGCGATAGAAAGAAATGTTCTCATCCAATCCCCAAGTACAAGAGCAATGGTCAATCATGATATTTCCAATCGGGTTGCCTCCGAAAGAATCGTCACGATGCCATACCTTTGTTTCGCCGCGGCGGAAACGCATATGGCGTACCACTACATCATGCGTATTTACCCAAAAAGACTCTCCGGCAATACATACCCCGTCACCCGGAGCTGTCTGTCCTGCAATAGTGACATATGGAGCCCGGACGATAATGGGAGATTCCAATTTAATAATACCTGAAACATTGAAGACAATGATACGTGCTCCACCTGTCTCACAAGCCTCACGGAAAGAACCGGGACCACGGTCATTCAAATTAGTCACGGTAATCACCTTACCGCCACGACCGCCGAAACTGTACATACCTCCTCCTTCAGCACCGGGGAAAGCAGGAATTCGTGCCTGCGGCAAATCGTATGGACGGGAAGCCCACGAAATATACGGACGACCTTCTCTCGCTTCTTTCTGTACAACAGACAATGCTTTTGCCCAGGCTTCGTCAGAGCGGCGACGTTCTTCACTCATCATTTTCTGGTAGGCTTGCTTCGCTTCCTCAGTCAACTGGGGATACTGGGCCATTGCCACTGGAGCAATAAAAGTAGCCATACACAGTCCTAAAAACATTTTTCTTTTCATACTTTATTCTTAAAAAATTATATCTGTGCTATAAGTAAGTTGGAATTTATATTCCGTTCTCTTTTTCTTAACAATTATCTTTTTCAAGACGCACTTTTCGGGGATATGTACTCAAAAATGCTTGTATCTGTCATAATAAACTAGCAGATATAAAACTATCGTATTAAATTATTTCCTAGCATCCAATGTGCCTTCTGATTCATAATAATCCAACCATCCTTTTGATTGTTCCAACCACGGATTCATATTCAATACATTAGAGGGCAGACCGGACAGATAATAGTTTTCCTGCCATGAAATTACTGCTTCCTGACCATTCACATTATCTACCGGAGTTTCTCTATCCTGTAAAACAAAGTGCTGGCTCCAGAACTCTCCCAACCTATTCATTTCGGCTTGTAAGTCTGCCGCATTATCCACATCTACAGGCTCAAAATCAGCAATGACAGAAACAAGAGGATCTGCCTTTCCGTCATAATCCTTCACTTGTAAATATTTACCCACACGGGCAGTACCATTTAACGGCTCAATACCCAAGGTAGTACAGGTAGTATTGTTATCACTTGCATCATCATTATACAGCATCCAACGCCATAAATCCCAATAACGCTTACCCTCATAAGCTAATTCCACCTGACGCTCACGCAGACAAGCCTTAATAGCTTCATTCTTATCGGTAATCGTTCCCAAGCCATAATTATTGGATGCAGGAATACCTACACGGGCACGAATTTCACCAATTGTTTTCACTGAATTACTTATATCCCCCGTAGCTGCATAACATTCTGCAAGGTTCAACAACAATTCAGCATAACGATATTCGTATACATCAGTGCCATCCCATTGATATGTGTTTGCACTATTTTCAGCCGGATCGGACATTTTACGTACTATCGCCGGACTGCTGCCTTCATTTTCCGTGTAATAATGCAACTGAGAACCATCTTCTTTCGTTTCACTCCAACGATAATTCCAAACTACGGCATCTGCATCCTGATCATATCCCCATTTCGCTCCGGAGAAAGTAAACGTGTAATAGAAACGCGGATCACGATTCTTGAAGAATAAAGAACGGTCGTACCCGTTTATCGCCTCACCGTCATCATTTACAGCTTTGGAACCATCCGCCATCGGGAAAATATCCAACATACCCATAGGAACATGATAACCGGAACCACTGCCACCCATTGTTTTCAAGCGGATTGTTTTCTGCCATCCACTATGTTCATCATTTTTAGAGGTAGAGCTAGCCAACAGTTTGACCATAATCACCTCCTTACATTCCTGATTATCAAATTTGTAGAACATTTCATTCCAGTCTTTGGCGGAATTGCCATACAAACCATAACCTTCGCTGCTCAAGAAAGCCTGTGCTTCTAGAGTAATATCCAACGCATCTTTCCAGCGTTTACTGCCTGTATTATTCCAATCTGCATTAAAGATAGGGCTTGCAAATACCAGCGCCACGCGGCTTCTGTATGCCAATGCAGCTTCCTTGGTCAACCGTCCATACTGGTCACTTCCCCATTCTTTACGAGTGGGAAGCAGATTCGCAGCCTCTTTTAAATCACTCAAGATCTGGTTGACACATGTTTCCACACTTTCACGATTATAATCTTTAGCTCCCTCACGGTCGGCCGCCATAAGCACTTTATTTACCACAGGAACAGCTCCGTATACACGTACCAAATCAAACAACTGCATGGCACGGAAGAAATAAGCCTGTCCTTTCGCTTTTTTTATGGCAGCTTCCGACAAGTCCTGACCATATTTATCAACTCCTTCCAGAATTTCATTGCAACTGCGGATACGGCTATATGGATCATTCTTTATATTCGTAGCCAGATTACTGCCAAAATAAGTTTCACAGTCCGTAGCTTTTTTCAAACTTCTGGAAGCGTCAAATTTCTTCTCGATACCCCATTTCTCCTCCGTATAAGTTGAATAGTCATTCCAGTTACCGGACAAGCCGTATGACTGTGGAGGGGTCATACCCGACTTATAAAAATAGTTATAATACACATTCTGAATATATAAGTCCAAATTAGATTCGATGCCGAAAGTCTTTTCCGGTGAATAACTGTCATACGGATTCATATCCTGCAAGAACTGGTCACTGCAACTGCTAAATGCCAATCCGGCTGCCAATAACACAGTATATAATATGCGCTTTTTCATATCAATGATTCTTTTTAATTTTAGAATGATACATTTACTCCCAACGACCACGTTCTCAATGTAGGATACAATGAAGTTGTTCCACAATACATATTACGATAATGATCGGGATACGGGTTATAGAAATCCCATAGATTATTACCTGTCAGACTTAATTTAGCCGACTGGATCTTTAAAGGTGACAACCATGCCTTAGGCAGCGTATAACCGATACTTAAGTTACGGATATAGCAACGGAACGTACTGATAGACCAAAAATCAGACGGTGCAATTACTGATCCTGATATTCTGTTGTCTAAACCTAAATTAGGATATTTCCCCGTCGTATTATTTCTTTCATCAAACATATCTTCCCAGAATGAGTCCGGTGTCCAAAGCATATCCCCACTGGATGTTGTGATTTTATTGACGTCAATCTGGCGATAACCACCCCATGAAGTGGCAATCATCATATTAAAGCTGATACCTTTCCATTCCGCCCCCAGTTTGGTGGTAAAACCATATGTCTTTCCACTCTTATTCAGTTTGGCATAATCCTGGGTCTTGGCAATACGTCCGTCGGGCCCCGACTGCGTACCATCCTCATTCAATACGCCACCCAAATCCTGATAAGCCAACATACCCGGTTTTAACTGACTGGCATCTTTTACGCCCAAATATTCCGGAGAAGTGCCTGCGGCTTCTGCATTGGCCGATAAATAGTTCCAATAATTCTCAATATCATCACTGTTCCGTAAAATACCATCTCCGGAACTTGTACCTCTCCATACTTTATACCCGTATGTAGGGAATATAGTAGAAGCACCCTCTCTTACAGAATTTTCCTGTATATAACTCGGAGCAGACTGGGGCCATTCTCTTACCCTGTTGCCATTAAATCCAAAATTCACTCCGATATTATATTTCACCTGATCTATTTTATCGCGCCAATTCAAAGAGAATTCACTACCAAAAGCATCAATACGCCCAAAGTTCACTTCTGTCAAAGCACCTCCTGCAAAAATAGGAGTACCTATGATACCACCGATATTCTGATTCAAGATGTCAGAGTTTATATCATAGTACACATCCACAGTCGCACTTAAACGGTTATTGAGGAAACGCAAATCAAAACCAAGATTAAATTTATCGGTATTATCCCAATGCGCATCAGGATTAGGAGTCGCTCCCGGCTTGATACCCGTTTGCAGGATACCACCGTTAGAACCGAATCCATATCCTCTACTAGGATCCAATGAATAGAGTTGCTTCCATCCCCATGCTTTGATATTATCTTTACCGGTACGTCCCCATGAGAAACGTACTTTCATGTATTCAAACCATGACGGCAGCAACTTCTTCATAAACTCTTCTTCCGAAGCTACCCACCCCACGGAAACACCCGGGAAGAAGCCCCAATAATTGGCCGGAGCAAATTTAGTGGAAGCATCGCTACGGAATAGGAATTGGAACAAATACTTATCGGCATAATTATAGCTTACACGACCTAAATAAGACAAAGATCCCTGTTTGTATTTATATGTAATAGAATTACCTGTATCCATCGCTCCCGCACTTGGCGAAGTACCCAAATAACCATCCGGGTCAGGGTTATTAAACAACATCCGCTTGGAATGCATATAAGCCTGCATTTTTTCCACTGCAGCCATGGCGGCAATGCTATGCTTGCCAAACTTTCCTTCATAATTCACATAGAAGTTCAATTGCTCGTTTTTAGCCATCTGGTCTGAATATACCACACGAGTGCTTCCCGTAAATTCTTTTAATTGATAATCGGAAACAGACGGATGATCGCTATAAAAACGATTTCCGGGTGTCAATGCATCGCTTGCTTTCAGATAAGCCAACGTAAATGGCATAAATGCCTGCTCACTATCACTGGCACTACGCTTCAACGCATAGCTTCCCTTGAATGAAAGACCTTTGATAAACGGAACGGCATAAGTGACGGAGAAGTTGGCATCATAACTGAAATTATCATTCGTGGAATAAGAACCGTCATTATTCTCCATAGCAAAATAATTCCATGTACTCATTTTATTGCCCGATGTTGCATTACCCGCACTCGAGTAACTATTCAACAAGGGAGATGTATAATAGGTATTACCATCATCCAATGTTATCTCCCATGGCAAATAATTCGGCATATGAGCAAGAACCAAATAATCACCGGATTCACCGGGCTTAGTTCCCCCATAACCGTTCAAATTGCTTAAACCTTTGGTAAAACTCGATGTGGTTTCCTGCTGGTTACCCGCTATGGTTGCAGAAAATTTCAAATCGGAAGTCAATTTGATATCCACACCTGCACGGAAGTTCCATCTATTATAATCCTGTTTTCCAAGATTCGCCCCCTGAGTATAGTAAGAAGCACCCGCAAAATAAGTAGCTTTCTCGCTACCGCCACTTACATTGACCGAATGGTTCATTGTAAAAGCGCCGGACCAGGCTTCATCCAGCCAATTGTAATTCAAGCCATCCATCTCGGCCAGTTCCGCTTCATTATAAATTTTATTCATCCAGTTTCCATCCGGATCCATACTTATCTTATTATTGGCCAAATTAAAGGAATTGGCAAAACGTCCATAAGCTGCTCCTTTTAAGGTTTTAGGATGTCCCACTGCATCATTAAATCCGAATTTACCTGAATAATTGATTTTGGGAGCTCCTGATTTACCTCGTTTGGTCTTTACAATAATAGCACCTTGCGAAGCACGGGAACCGTAAATGGCAGCACTGGCATCACGAAGGACTGAAATACTTTCAATTTCAGAAGGATCAAGGGCATTGAAAGTTTCTAATGTCGGAAGACCGCTGTTGGCATCTATCTGAATCACATCATCGATTATGACCATCGGATTAGTACTACCACCATCTTTAGAATACGAGAAAGATTGACGAATAGACATAGTTGCCCCTTCACCCGGACGGCTGTCACCACCACTGATACTCAAACCAGGTATCTGTCCCGCTAGCGCAGCACCCAAATTCGACACCGGCAAATCTGAAATTTCCGAAGGAGTAATAACCCCGATAGATCCTGTCACATCTTTTGCTTTCTGAGTACCGTAACCGACTACAACCACTTCGTCCAGCATTTTGGAATCTTCCTTCAGCACCACTCTAAAGTCTTTTCCTTGTTTCGGAGCAATCGTTTGCGGCACATACCCCACAAATGAAATGACAACCTTCTTGCCCGAAGGGACTTGCAAAGCAAATCTTCCGTCAAAATCAGTAATGGTACCGTTTGTAGTTCCTTCCACCACCACACTGGCACCAATCACCGGTTCACCAGTTTCATCAACCACCTGTCCGGTGACAGTTTTAGTCTGTTGCACCGACTGGGATATAGGAAATCCTGTCTCAGCGGATACTCCCTGAACAGAAACTCCTGTCAGAAACAGACTGAGACAGACCACTTGTGTCAAGTTGCCAATCTTGTCCAGCTTCTGAAGAAATGCATTTTCTTTCTTCATAGAATCATTTTTAAAATTAAAATATTATCTTATTTTTCTTGTTGAAATATCTGTTTCAGATAAGCGACATTCGTCCCGAAGTTTTTCTTTACATTCCGGACTTCATCCTTATTCCGTGACCGTTCAATGACCAGCCATCCGCTCCACCCCATCTTATCAAGGGTATGCTTTACGGCATTCATATCCAGACGGGTATTATAAGGAAGAGTAACCCCGTCTGTATCCGTACAATGTATCTGACAAATCCGATCCTTTCCCAATTTTTTCAACTCTTTACAGAGGTCGCGTCCATTTTCCAACGCATTTTGAAAACTATAATAAATCTTTATACCTTTCGAATTAATTTCTTTCAACAGTTTTATATCCCCTCCGGCGTCCAAAGGAGTACGGATACCTATCACTACTCCATCTTTCACTGCCATTTCTCCCACTTCGTGCAAACGGCTTACCAACTCCTGACGTGCATCACCCGCTACTGTCCAGTCCTCTTTTATGCCGCCTAATGGAAGGAAAGCTACTTGGGCCCCCATCACCTTCATCGTATTCAAACAATCCTGCACTAAAGCTTTATAATTATGATGAGTCAAGAAAGATTGTCCAAAGAATCCGGACATCGCCACAGAAGGGACTTCAATATGCTGTTCCTGTGCTGTTTCTTTAAATAATTTACAGAAATGGGGCTGGTGGAACTTATTATCAAAAGTATCCCGTTTTCCCAAGCCTCCCATGTCCATTTCTATGCCATCACCTCCTAGTTCCTTCATCAATTGAAAAGAACCGATCTTCTGACGCTTTAGCATCATCCAGTCACACGCAGCTATTTTATAGCATTGTTTTCCCTCTGAATTCTGTGCTCCCAAAGGCAGTAACATAAACAGGAGCATGATTAAACTGATAATTTTTTTCACATTCATCGTAATCTAGTTATTGTTTAGAATTAAGACGAATCACAAAAAAGTATGTAATCACTAAATCTTAATAAAGTCCAAAAATAACTTAGCAAACAAATAAGACAATCCCGCAAACACGACGCTCGCCTACATCTGTTTACGGGATTCCTGCTTTATAAGGTCAAGAAATCAACCTTTACGCCATTCATTCATATATTCCCTCGGAGTCTGATCATATTTCTTACGAAAACATTTACTGAAATAACCGGAATCCTTGAAGCCCACGGCAAAAGCTATTTCTGAAATACTCATATCCGAGTTTTTAATCAACTCTATTGATTTATTCAGACGAATCTCTTTCACTAAATCCACCGGAGCAAACCCGGTCAGGCTCTTTAACTTCTTAAAGAAAGCCGAGCGGCTCAGCCCGATAGTCGATGCTATAGTATCTATATTAAAATCACTATTATCCAGATTCTCTTCTATAACCTGATGAATCTTTTCAATGAACTGCACATCTTTCTTCACCAGGAACTGTTCGTATGTATCCTGTTCCTCCTTATGTTCTTCGGGCTGCTGCCATACACGTTCACGGAACAATTTACGTTCATTCAGCAACTGTTCGATACGTGCTACCAGATAGTCTTTGCTGAAAGGTTTGATGATATAGGCATTCGCTCCCATGCTTATCGCTTTGGTCTTCGCTTCATCATTACCTTTCGCCGTCAGGATAATCACCGGAATATGACTGATCTGGAAATCTTTACGGATGCGTTGCAACATCTCTATTCCATCCATATTCGGCATCATCTGGTCGGTGACTACCATGTCGGGATGATAAAGATGTACTTTCTTCAGCCCCTCCACACCATCATTGGCCATATAAATATTGAATTTATCTTCCAATTGCAGCTTCAACATATTGCATAAATCCTTATTATCTTCTACAATCAGCACGGTAGGCAAAGACGAATCGACAGGCTGTTCTTTCTCCTCCTCGCTTTCCTTGCCGGCAGAGGCAGAAACAGATTCAGCCTCAGGAACACTCACCGTTTCCCCGCCCATATAGAAATCGACTTCCGACGGTTTGTAATGCTCCTTACCCAGTTGCAATTCAATGGTAAAGACCGCTCCCTTCCCTTCAGGACTCTCTGCATAGATTTCCCCATGATGCAGACTGATAATTTCCTTAGACAAAGCCAATCCGATGCCCGTTCCCTGATAATAAGCGCCACGTGCATTGTCAGCCTGCGAGAAACGCTCGAAGATTTCGGAAAGCTTGCTTTGGGGAATCCCCACACCGCTATCTTCCACCCGTACATAACAATGCCTGTCATCATCCGACACTCCCATCGTGACATAAATATTTCCCCCGGCAGGAGTGAACTTGAACGCATTGGAGATGATGTTGCGGATCACGATAGCCACTTTCTCCTTATCCGCCCATACCATGATATCCTCACCGGCCAGCTGGAACGTGAAGCTGACTTCATTTTCTTCGGCCATCACCCTGAATTCTTTCTCAAAAGAGTCTACCATCTCATTCAGGTTGAACAACGACACATGCAGACGCATCTTGCCGTTCTGTATTTTACGGAAATCCAATATCTGATTGACCAGTTGCAGCATCTGTTTGGTATTCTTTTCCATCAGATCCACATATTGCATTCCTTTCTGAGATAGTTTCTCCTTTTCTCTCAGTTCCTGAATAGGCCCTTGGATCAGAGTCAGCGGAGTACGCAACTCATGCGAGATATTGGTAAAGAACTTGATTTTCAATTCGGACAATTTTTGTTCGATATACACATCATTCTTCACCTTAATCATGAAAAGAGATAATTTTATAGCCACCAGCAATAAGGCTACGGCTATAATCATATAGATAACATACGCCCACCAACTGGCCCACCAAGGCGGCAGAATGACAACGGTCAACTCACGGAAAGACTCCAAACCGGGATTTGCCTCATCCAGTGTCTGTACTCTGAAAAGATACTTACCGGGAGGAACATTGGTATAGGAAGCTATACGGTTCTTCCCGTTATAGTGCCATTCTTTTTCATATCCTTCCAAAATATATTTGTAAGACACACGGTTCTGATTATTATAGTTCAACGCCGCAAACTCTAAAGTAAACATGGACTGGTTATGATTCAATGTAATCCGGTCTGTATAGGTAATGGACCGGTCAATAATGGGATGTTCCGTATAGCTGCGTATATCCCGGTTTGATATCTGACATCCTACAATGAATGTATTATAATCGACCTTTTTCGTTTCCAATTTATCGGGAGAAAAGGTCAGGATACCCTCTTTACACCCCAGCCAAAGTTCTCCGTCCAGCGTTTTCAGTGCGGTGTTTTCTTCCATCACAACCGGAGGAAAGCCATCATATTTGTCATAGTTACGCACCTGGCTTGTCGCCCTGTCAAAACAAGAGAGTCCTTTTTCCGTAGCAAGCCAAAGGAAACCGTTATCATCTTCTATAATAGACATCACCACATCATTATTCAATCCGTCTTCCCAGCCATACGATTTAAATGAAAGCTTATGCGTTTCCTCATCATATCCCGACAATTTGCTCAATCCTCCACCAAACACGCATACCCATATCTGAGAGAACTCGTCTTTATAAAGCGCGTACACATCGCTATCGGCATAATTTACCCGGTTGGCACCACGGTAGGTTTCAAAATCAATCTGCTCCACTGAGGCAAAGTTGTTTTTAAAAGACATCAGCCCGTCCATCGTACCTACCCACATACGCCCGTCATTATCCTCTATCATATTTCTCACTTCCATATAAAGGCCATACGTAGGATAGTTCTTGAATCCGTTATATTTATTCTTAAAAGTGACTTCCCCATTTTCCTCACAAAGCAGATTCAATCCTCCGTCCAAAGTACCCACCCAGATACGTTTCTTTTCATCCTGATAAGTGAAATACACATCATTCCCGCTGATTGACGACAAATCAGACAAATTATGCAGATAGCGTTTAAAACGGAAACCACCTGCCGCTTTCTCATCAGGAACAGCCTTCACCAATCCGTCGCCTTTGGTAGAGAACCAAAGGTTTCCCTTGTCGTCTTCCATGATGTGATATACATTACCTATGTGCTCGTCACCTGTCGAAAAAACATGTTTGGTTACACCGTTCCGATCCATCCGATACACACTCTGCCAACGGGTGCCCACCCAGATATCGCCACTTTTTGATTGGAAAAGGGCTCTTACCCCTATCGTATAATTTTCCTGCCCGGCTGATTGCGGAGACAACGAAAGCAGATTGAATTGCTTCTTGGGGAAATTCATGCAATACACCCCTTCATCGGCAGAGGAAAGCCACAATACCCCGTCATTATCCAACATCAGATGATAAAACTGCTGATTTGCCCTATCATTAGAAAGTTGTTTCAACTTATTAATATAAACCATCTCCGCATGTTCCCTGTCGAACAACCAGGCCTCTCCTGCCGGAGACAGGAAAAAAAGCCCTCTTTCACCGGCATCTTCCGAATACAGGGTGGTTATCTTGCCGAACATGGTAAACGGAAACCGTTTTGCGGTATGGTTCAACGGATCATAATAAATCAGCGCCTTCTCATTTTCGTGAAACCATATTTTATCATACTGGTCTATGAATGCATGAGTAACCATAGCGTCATTCATTTCAGTATTTATCTTTTGCAACCTGCGCTCGGCCAAATCATATTCGTATGTACCTTGTCCGGCCACACTGAGATAGACATAACCTGCCGGAGTAACCAGCAAATTGCTGATCGCACCTTTTATTTCGGAAAGTACATACCGGTTTACCAAACCGGTCCTTACATCGATACTGTAAAAAATACCCGCACGATCTCCGACCCATACCTTCCTGCCATCCTCAAAGAAACTGGTAAAACTATCCTTGTCACCGGAATTAATCTTACTGGTTATGAAATCGGCAGGCCGGGATGCCAATTCCGCTCCTTTATGCACGGCAGACACCTTATAATCAGTTCCTATCCAACTGATATATTCCTCCGTTTCGCACAGGACATGGTGTTTCAGTGTATAATCATGCTTGTTTATCTCGTCCCGAGAGTCGAACAGAATCTTGATAGTTACCTGCCCCTTTTCATCTACCCCGGCCAACAACAGATTTTTATCTTTGGTCAGCAACAACACATCCCCCTCGGCCGTATTTTGTAATTTTATCACCTGAATATTCTCCGAATAGTTCTTCATGTCATCATAAACAGCATGAAAACATTCGGTCACTTTATTGAAGACATACAACTTACGGTCAATGGTCTTTACCCATATATACCCGTTTTTATCCTCGACTATGCGCTGGATCTTACGTGGCGGCACATCCGAATCGTGCTCCTGTTTATTGAATGTTTTAAACTTCACTCCATCGAAACAACATAAGCCATACCAGGTTCCGAACCAGATAAAGCCATCTCTGTCTTTCAAGGTACAGTTTACCGTATTATTAGGAAGCCCTTGATCTACAGAATAATGTTCCACAATCATATTCACATTATATGACCACAGAGGAAAGCTTGTCAGGCAACAAAGTATAATAAGTATATATTTCTTCATAAGTATTTAGTTTTCTTCAAACCGAGATCAAAGATAAGAAAAAATCCGTTGGTACTTAAATTGAAATTAGTTAAATACCAATTATTGGTTAGATTGGAACGAGATAAGTCCGCGTTCTATCTATATTACTTCTCCGTACCGAATTCAGTTTGCTGTCTCTCCACCTCCATCAATACTTTTTGCCTTTCCTCTTCTGTCAGCACAACTTTCCCCGCCATTCTTTCTGTTCTAACAGGGCTTCCGGCCAGTCCTGCTCCGGCTGATTGGGCATCCGTCTCCTCCTCCGTATAACAGAAAGGCAGTTCTGACGGAATACTTTCTAATTCTATTTCCGTAGCAACCGGTGCATTCGTTCCTTCAAACTGCACATGGGCCTTCACCTTTATTTTGCCGGGCTTGCGGGTAGAACGGATCAATACGGGAGCAGAGCCAAACTCCACCGTGCGCGGATTGGCATTGATAGAGGCATCCCCTATAACTCGTCCTTCACCTTCTACAGTAAATACGATATTTTCTTTTGCCAGACGGCGCACATTACCGCTATCATCCGTCACTTCGGCCACTACTACGATAAAATCCGAACCGTCTGCCACCAATTGCTTTCCTTCCGTATCCACATACATACGCAACTTCGTGCTGCGGCGTGACGGCATCCGCTTATAGGTGCAAACCACTTTACCGTCTATAATTCCTTCTGCCACCATATTTACTTTCTGCCAGTTTTTTTGCTTATAACTATACTCGCGTGCTTCCCAGAAATCCCATACATCCTTGAATATCACCGGGGCATTAGGCATGTGTCCCTGCGCATGAACAACCGGAAGCGTCCGGCTCTCAGTACCGTCATAGACAGAGAGACGAACCGAGTCACAATTACTGAACACCACCACATCGGCATCCGAGAAAGGAGACATCTCATGGGCGATAAACACCATAGGGCCACATTCCGCCACAGGATGCTTCAATGTCGCGGCAGACTGGCTGCGAAAAGCATAATAAGCGTATTTAGGCTGACGGAACGCATCATAAATGCCCCCGAAATACGGATCGGGATGATACCCCCGCTGATGGTCAAAAGGATGCCATTGCGCCCCACCGACAAACTGCCCTGTAGTGCGGTACATTTCATCATAACTCTTTGATAATGACAGTGCCTGCACCAGCAACGGGCGTTCCCCCCAGCTACGGCTGGCACGGTTATTATTATTATGTGCATACCAGTCATCCACATTCTCGCCAAACTCACGAGTAAAAATACATTGTTCCGGACGGTCTGCCTTCTCATCATCTCCCGGCCATCCGTACACCACATCATAGTTTTCCGCCACTCCTTTCGAATGAACATCGGCTGCCGCTACAGGACGTCCGGGATAAGGAAACTCCTCCCATGTAATCCGTAACGCCTCCAGTGCGAAATCGCGCGGATAAGGCGTTTCATTCAAAATAGGCTCCCACATCAGCACACTGGGATGATTGCGGTCCCGGCGTATCATCTCACGGGTATTCCGATGTACCAACTTTGCGAACTCCGGATTTTTATTCCAATATTGCCATCCCGGAGTAGCCACAATAACAAACAGCCCCATTTCGTCGCAAGCATCCATGAATGCCGGATCTTGCGGATAATGAGCTACACGGATAATGGTACATCCTGCATCACGCAAGCGTTTGGCATCCCTCCATTGCTGGCTGTTGGGCAGCGCATTACCCACGTATGCAAAATCCTGATGACGGTTCGCGCCGACCAATTGACCAAAAGGCTTGCCATTCAACCAAAAGCCATCCTTACCTTTAAATTCCGCTTTGCGGATCCCCACACGTGTCACTCCCCCATCCAACACTTCATGTCCGGCTTTGACACGAGATTGTATCCTATACAAATAAGGCGAGTCAGGAGACCATAACTTAGGATTGCGAACTGCAAACCGTTGCCGCACCGTCTTCGATTCCCCTGCTTGCAGCTTCACCTGTTGCGAAACCCGTTTTACGGGAACATCGCCGGCATCCACCAAAACCGTCTCCACGGCTACGGTACGCGTCCGCTTTCCACTGTTATGCACTTCCGTATCCACATACACTTCCGCTTTTTTCCCGCTTATATTGTCAAAATGCACAAAAACTCCGCCTCCGGCCACCTTATCGGCCTCCAAGGCATCTGTAATAGCTACACTTGATTTTCCTATCATCCACACATCCCGGTAAATTCCTCCATGATAAGCGAAATCCAAGGTATATTGACGTTTTCCCGGAGGAAAATTCTTATCATCACTATTATCCGTCATCACTGCCAGCAAGCAACTGTCTCCGGGCTGTACCCCCTGTTCCGTCAGTTGCACAGTGAAAGGAAGGTATCCTCCCAAGTGCTCTTGCACCCTCTTGCCATTTAAATAAATCACCTGTTTTCCCATAGCTCCCTCAAAATGAAGCGACACCTCTTTTCCTTTCATATCTTGAGGAATCACAAAATGTTTCCGGTACCATGCCACACCCTGATAGTTACGGCAACCGCTTGCCTCGGCAGGCATCAGTTCCACAGTATGCGGAACAGACACTACCTGCCAGGATGTATCATCAAAACGTACGGCTTCCGCGCCTTTTATGTCTCCACGATGAAAGCGCCATCCGGGATTGAAATTATATACTATTCTTCCGCTACCGGATAAAGGGATGAATCCGGCTACAGAGGTTTCCATTTGAGCTTGTGCCAACACAGGCAACAGGCACACAAGTAAAATAAACAGTTTCTTCATAATTATTACACTATCTGGGAAAAGAGACGGACCGGCCGTCCGTTTGTACCCGTTCCTTTTGAAAAAAGGTCTTGTTGTTTTTGAAAAAGATCCAGACATTTAAAAAAAAGGTCCTGATGTTTGGCGTCAAAGACAAGGTTCTTTTAAAAAAACGTCAAGGTCTTTTTATACAAAGAACAGGTCTTTTGAAAGGAATTACAAGGTCTTTTCACCAAGCTTTCCAAGGCTCAGGGCTCAAAGGCTCACTTAGGCGGTATTTAAGCCCAAAACAAGCTTCAAGAAACCTAATAACGCACTGATTTTTAATTAATTACAATAAAAAGAAGGGGACAAGACTATATTCTAAAAAATAAAATGAATAATATAATGAGCCCCAGACATACACGAACGCATCCGACATTTACCGGAAAGAAAAATGTATAAATAAAAGAAACTTCTATTGACATCATCACTTGGTCATTCCGGGCATCGTGAAAAATCCGAATGTGCCCATATCCATTGATCCGGCCATTATGAATAAAACCCGGCAAAAAACAAGCCTGGTCAAAGCAAACACAAATTCTATAAAACGACAGACAAAGTCAAGACAATCCTGAACTTTCCAAAGACCAAAGAATAATATTCAACCCGCACGTTTTGTCCCACCAAACAGACTGTAAAGCAAATACTTACACATCTACCAAGGTTAAAATACCGCATAAGTGAGCCTTGAGCCTTGTGAGCCCTGGAAACGCATCGGAACGACTCTTTTTCTTTGCAGAAAGACACCCGATTTATTTATTCCAAATTTTAATCCCATTTATGTACTGTGAGTCAACACCAGAATAGGATACTAAATGTTCTTTTGAGGCCGATCCATATCTAGACACAACTTCGTTAGCTGCCCCGGATTGAGCTGCTAGATCTATTGACTTTTTTCTTTTTGTCGTAACACTTTCTCCTAAAAAAGAAGTGTGACACTGCCAATAACCACATTTTAAAGTGCAGGTCCTGAGAAAACCTAAATCAACAGATATGGTAAAGCAGCCCACGCTATAACGTGGGAACTACCATGCCTATTCTTGTTGATTTTGTGTTTAGTTTCTCAAGCTTCGCACTTACAAGAGTAGCATAACGCTTCTTTATTTTCAAATGCATGGAAATGGTTACCCAAATCCGAGTACAGAATTACGGAAAAACATTTGAAAAAGAAGCGGTAAGATAAAAATATCTGTTTGATATTTGCTCTATTGTTTGGTAGGTTAGAAATAATTAATTACCTTTGCACCAACAAATCCCGCTCGCTTCCCGTAAGATTAGCGTACCCAGCGGGACATTTTTATTTATGGGAGTCAGGTATACAAATCGAGCCATAACCACGGAACAACAAATTGATATTCTCAAAGAAAGAGGTTTGCTTATTGATGATGTTGAGCGAGCTGTTAAAGCCCTTGACATCATAAGCTATTTTCGTCTTGCTGGTTATTGGCGACATTTTGAAGCTGACCACACTACGCATCAATTTAGAGAAGGTTGTCGTTTTGCAGATATTATCGACCTGTATTCCTTTGATAAGCAACTTAGGGCTTTGCTCTTTACTGCCATTCAAACGATTGAAGTTGCTGTTCGCACAAAAATAATCAAGCACTTTGCTCTTGAATTTGGAGCATTTTGGTTTATGGACGAAAACTTTGCCACCAATGAGGCTCGTTTTGCTACCAATTTAGCTGTTATCCGTAAAGAGGTGGAACGCTCACACGATGATTTTATTACTGAGCATTTCCGCAAATACAACGAACCAGAGCTGCCTCCTGTATGGAAAACATTGGAGGCTATCTCAATGGGAACACTCTCTAAGCTCTATTCCAATTTTTCAAATGCCACGGCAAAACATGCTGTCGCAAGAGAGTTCGGTTTGAATCATCACAAATTTTTGAGAAGCTGGTTAGAGTGTCTTGCGGTGCTTCGTAATTGTTGTGCTCATCATTCACGACTGTCCAACCATGTCTTTCCAGTAAAAACAAAGATGCCAGAACGTATGCCAAATACATGGATTGCTGATTTCTCATTCCGAGAACAAACTCTTTATCCACAATTATGCTGTGTTGTGTATTGGCTCAACTCCATTGTTCTTGAAAATACATTCATTACCGATTTCAAGCAACTCTTGATAAGCCATCCATCAGTGAAAACTCGCTTGTTGGGCTTCCCTCGTAATTGGGAACAAGAGCCTTTGTGGAGGTAATAATATCTACAATAAAATTATTTCCAAAAAACAATAAGTAACAAACAATATCGGATAAAATATTGTACCTTTGTATTGGCTTAGACATTGAGCCCAAATAGAAGTGAAATATCGGAAACGAATTGCACCGAAAAAAAGAATAAATCGCTCGTATTGACACCGTAGATGAGTTAATAATAACTAAAAGGGTTAAATATCCACCACTTAGAATATACCCTTAAAGGCTACGACCATATTTCCGGCTTACCACCAGTAAACTATTGATTAACTCTATCACCAAATAGCGGTGTAGGAAGGTATTGTACATCAATATGTCAATTATAGTAATCATCTCCTGACACCTCAATATGGTATTGTCGTCCCATGAAAGCAAAACCTGCGCCCATTTCCACAAGGAATTTCTCTACATGTTTCACCAAACCGATTTCTACATCACGCTCATTGTATTGGTCGGTAAAGGTCAGCATATCGAATATATACGGGTCTTTGAGCATTGATTTCACATCGTTTACTTCGGGAACAGGCAGGGTTTCAGTGAAATTGTTTGCCAACGCACCATGCTTGCCATAGTCATCAAGTTTGATAGCTTCTTGCAGATAGCGTGTATTCCAATGCGATGTAATACTTTGCACCATATACCAATACCGTGCGCGAATATCCTTGACTTGTTGTAAGAGTATCAGGTTATGCGTCCAGCCTAGATGTTTGATAGGAAAGGAAAAATTATATTCGCCTAATTGCGCAATCATTGATTGCGCAATTGAAGAATCAGCACCTTTCACCATCGTAAGTTCTTGATTGTATTCGTTGAAGAACTGTATCATACACTGCATGTTGCGCACAGAAAAACCCTTTATTTCGGAATAATCGTTCTTCAAGTCCACGGACAAGCGTTGCAAGATTTTCTTGCCCCAACCATCTGCATCTTGACTTTGCCGCAACATACCTCCAATATCCCAATACATTCGGAGCATTTCTTCGTTGGCGGCATAAATCGCTCGTTGTTGGGCAACCAATACCCGCTGCTTGATTTTACGAAGCAGTGCCGCATAACCATTGAAATTATCTGCCAAGTTATCAATTGCTTGTTTATCTGTATTTTTAGTCATAATCTTCTTTGACATTTCCACAAAGTTACGCTTTTTATTCGATTGTACATCAAATTCTTACAATATTATTAGTTATACCCATTATGGACTATTTTCTCATTGAGAAACCTCTTTTCTGCTGTTGGTCATAATGTTATCTTACAACCGGTCTTTTCTTTTAGCATTTCTATAAATTCGACCAAGTTATTTTCTTTTCCCATGATAAGTTGTCATCCAATAAACACAATGTTTCCATGACTTCCTAGTTCGATGCAGTCATTTCAAAATCAAGAGAATACCGAGCGAACGGATAAGATACACTGTTTTCAACCTCAAATTATACGGAAAAACCCATACCTTTTTTATACCTTTGCCCCCAAAAGAAAACAACAGACATGGAACTATTCAATAAAATGATTGCCGCAGCCCTGAAGGTTTCCGTACATCAAGTAGACAATACATTATCTCTACTGGACGGGGGAGCTACCATCCCTTTCATAAGCCGATACCGGAAAGAGGCAACCGGAGGACTGGACGAAGTACAAATAGGCGAAATTAAAGACAGAAATGACAAGTTGTGTGAACTGGCCAAGCGAAAAGAAACTATTCTTTCTACCATAGAAGAACAGGGCAAACTGACAGAAGAATTGCGCAAACGCATTGAACAGAGTTGGGATGCCACCGAAGTGGAAGACATATATCTGCCCTATAAGCCGAAACGTAAAACCCGCGCCGAAGCGGCACGGCAAAAAGGACTGGAACCGCTTGCCACCTTACTGTTATTGCAACGCGAAAACCATCTGGACAGCCGTCTCCCCGCTTTTGTGAAAGGAGATGTGAAAGACGAAGAGGATGCGCTGAAAGGCGCGCGCGACATCATAGCCGAACAAGTGAGCGAAGACGAGCGCGCCCGCAACCAACTGCGCAACCAATTTTCCCGACAAGCTGTCATCACCTCCAAAGTGGTGAAAGGCAAAGAGGAAGAAGCCGCCAAATACCGCGATTATTTCGATTTCAGCGAACCTTTGAAACGCTGTTCCTCCCACCGTCTGCTGGCTATCCGCCGGGGAGAGTCGGAAGGCCTGTTGAAAGTAAGTATAAGTCCTGATGACGAAGAGTGCGCCGGACGGCTGGAACAAATGTATGTCCGTGGCAACAATGAATGCAGCCGCCAGGTAGGCGAGGCAGTGCGTGATGCGTACAAGCGGCTTCTGAAGCCTTCCATCGAAACCGAATTTTCAGCCTTGAGCAAGGAGAAAGCCGACGAGGAGGCAATCCGCGTCTTCGCCGGAAACCTGAGACAGCTTCTGCTGGCTCCTCCTTTGGGACAGAAACGGGTCATGGGAGTTGATCCCGGCTACCGTACCGGATGTAAAATAGTCTGTCTGGACGCCCAAGGCTCTTTGCTGCACAATGAAACCATTTATCCGCATCCGCCTAAGAATGAATACTCACAGGCAGCCCGCAGCATCGTGAAATTGGTAGAACAATATCAGATAGAGGCAATCGCCATAGGCAATGGCACCGCCAGCCGTGAGACAGAACAATTCATCACTTCACAACGCTATGACCGTGAATTGCAAGTATTTGTAGTAAGCGAGGACGGAGCATCCATTTACTCGGCCTCGAAAACCGCCCGAGACGAGTTCCCTGAATACGACGTGACCGTGCGTGGAGCCGTATCCATAGGCCGCCGGTTGATGGACCCGCTGGCCGAACTGGTGAAAATAGATGCCAAATCTATCGGAGTGGGACAATACCAGCATGATGTGGACCAGACTTTATTGAAGAAGTCATTGGACCAGACAGTGGAAAGTTGTGTGAACCTGGTAGGTGTGAACCTCAATACCGCCAGCCGCCATCTGCTGACTTATATATCGGGACTAGGTCCTGCCTTGGCTCAAAACATTGTGGATTACCGCACCGAGAACGGGCCTTTCAGTTCACGCAAGGAATTATTGAAAGTACCCCGGATGGGAGCGAAAGCGTTTGAGCAATGCGCAGGGTTCCTGCGTATCCCACAAGCGAAGAATCCGCTGGACAACTCGGCCGTGCATCCCGAAAGCTATCCCATAGTGGAGCAGATAGCCAAAGACCTGAACTGCACCGTAGACGAACTGATAAAAAGCAAAGAACTGCGCAGCCGGATTGATATCAAGAAGTATGTCACCCCGACAGTGGGGCTTCCCACCTTGACAGACATCATGCAGGAATTGGACAAGCCGGGACGCGACCCACGGCAACAAATCCAAGTTTTTGAATTTGACAAGAATGTAAAGACCATAGAGGATTTGACTGAAGGAATGGAACTGCCCGGCATTGTGAACAATATTACCAACTTCGGTTGCTTTGTAGATATAGGAATCAAAGAGAAGGGTCTGGTGCACGTATCACAACTGGCCGACAAATTTGTGAGCGACCCCACCACCGTAGTCAGCATCCATCAGCATGTACGGGTGAAAGTGATGAGCATAGACCTAGAGCGCAAGCGCATCCAGCTCACTATGAAAGGATTGAATCAATAATTGCAACAAGGTAAAAAAGAATATGGAAGAAGATATAGAAACCTGCGGCTGGTTCGTTTTTTATAAGGATCAGCTGCTGATAGAGAAAAAGAACGGAATGTACACCATACCTTTCGGAACAGAGCCTCCCATGCCTGTTCCGGTGGGAAGCACTATCCACACCATCGGAGAGATAGAGGGACGCACTGCCAAGACTTTCTCCGTACATGCCCCGGTGCCCGGCAGCGAAAATGACCGCCACCTGATGATGGATCTCCGGAGTTCATACGACGTATTGCCTTGGGAAGAGTACAATGTGGGTGGAAAAGCCTTCCAGATACTGAATTGGGACAAGAACAGCCGCTATTGCCCCATGTGCGGCGTACCTACCGTACAGATTTCTCCTATTGCTAAAAAATGCCCCCAATGTCGTCAGGAAATTTATCCGCGCATCTCTCCTGCCATCATTGTATTGATACGCCGGGAAGACAGCATACTGCTGGTCCACGCCCGCAACTTCCGGGGAACCTTCAACGGTTTGGTAGCCGGTTTTCTTGAACCGGGCGAAACTTTGGAGGAATGTGTGCACCGCGAGGTACTGGAAGAAACAGGACTCCATATCAAAAACCTGAAATATTTCGGCAGCCAGCCGTGGCCTTATCCCAGCGGAATCATGATAGGCTTCACCGCCGATTATGAAAGCGGAAACATCAAACTACAACAAGAAGAACTGAATGCCGGCGCTTTCTATACCAAAGACAACTTGCCGGAGATACCCAAAAAGCTGAGCCTGGCAAGAAAACTGATTGATGCGTGGCTGGAGGAAAAGGATCATTTATAGAACGAGATGAGTCATGTTCCATCCATAAATACCTATTTATCGCTTGCAGAACTTAAAAATGTACTATCTTTGCAATATGGAATGGTTAAATAGCTTATTTTTTGAACACACGCCTTTACAGGCGGTTGTAATCCTCTCGATTATCATTGCCGTGGGGCTCGGTTTAGGTAAAATCCACCTGTTTGGCATTTCATTGGGAGTTACCTTCGTCTTTTTTGCCGGTATTCTGGCCGGACACCTGGGATTCTCAATCGACCCGAATATGCTGAATTACGCCGAGAGTTTCGGTCTTGTGCTTTTTGTATACGAACTGGGCTTGCAGGTAGGTCCCGGCTTTTTCAGTTCATTCCGTAAAGGCGGCGTACAGCTCAATATGCTGGGCATAGGCGTTATTCTGGCAGGTACGGTCATGACGGTGCTTTTCAGCAAACTGGGAGGCATACCGATGAGCGATATGGTAGGCATCCTTTGTGGAGCCACCACCAATACTCCCGCTTTGGGGGCCGCCCAACAGACATTGAAACAAATGGGGGAACCCGCCAGTGGCGCTGCGTTAAGTTGCGCCGTAACCTATCCGCTGGGAGTGGTAGGTGTTATTCTGGCCATGCTGCTGGTACGCAAATTATTTGTCCGTCCCTCAGATATCGACATTCACGAGCACGAGGACACCAATCAAACGTTCATTGCCACCTTCAAAGTGCACAATCCCGCCATTTTCAATAAAAGCATAAAAGAAGTAGCTTTATTAAGCTATCCTAAATTTGTTATCTCCCGTTTATGGCGGGAAGGTACGGTAAGCATCCCCACTTCCGAAAAAATACTGAAAGAGAATGATCGCCTGCTGGTTATCACCACCGAAAAGGACGCTCCCTCGCTCACGATTCTTTTCGGCGAACAGGAAAACCAGGATTGGAATAAAGAAGACATCGACTGGAATGCCATAGACAGCCAATTGATTTCCAAACATATCGTTATCAGCCGCCCCGAAATAAACGGGAAAAAACTAGGCTCTTTACGTCTGCGCAACAGCTATGGCATCAACATCAGCCGTGTGATGCGCAGCGGGGTACAACTGCTTGCCACACCGGGGCTGATCCTCCAACTGGGCGACCGGCTGACCGTAGTGGGAGAAGCCAAAGCCATAGAGAATGTGGAAAAAGTATTGGGCAATGCGGTTAAAACGTTGAAGGACCCTAATCTTGCCGCCATTTTTATAGGTATTGTACTGGGATTGATACTAGGCTCCATCCCTATCGCCATCCCCGGCATCAGCACTCCCGTTAAATTAGGCCTGGCAGGCGGACCTATCGTAGTAGGAATTCTTATCGGATGCTTTGGCCCCCGTTTCCACCTCATCACTTATACCACCCGGAGTGCCAACCTGATGCTGCGCGGTATCGGGTTATCCCTCTATCTGGCTTGCCTGGGACTGGATGCAGGCGCACATTTCTTCGAGACAGTGATGCGCCCCGAAGGAGCCATCTGGATAGCTGTAGGCTTCGCCATCACCTTTATTCCGGTAGTCATTATGGCATTAGTGGCCCTCCGCATAAGCCACCTCGACTTCGGAAGCACCTGTGGCATGCTGTGTGGAAGCATGGCAAACCCTATGGCATTGAACTATGCCAATGACACGTTACCCGGTGATAATCCGGCAGTGAGTTATGCCACCGTATATCCGCTGTCCATGTTCAGCCGGGTCATTATAGCCCAATTAATACTTATGTTTTTTATATAATTTCCAGCTATGAACGCTTATAATTCTATCACACCGGAAACCATACAGGAAGATATGCGATACCTGCAACTGCTGTCGCATAGTTTCCCCACTATAGCCGATGCCAGTACGGAAATAATCAACCTGGAAGCTATTCTGAACCTGCCTAAAGGTACAGAACATTTCCTTGCCGACCTGCACGGAGAGTACGAGGCATTCCAGCATGTATTGCGGAATGCTTCCGGGGCCATCAAAAGAAAAGTAAATGAAATATTCGGCAATACCCTGCGCGAGAATGAAAAAAAAGAACTATGTACGCTGATTTATTATCCGGAACAAAAACTGGATCTGGTAAAAGCAGTGGAAACGGATTTGGACGACTGGTATGTCATCACGTTGAACCAACTGGTACGTGTATGCCAGAATGTATCCTCCAAATATACCCGTTCCAAAGTGCGGAAGTCGCTTCCCAAAGAATTCTCGTATATCATTCAGGAGTTGTTGCACGAAAACTCAATGGTTCCCAACAAACAGGCGTATATTAATGTCATCATCAGCACCATCATTTCTACCCGCCGCGCCGATGACTTTATCATTGCCCTATGCAACCTCATCCAACGGCTCACCATAGACACACTGCATGTGCTGGGTGATATATTCGACCGTGGCCCTGCCCCCCACCGCATTATGGACATATTATGCGATTATCATAATTTCGACGTACAATGGGGAAACCATGACATTTTATGGATGGGAGCCGCAGCCGGCAACGACTGCTGTATGGCAAACGTGCTACGCCTGGCCATGCGTTATGGCAACCTTGCCGCTCTGGAGGACGGATATGGCATCAACCTTCTGCCCCTGGCCACCTTTGCCATGGAAACATACGCTGATGATCCCTGCACCCTGTTCGGACCGAAAGTAGAGAAAGAAGACTGTACGTACAATGCCAAGACGCTGCGCATGATAGGCCAGATGCACAAAGCAATCAGTGTTATCCAGTTCAAGCTGGAAGCGGAGATTATCAGGCGCCGCCCCGATTTCGAGATGGACGACCGTATGCTGCTACACCGTATAGACTTCGAGCGTAAGACCATCACAATGCCCAATGGAAAAGAATATGAGCTGAAAGACAGTTTTCTTCCTACGGTAGATCCTGCCGATCCTTATAAGCTGACAGACGAAGAACGGGAAATTATGAACAAACTCCATCGTTCATTTGTCAGCAGTGAGAAATTGAAAAAACATATCCGCTGCCTGTTCCGTTACGGATGCATGTACACGGTGAGCAACTCAAATCTGCTGTTCCACGCCTCCATTCCCTTGAATGCCGACGGTACGCTGAAAGATGTGTCCATAGCCGGAAAAACGTACAAGGGAAAAGCCTTGCTGGAAAAAGTAGGGCATTTGATCCGTACCGCCTTCTTCGCTGAGGAAGACAACGAGGACAGACCCTTTGCTGTAGACTATGTATGGTACTTGTGGTGTGGCAAAGACTCCCCTGCTTTCGACAAAGACAAAATGGCTACTTTTGAACGTTACTTCTTAAAAGAGAAAGAGTTGCACAAGGAAGTGAAAGGTCACTATTACAGCCTGCGCAATGAAGAAAAAGTATGTGACATGCTGCTGGACGAGTTCGGCGTGATAGGAACACACCGCCATATCATCAACGGGCATGTACCCGTAAAAACCATCCAAGGTGAGAATCCGATAAAAGCAAACGGCAAGATGATGGTCATAGACGGAGGATTCTCTAAAGCGTATCATTCGGAAACCGGAATTGCCGGATATACACTGGTATACCATTCGCGCGGATTCCAACTGGTACAGCACGAACCGTTCACCTCAATGCAAAAAGCCATTGAAGAAGGGCAGGATATCAAATCGAGCACTCAGATAGTAGAAATGAGCACCCAACGCATGATGGTAAAGGACACTGACAAAGGACGGGAACTGGTGACACAGATCAACGATTTAAAGAAATTGCTGATGGCCTACCGGACAGGACTTATCAAGGAGAAATCCATATAAACAGATTATCCGCAATCATACTACCGGATAATAAATGAAAGTTTATTGCCCTATGATTGCGGATAAAAAAATAAAGCCCGTATCAGACTCACGTCTACCGGGCTTTTGGATTACCGAACAAAAATATCGTTATACAATCTTGTTCATCGCCGAATCGGGGAAAACCACCGTCGGCTTGAACGATTTAGCTTCCTCAAAATCCATCATGGCGTATGACATGATAATCACAATGTCACCCACCTGTACTTTCCGGGCAGCAGCCCCATTCAGACAAATACATCCCGAACCGCGCTCACCCTTAATAATATAAGTTTCAAACCTCTCGCCGTTATTATTATCCACAATGTGCACTTTCTCGCCGGCAATCATGTTGGCGGCATCCATCAAGTCCTCGTCAATCGTAATACTACCCATGTAATTCAAATTGGCTTCCGTTACACGGACACAATGCAGTTTCGACTTTAATACCTCAATCATCATAATTCTAATGGTTAACGATCACTATCCCTTATATTTTATATTATCTATCAAACGTACCTCTCCGCAAAATACCGTAATGCAACCTACTGCATAATCCGTATCTTCCCAATCCGTTATTTTCTGAAGCGTAGTGCCGTCTACTATTTCAAAATATTCCAGACGCAAACCCGGAGCGGCAGCAATCGCATCTTCTACAAACTTCTGAGTCTCAGCGACCGGATGAGATTTTGCAAAAGTACAACTCTTAAATAAAGTCTGCGAAATATTCAGCGCATACTCTCTCTCCACCGCAGAAAGCCGTGCATTGCGGCTGCTCAATGCCAGCCCGTCTTCCTCACGCACAATAGGACAACCTACAATTTCCAGTCCGTTGAACCCTATCTGTTTCACCATTTCACGAATAATAGCCAACTGCTGGAAATCTTTCTCGCCGAAATAAGCACGGGTAGGATTTACAATCATAAACAGCTTGCTCACTATCTGGCATACTCCATTGAAATGTCCCGGACGGAAACGGCCTTCCATCACTGTGTCCAACGGCGCATAGCTGAACTGCCGGGTATCAGGCTCAGGATAAATCTCTTCTACAGACGGAGCAAAAACAAAAGCCGCCCCTACTTTTTCCAACAATTCACAATCGGCATCCAATGTACGCGGATATTTTGCCAAGTCATTTTTGTCGTTAAACTGGGTAGGATTCACAAAATCACTTACCACCACTACATCATTTTCTGCAACAGCACGTTTCACCAACGAAGCGTGTCCGGCATGGAGTGCACCCATCGTAGGTACCAGACCTATTGTCTTTCCCTCACTACGCAGGGCATCCAGCTCTGACTGAAGCTCTTTGATTGTTTGAACTAACTTCATCTTTTTATCTCTTTTGTTTGAGTAGTTTCATTTAAAACGGCTGCAAAGTAAACCATTATTTGGGAGATAACGAAGAAAAAAAAGAATTTTAATTAATGATGAGTAATTAGTAATAAGCGGTTAATACCTTGCAGATATGGCGCAATAAGCCCTCTTCAGCCACCGGCGGGCCACTTGTTCTTTCCCGTTTTTCACCTAATTCCGCAAGACATCGGCCATTAACTTCAAATTGCTAACGACTAATTACCAGCCACTTAACATATCATAAGGAATTATTATTCCTCGTTTCTTGCCACTCTCATCTATTTTTTTTATATCTTTGCAAAATGATTATGAGCAACAAAAAGTTAAGATGAAGGCAAATAAAGTTTTATTTATTACACAAGAGATTACCCCTTACGTTCCCGAATCCGAAATGGCAAACATGGGAAGATTTCTTCCTCAGGCTATTCAGGAAAAAGGCAGAGAAATCAGAACTTTTATGCCAAAATGGGGCAATGTCAATGAACGCAGAAACCAATTACACGAAGTCATCCGCCTGTCCGGCATGAATTTAATCATAGACGATACGGACCATCCGCTGATTATCAAGGTAGCATCTATCCAAGCTGCACGTATGCAGGTTTACTTCATTGACAATGACGACTATTTCCAGCACCGCCAAATGGTAGCTGACGAAAACGGTGTAGAATACAAAGACAATGACGAACGTGCTATTTTTTATGCACGCGGCGTATTGGAAACGGTAAAGAAATTACGCTGGTGTCCGGACATTATCCATTGCCAAGGGTGGATGAGTGCATTTGTACCTCTTTATATCAAGAAGGCTTATCAGGATGAACCGTCATTCAGAGACTCAAAAGTAGTATTTTCGGTATTTGAAGATGATTTCAAATCGGACTGCGAAGGTAATCTGACTGAAAAACTCATGCTGAAAGGCATTGAAAAGAATGATGTGGAAAGCATCGTCAAATCTCCGGCAAATTACGAGGAGCTGTGCAAACTGGCCATTGCCTACTCCGACGGTGTGATACAAAACAGCGAAAAAGTGAACGAGAATGTCATGAAATTCGCCCGTGAATCGGGTGTGCCCGTGCTCGACTATCAGCCTGCCGATACCTATGTAGATGCTTTCAATGAGTTCTATGACAAAGTATGGGAGTTTGAAAAGAAATAACTCACTAAGAATAATAAAGATGAAAATCAAATACTTATGCGCATTGTTGTTGGCTGCACTTATTTATAGTTGCGATGATTCAACAACCGGCATCGGGACTGATCTTATCCCCGGTGGAGATAAGATTCCGGCAAATACAGACAGTTATGAGTTTACCACCAAATCTCTGTTGGCCGACTCCGTTTATGCACGTACCAGTACTGCATATTTAGGACGATATACCGATGAGCAATTTGGAGAATTTACTGCCGACTTTATAGCACAGTTCACCTGTATGGACAACTTCAAATTTGAAGAAGAGCTGACCAAAGTCATCGGAGTAAATATAAGTCTGCAATACGGGTCTTTCTTTGGCGACTCACTGAATGCCATGCGCTTACAGGTTGACACATTGGACAAGGTTATTCCTGAAAAAGAACTAAGCACTTTCTATACCAGTGTGGATCCTAAAGATTATTATAACGAAAAAGGAAAGCCTATCGCTGTAAAAGCCTATTCGGCAGTAGGTCCGTCTACAAGCAAAGATGAAACTACAACCACAAGCAGCGGTGTCAAGCAAAGAACAATTATACAGACTATCAAATTGCCCAATTCATTAGGCGATCACATCTTCAACAAATACAAGGAGAACAAAGAGTATTTCAAGACTCCTGAAAGTTTTATCAAGAATGTATTAAAGGGAGTTTACATTCGCTGTACTCATGGCGACGGAACCATTTTATACATTGACGGTTTAAGCCTGAATCTTAATTTTGAAGCCCTGATAGAAAGTTCTTCCGGCAAGCGGGATTCGTTGGTTTACAAATCCTATTTCTTTGGAGCAACCAAGGAAGTGATACAAGCCAACCACTTCAGTAACGGTAACAGATTGGAAGAGTTAGCCCAAGATCCGGACCATACTTACCTCAAAAGTCCGGCAGGTATTTTTACAGAAGCGACTTTCCCCATTGCAGAGATTTACAATGAACATAAAAGAGATACGCTAAATGGTGTAAATGTATCATTCACACGCTACAACGAGAAAGAGTCCAAATACAAAATGGGCATCCCCCAATATGTATTGATGGTCAGAAAGAAAGATATGTTCTCGTTCTTTGAAGAAAACAAGATTATCGATAACAAGACTTCTTTCTTAAGTTCATATAGCAGCAGTAACAATACATACACCTTTACCAACATCGCTCCCTTAATCACTTACTGCATTGAGGAACGGAAAAAAGGCATAACAGCAGCAGGTGGAGATCCTGAAAAGGAAGAAGACGGAAAAGAATGGGACGCTAAAAATCCGGACTGGAACAGAGTTGTCATCATACCTGTCAAAGCAGTATCCAATTCAAACAATGAAATAGTTGAAATATCCAACAGCTTAGGTATGGAAAGCGCTATGTTAAAAGGTGGAACGAATCCTGAGAATAAGCTGAAAATGCAAATCTTCTACACTACATTTTAAGACTTTTTTATTTAACCAAATAAAGAACAGGCGGCAACTACAGCAATATAGTTTCCGCCTGTTTAATTTACTCCACCGTAATCATACCACACCGGATGATAAATGGAAATTCATGGAACGCAAATATCCCATCAACACTTCACACCATGATTGAGAATGACCATAAAAACAGACTATATAAAATAAGCCGGCAAAATCCTTTTCACGGATCCTGCCGGCTTATTTATGTTTATGGGAATCCTCTATCCCCTAGAAAGGCAAATCATCCTTCTCGTCTGTCGCGGCAAAATCTACCGGTGCAGCGGGAGCAGCATTCATGGGAGGAAACGGAGCATCCGGTGCAACAGGTCCCTGGGCACCCACACGCTCTACTTTCCACGCACGGATACTGTTGAACCAACGACCATTCCACTCGCGGGCATCCACATCAAAAAACACATTCAACTCTTCACCTGCCTGAATATTAAATTGCGCTATCTTATCTGCTCCAAATACGTCAAAACACATTTTTTTAGGATATTGATCATGCGTTTCAATTACGTATTCTTGTACTTTCCATTCATTTCCTGTCTTTGAAACTCCTCCTCTCGGTTCGAGGACTGCTATTACTTTTCCTGCTAATTCCATATTACGTTATTTAAATTCGCCACGAAAGTACACTTTTCCTTGCGAGTAAACTAATTTTTTCGCCATTTTTTGCGCTTGAACCATAATCTTTTCGTAACTTTGGCAGTTAAATGAATATAGAGATATAGAATATAAATATAATAATATAAAACTATGAAGTTCATCGTTTCAAGTACTGGATTATTCAGTCATTTACAAGCTATTAGCCGAGTAATCAACTCCAAAAATTCGTTACCTATTCTTGATTGTTTCTTAATGGAACTGACTGACGGAACGTTGTCGCTCACTGCCTCTGACAGCGAAACGACCCTGTCCACTTCTTTGGAAGTAAATGAAAGTGACGGTGACGGACGCTTTGCCGTTTCTTCAAAAACCATACTCGAAGCCCTGAAAGAAATACCCGAACAACCACTGACTTTCCTGGTAAATACAGAGAATCTGGAAATCACCGTACAATATCAGAATGGTAAATACAGCCTGATGGGACAAAATGCCGACGAATATCCGCAGGCTCCCGCATTAGGCGCAAATGCGGTACACGTAACAATGGGCGCTCCGGTGATGCTGGCAGGTATCAACCGTTCTTTGTTCGCTACTGCCGATGACGAGTTACGTCCGGTAATGAATGGTATTTATTTTGATATCACTACCGAAGACATCACTTTCGTAGCCTCAGACGGGCACAAATTAGTACGCAATAAAACATTTGTGGCACACGGCGATGAAAAAGCCGCTTTCATTCTGCCCAAGAAACCGGCAACCCTGCTGAAGAACCTGTTGCCGAAAGAACAAGGAGATGTGCAAATTGATTTTGACGACCGTAACGCTACGTTTACATTAGAAAACTACAGCATGATATGCCGTCTTATCGAAGGACGCTATCCCAATTATAATTCAGTAATTCCGCAGGATAATCCGCACAAGGCCACCATTGACCGCATGATGCTGATCAGTGCGCTCCGCCGTGTATCTGTATTCTCATCACAAGCAAGCAGTTTGATAAAACTCCGCCTCAGTGAAAATCAGATCCAGATCTCCGCACAAGACATAGACTTCTCCACCTCAGCAGAAGAAACACTGACTTGCCAATATACAGGAAGCCCCATGAGCATCGGCTTTAAATCAACATTCCTGATCGATATTTTAAACAATATCTCGGCACAGGAAATACTTTTCGAACTGGCTGATCCTTCACGTGCGGGTGTTATTGTTCCTGTAGAACAGGAAGAAAAAGAAGACCTGCTGATGCTGCTGATGCCTATGATGCTGAACGACTAAAAACGACACGCCACCATGTGGCGGAAAAACAATATATAATACAAGCTGAAAATGAAATTGAACTTGAAGAATCCTATTGTTTTTTTCGATTTGGAAACAACGGGAACAAATATAAACACAGACAGAATAGTGGAAATATGCTATCTGAAGGTGTATCCAAACGGCAACGAAGAAACGAAGACCATGCGTATCAATCCGGAAATGCATATTCCCGAACAATCTTCTGCCATCCACGGTATTTATGACGCAGATGTGGCGGACTGCCCTACTTTCAAGGAAGTGGCAAAAGAGATAGCCCGGGACATTGAGGGATGTGACCTTGCCGGTTTCAATTCCAATCGTTTCGACATTCCGGTTCTGGCCGAGGAGTTCCTGCGCGCAGGAGTAGACATTGACATGATGAAACGAAAATTCATTGACGTGCAGGTGATTTATCACAAACTGGAACAGCGCACCCTGTCTGCCGCCTATAAATTCTATTGCGGAAAGAATCTGGAAGATGCCCATACAGCCGAAGCCGACACACGTGCCACATACGAAGTACTGAAATCCCAATTGGACCGCTATCCGGAAGAATTGCAAAACGATATGGCATTTCTAGCCGAATATTCAAGTTTCAACAAGAACGTAGATTTCGCCGGACGCATTGTTTATGATGACAAAGGCGTGGAAGTCTTTAATTTTGGGAAATACAAAGGAATGTCGGTCAGCGAAGTATTACAAAAAGATCCGGGCTACTACAGCTGGATACTGAACGGTGACTTTACGCTGAACACGAAAAACGTACTGACAAAAATCAGACTACGTGAATCGGGAATGATGAAATGAGTATGAAAGGAAAAAAAATCGTACTAGGTATAACCGGAAGTATAGCCGCCTATAAAGCGGCTATACTCATTCGCGGACTTATTAAGAAGGGAGCGGAAGTACAAGTCGTGATTACCCCCGCAGGCAAAGAATTCATCACACCTATCACTTTGTCTGCATTAACAAGCAAACCTGTTATCAGCGAGTTTTTTGCCCAGCGTGACGGGACATGGAACAGCCACGTTGATTTGGGACTATGGGCGGATGCCATGATTATCGCTCCGGCTACCGCATCCACTATTGGTAAAATGGCCAACGGAATAGCGGACAATATGCTGATCACGACTTATCTGTCAATGAAAGCTCCCGTATTCGTAGCTCCGGCAATGGATCTGGATATGTTCGCACACCCTTCCACCCGGAAGAATCTGGACACGCTCCGTTCTTACGGAAATCATATTATAGAACCGGCAGAAGGGGAACTGGCAAGCCATCTGGTAGGAAAAGGCAGAATGGAAGAACCGGAAAAAATAGTGGAAATTCTGGAAGCTTTCTTTGCCAAACAACAAGACATGGCCGGAAAGAAAGTAGTCATTACCGCCGGTCCAACCTACGAGAAAATAGATCCGGTACGCTTTATCGGCAATTATTCTTCAGGAAAAATGGGATTCGCACTTGCCGAGGAATGCGCTTCACGTGGAGCGGAAGTATCGCTAATCAGCGGACCGGTAACGATTCAGGCCCATCACCCTAACATCCGCCGCATAGATGTGGAAAGTGCCGGAGAAATGTACGAAGCCGCCATCCGCGAGTTTCCTACAGCTTCGGCCGGCATCCTGTGTGCGGCAGTGGCCGACTTTACCCCGGAAACCGTAGCCGGTCATAAAATCAAAAGAGAGAAAGATAATTTAACACTGCAACTGAAACCCACACAAGACATTGCCGCCGCACTGGGAAACCGGAAAAAAGACGGACAGACATTAGTGGGATTTGCCTTGGAAACAAATGATGAAACAAAAAATGCACAAAGAAAACTGGAACGTAAGAACCTTGATTTCATTGTACTGAACTCATTGAACGACCAAGGAGCCGGGTTTCGTTGTGACACCAACAAAATAACGATTATAGACCGTCAGGGAGCAACTCCTTATCCGCTGAAAAGCAAACAGGAAGTAGCAAGGGATATTATTGACAGACTGGTAAATAATAAATAATTTCTTAATTTGCCACGTTGCCAATGTGCTAATGCGCTAATTACCATGCGGAATACAACAGCGCAGCAAATTAGCAAATTGACAAATCAGCAAATTATTAAAAAGGAGCAAGAATATGCTGCAATCTATCTATATACAGAATTATGCATTGATTGATACATTGGATATCAGTTTCACCCCCGGCTTCTCTGTCATCACCGGAGAGACCGGCGCCGGTAAATCGATTATTCTAGGCGCTATCGGCTTGTTACTGGGACAACGGGCCGATATCAAAGCGATCAAGAAAGGCGCCAATAAATGTATTGTAGAAGCACGTTTCAACATCTCCGCCTATCAGATGGAGCCTTTCTTTACCCAAAGAGATTTGGAATATGATCCGGATGAATGTATTATCCGCCGCGAGTTATATGCATCAGGTAAAAGCCGCGCATTCATAAACGATACTCCGGCCTCATTGGCGCAGATGAAGGAACTGGGCGAGAAACTGATAGATGTACATAGCCAGCATCAAAACCTGTTGCTCAACAGTGAGGGATTCCAATTGAATGTATTGGATATCCTGGCACAAGATGACAACGAACTTTCAGCATACAAGGATATTTATACCGAGTACAGAAACGTATGCAAACAGCTGGCCGACTTCATAACGCAAGCCGAGCAAAACCGGAAGGATGAAGATTACATCCGGTTCCAATTGGAACAGCTGGATGATGCAAACCTTCAGGAAGGAGAACAAACCGAACTGGAACAGGAAGCCGAAACCTTGAATCATGCCGAAGAGATAAAAGCGGGTTTGTACAAAGTGGACCAAATAATGGCTTCGGAAGATGCCAGCCTGTTATCCGCTACCAAAGAATGTATGCAAACCCTGCATAACATAGCGAGAGTGTACACACGTGCCCAGGAATGGATAGGGCGTTTAGACAGTTGTTACATAGAACTGAAAGATCTGTCGCATGAAATAGCAGGCGCACAGGAGGAAGTGGAGTTCAACCCCACCCGTCTGGATTATGTAAATGAACGCCTGAACTTAATCTACTCTTTGCAACAGAAGCATCACGTACAAACAATAGAGGAATTGATAGCCGTGCAAACCGACTATCATGAGAAGCTGAACGCCATCACTTCTTTTGATGACCGTATAGCAGAACTTACCGCCCAAAAAGAAACGCTATATGACAAAGTGATAAAGCAAGCTGCTGTGTTGACAAAACTCCGTTCCCAATCGGGCAAGCACATTGAAAGACAGATGCAAAGCCTGCTGGTTCCTCTCGGTATGCCCAATGTGCGCTTTGTGGTGGAACTGAATCCGCGCAAGGAACCGGACAGTAAAGGGATGGACAGTGTGACATTCCTGTTTTCGGCCAACAAGAATGGAACATTACAAAATGTAGCTTCCGTAGCATCGGGTGGTGAGATTGCCCGTGTCATGCTTTCGCTGAAAGCCATGATAGCCGGAGCTGTGAAACTGCCTACTATCATCTTTGATGAAATAGACACCGGAGTTTCCGGTTCCATCGCCGAGAAAATGGCGCTCATCATGCAGGAGATGGGAAAACAAAACCGTCAGGTCATCAGCATCACCCACCTGCCCCAGATTGCAGCACGCGGCATCACTCATTATAAAGTATATAAGGAAGATACGGAAACAGGCACCAACAGCCACATCCGCCGCCTGACTGATGAAGAAAGAGTAAAAGAAATTGCCAATATGCTAAGTGGGGCTACCTTGACAGAGGCAGCCCTGAACAATGCAAAGGCGCTGATAAGTGGCTAGTGCCAATTACCACTAACCACCTGTCACTAACCATTAACCACTTATTAAATATGTTAGAAAAGAATGAAATGATTTTCGGTGTACGCGCTGTTATTGAAGCCATACAAGCCGGAAGAGAGATAGATAAAGTATTGGTGAAGAAAGATATACAGAGCGAACTGTCCAAAGAACTGTTTACCTGCTTGAAAAATACCCTCATCCCTGTTCAGCGTGTACCCGTGGAGCGTATTAACCGTATTACCCGGAAAAACCATCAGGGAGTTGTAGCATTCATCTCCTCTGTCACCTACCAGAAAACAGAAGATCTGGTACCTTTCCTGTTTGAAGAAGGAAAAACACCCCTATTCGTCATGCTGGATGGAATTACCGATGTACGTAACTTCGGAGCCATTGCCCGTACCTGCGAATGTGCCGGTGCAGATGCCATTATTATTCCCTCGAAAAACAGTGTCAGTGTCAATGCCGACGCAATGAAAACATCAGCAGGAGCTCTGCACACTCTTCCCGTATGCCGCGAACAAAATCTGACTAATACCATCAAGTATCTGAAAGACTGCGGATTCAAGATTGTAGCAGCCACGGAAAAAGGTGATTATGATTACACCAAAGCAAACTATAAAGACCCTGTATGTATCATTATGGGAGCCGAGGACACAGGTGTTCCCTACGAACACCTTTCCCTGTGCGATGAATGGATCAAAATACCGTTAATGGGTAAAATAGAATCATTGAACGTATCGGTTGCCGCAGGTATTCTGATTTATGAAGCTGTAAAGCAACGCGGCTTCACAGAAGACAAAACGGCATCCGCTTTATAAATACCGTATCATCGTTAACAAACAACTAACTATATCATGAAGAAAGTACTTTTGATACTGGCATGCGGCATAGCCGCCCAGCTAAGCTATGCACAAGCAACCCCAAAGTGGGCCGGCAAAGCTAAAAAAGCCGTTTTTTCCATCGTTACATACGATAAAGATAACAAAATCAAGAATACAGGAAATGGATTCTATATCAATGAAAATGGAACGGCATTATCCGATTATACCCTGTTTGAAGGAGCCGAACGTGCAGTAATCATTAATGCGGACAGTAAAGAATTGCCTGTATTGCGTATCTTGGGAGCCAACTCCATGTATGACATCGTAAAATTTAATACTGAAACCGATAAAAAGACCATAGCATTAAAATCGGCATCACAGCCGGCATCGGTAGGTGAAACAGTCTATCTGCTACCCTACTCGACTCAAAAAGCGGCAACCTGCCAGACAGGGACCGTCACCAAAGTAGACACCATCGGCGACAAGGCATATTACTATACACTAGCAATGACAACCAACGAAAAAACAGTAAGTTGCCCTATTATGAATGCCAATGGAGAAGTATTAGGTTTAATCCAAAAAAACGCATCGGATGAAGCCAAGGAAAGTTATGCCATCGGAGCTACATACGGTGCCTCGCTGAGCATCACCGCCCTTTCTTTGAACGACATGTCACTGAATAAAATCGGCATCAAAAAAGGACTGCCCGAAACAGAAGACCAAGCACTGGTGTACCTGTTCATGGCATCTTCACAACAAAATCAGGACGAATATATCACCACATTAAACGATTTCCTGGAACAATATCCCAACAGCGCGGACGGATATATACGCCGTGCCACTACTTATATGGGATTTAATGATGATGAACACAACGCTTTGGCAGATGCCGACCTGAAGAAAGCACTGGAAGTGACAGCCAACAAGAGTGAAACGCAATATAATATCGCTAAATTAATTTATTCGTACACCATCTCTTTAGGTGACAAGAAACCATACGGTGACTGGAGTTACGACAAAGCTCTCTCCATTATTCATGATGCCATGCAGGCCGACAACCAACCCATTTACACACAATTGGAGGGAGACATTCTGTTTGCTATGAAAAAATATCCTGAGGCATACGCCGCTTATGAAAAAGTGAACCAGTCTTCCATAGCCTCTGCCGCTACATTTTACTCGGCAGCCAAAACCAAACAACTGATTGAAGGAACAGATATGAACGAGGTTATTGCCTTGATGGATAGTGCTGTGGCACGTTTCACCAAGCCTTATACATCGGAAGCGGCTCCTTATTTCTATGAACGGGCAGAGATAAAAGCCCAGACAGGCAAATACCGTGAAGCGGTAATAGATTATGATACTTTTTATGATGCCATCGGTGGACGCGTTACAGCCGCCTTTTATCTGCAACGCGAACAGGCGGAAATACAATGTAAAATGTATCAGCAAGCTATCAACGACATTAATAAAGCAGTAGAAATGACTCCTGAGGATGTAGCCATGTGGGTGGAAAAAGGTTCGGTGCATCTACGTGTAGGGCAACATAACGAAGCAATAGAAGCATTGGAAAAGGCTATCTCTTTAGACCCGAAAGCCGCAGCCGCATATCGTATGCTGGGATACTGCCAGATACAATTAAAGAAAAACAAAGAAGCCTGTGCAAATTTTGCCAAAGCAAAAGAACTGGGCGATGAAGTGGTAGACGGACTGATACAGAAGTATTGCAAATAATACCGGGAAGCTCCATCTGAAATCCGCGAATCTTGCTACATGATTTCTGAAATCTTGTTGCATGATTCGCGGATTTTTGCTACAAGATTTCAGGAAACATTCCCTGTCATTCATGAAAAAGCAGGAAAGAAAAAAATTCTACTTATCTTCCCACTGCCGTATAATCAGTACCCGTTTCGTATCTTCCGTCACCCGGAAACGGTCATCGCTACGCTCTCCTACCAGCCATACAATCCGGTCTGCTGAGCAAACCACATACTGATTTTCTTTCTGGAAAAGAGAAAACTTACGATCTGTCAGATAATCGCTGACCTTCTTTTTCCCTTTCATTCCGAAAGGAACAAACTTATCCCCCTGCCGCCATTTACGCACCGTGAGAGGTAGTACCACCTTATCCGCATCCAAACAGGCCGTATTCTTATTCCTGGGGATGACAAAGTCCGGCATTATTTCCTGCGTTTCCATTGCAAGCCGGAATGGGGGCACATTTTCCTCCACTTCCTCATCCGCCGGCTTCCTCCTGCGAATAATCAGCTCCGTCCTGTCGCGCAGCACCTCCCATCCGGCAGAAACGAATCTTTTTCCCGACTGGGCAGACAAACTGCGGAATACATCTCCTACCTGAACGGAATTGAAACCTAACGGATGAAGAATCTCAAACAGCAAAGCCGCCGGAACACTCTCTTCCATCAAACGAGAAATAAGAATATGGCCGGACTTTTCCATCACCCTTTCTTTCCCCGCCTCTATTTCCTTATTATATATAAGAGAAACATCAGTCAGACGTCTGGATGTTTCAGCTATACTTTCACTGACAGAAGGATTCAGCTCACGCAACATCGGAAGAATATTCAGACGGATTTTATTACGCATATATTCATCTTGCAGATTGGTACTGTCTGTAACATAACCTTGACGCAAACAACGCAAATAATCCAAAATATCCTGACGGCTCACCTCCAACAAAGGCCGTACAATGCAGCCGTTATGCGGACTGATACCTTTCAAGCCATTGATTCCCGCGCCACGTATCAAATTCAATAAAAAAGTTTCCACACTATCGTCCCGATGATGGGCTACGGCAATAACAGCCATCCCCCTCTCCTTACGCAGTTGTTCGAACCAATCATAGCGCATTTCGCGAGCTGCCATCTCAATAGAAACATGATGCCTTGAAGCATAAGCGACTGTATCAAAATGAGTAACATGCAAAGTCACTCCCAGCCCTTTACACAACTCATTGACAAACCTTTCATCTCTATCGGACTCCTCACCACGAAGATGGAAGTTACAATGGGCAGCCTCACAATGATACCCTAAAACAAGCAAGACACGCAACAAAGCTACCGAATCCGCTCCGCCACTCAATGCCACTAACACCTTATCATGCAAAGTGAAAAGTTGTTTTTCCTCTATATACTTCTGAATATTCCAATGAAACATGACACAAAGATAAGGGTTCTGCAAGACAAAAACAAAGTGCCTGTTCTTTATTTAAAAACAATCTAAATAGTTTGCATACTTCTAAGTAATAACTTATCTTTGCGAAAAATTTAAAACAAGATGCGTTTATCCGAATTAAGAACAGGAGAAAAAGGCGTAATAGTCAAGGTGTTAGGTCACGGTGGTTTCCGCAAGCGAATCGTTGAAATGGGTTTTATTAAAGGAAAAACCGTAGAGGTAATCTTGAACGCCCCTTTGAAAGACCCTATAAAATACAGACTACTAGGTTACGAGATCTCTCTCCGAAGACAAGAGGCAGATATGATTGAGGTGGTAAGCGAGCAGGAAGCACGCACGATGCAGAACCCTTACCATGGTTCCATAACAGAAGATGTACCCGTGTCCGAATCAGAACTGGTGGCACTGGCAAAAGGCAAACGCCGTACAATCAATGTAGCCTTAGTAGGTAATCCTAATTGTGGAAAGACTTCGCTATTCAATATTGCATCCGGCGCCCATGAACATGTAGGAAACTACAGTGGTGTGACAGTAGATGCCAAAGAAGGTTTTTTCGACTTCCAAGGTTATCATTTCCGTATTGTAGATTTACCCGGAACCTATTCTCTTTCAGCCTATACTCCGGAAGAACTTTATGTACGCAAACATATCATTGAAGAAACTCCGGATGTAATCATCAATGTGGCAGACTCTTCCAACCTGGAACGTAATTTCTATCTTACCACCCAATTGATTGACATGAATGTGCGTATGGTCATCGCACTGAATATGTATGACGAACTGGAAAGCAGCGGCAACAAACTGGATTACATCAAGTTAAGCCAATTGATCGGAGTGCCTATGATACCTACTGTCTGCCGGCGGGGTGAAGGCATAGACCAACTGTTCCATGTTATCATCGGTATTTACGAAGGCGGGGATTTCCTGTCACAAAAGGGCGAAATACGTTCTGAAATTCTGGAAGATCTGAGAGACTGGCACAAAACCTATGTACCCGACCACGAATTCGGAAGCCACAAAGAAGAGGAAGATGCCCGCCCACGCGGATATATGCGCCATATTCACATTAACCACGGTCCTGAACTGGAGCGCAGTATCGAAGAAGTAAAAAAAGCAATCAGTCAAAACGAAGACATACGCCATAAATACTCCACCCGCTTCCTATCTATCAAATTACTGGAAAACGATAAGGAAATAGAAAATTTCATCTCTACACTGCCTAATGGCAAAGAAATTATAGCGATACGCAACAAGGAAACCTTACGTATCCGTAAAGTGATGAACGAAGACAGCGAGCAAGCTATTACGGATGCTAAATATGGTTTTATTACCGGAGCTTTGAAGGAAACATTCACCGACAATCATTTGGAAAAAGAACAAACAACCCGCGTGATAGACAGTATTGTGACACATCGCATTTGGGGATATCCTATTTTTTTCCTGTTCCTTTACATCATGTTTGAGGGAACCTTTGTTTTGGGTGACTACCCTATGCAAGGTATTGAATGGCTAGTAGACCAGTTGGGCAACCTGATACGGAACAATATGGCTGAAGGTCCTTTGAAAGACTTACTGATAGATGGTATTATCGGTGGAGTGGGCGGTGTTATCGTTTTCCTGCCGAATATCCTCATATTATACTTTTTTATTTCTATATTGGAAGATTCGGGGTATATGGCACGCGCTGCATTTATCATGGATAAAATAATGCATCGGATGGGACTGCATGGCAAGTCCTTTATTCCACTGATTATGGGATTCGGCTGTAATGTACCTGCCATAATGGCAACACGTACTATAGAAGACCGAAAGTCCAGACTAATCACCATGTTGGTGAATCCTTTAATGTCCTGTAGTGCTCGTCTTCCCATATATTTAGTTATGATAGGTGCTTTTTTCCCTAACTGCGCCAGCTTTATGCTACTTTGCATCTACACAGCAGGCATTTTATTGGCAGTAATAATGGCCCGTATTTTCAGTAAATTTCTGGTGAAAGGAGAAGATTCTCCATTTGTGATGGAACTCCCCCCCTATCGTATGCCTACCTCTAAAAGTATCATGCGCCATACATGGGAAAAAGGAGCACAATATCTGAAAAAGATGGGAGGCATTATCATGATTGCCTCAATTATTATCTGGTTTCTAGGGTATTATCCACAACATGATGCTTACGAAAGCGTGGCTGAGCAACAAAAAAATTCATATATCGGACAAATAGGCAAAGCCATAGAGCCTGTTATCAAACCGCTAGGATTTGACTGGAAGTTAGGAATCGGACTTATTTCAGGTGTGGGTGCTAAAGAACTGGTAGTAAGCACACTAGGAGTATTATACACAAATGAAGGAGATGTGGAAAATGTGAATCTTTCTAACCGCATCCCCATTACTCCACTGGTTGCATTAGCTTACATGCTATTTGTATTGATTTACTTCCCCTGTATTGCCACTTTCGCAGCAATCAAGCAAGAATCCGGCAGTTGGAAATGGGCCATATTCACAGCAGGATACACCACTGGATTGGCTTGGCTTATTGCATTTACTGTATTTCAAATAGGAAGTCTTATCGTTTAATAAACCTAAACCTAAAATTATTTGTTTATCAAGCATGGAATTACAACAAATTATAGTTATTGCAATTGTATGCCTCTGCACCATATGGATAAGCATACGTATCTTTCAGTATTTCAAGCGCATAAAGAACAATAGCAATCCGTGTGAATGCTGTAGTTCGGACTGCGCCATGAAGTCTATGCAGAACAAGCCAAAGTACGGTTGCGAAAAAAATGCAGAAAAAGTGAGAAAAAAATAGCAGAATATTTGCAGATTAAAAAAAATGTCGTACCTTTGCAACCGCAATCGAGAAACAAAGATTGCTAACGACAAGGTTCCTTGGATGAGTGGCTTAGTCAGCGGTCTGCAAAACCGTGTACGGCGGTTCGAATCCGCCAGGAACCTCCAAAAGCAAGAAAGGATTAGAATGAAAATTTCTAATCCTTTTGTTTTTCAGCAACTTACGTCCTCTGTGGTAGAAGTAGAGAAGGGTGGGCTTTCCACCCCCGCGACTCCACTGGAGATGTTGAGGCTTTATAGCTCCCTCTATAAATTATATTACAGACATCCATCTGCATGCGAAATCAAACAACAAACCGTTTTCACCCCGTATGACGAATGTGAATATTTTATGGACGGGTGCGATATAATGTTAGATCAACTTTATTCTTATCCCCTGGGATTAAAATGCATTATATGCCATGAGCAAAGGAATTATAGTTGTAGGAGGTGCAGAAGAGGAACATTACAACTTATTAGGCAAAGACAGACTTCATCCTATCATCAACGTATACCCTGAAGAAAATGACATTTATAATAAACTAGATAGTTTATTAGCTAACCCAAATTTCTCAATTATCCGCCGACAGCATTGAATATATCAAAAAATACCATTGCCCAATAAGGTGGCTAAAGAATGTTTGGATTTTTGGGAGAAAAATTAATTCCATCCATTAGCACTTCACTATCAGCATCTTATTACTTCCATCAAAAAAATATATCTAAAAAAAGAGCAAAATGTTTGCATAATTCAATTTATCCCCTTATCTTTGCACCGCGTTTGAGAGATAACGCTTCTGAAAAGAAGGAAGTTTGGGTGAGTGGCTGAAACCACCAGTTTGCTAAACTGACGTACGGGTAACCGTACCGGGGGTTCGAATCCCCCAGCTTCCGCAAGCGGGTCATAAAAGTAGTTTATGACCCGCTTTTATTTTTCAATGATTTGAGATCAAGGCTTTCGGAAGCCCTAAAAAGACGACTCAAAATACTTCATTAAAACTTCAGGGAAGATAACCAGTGGTAACTTATGTAGATTGCGATCAGAATCGCATTGGGTTGTTTTTTTTAATCCAACCGCACTGATAGCTTACTTTCGCGTATTAACATAACATACCCACAGTTTTTTCGGACTGACCATTAAATTCCTATTTTATAGTAACAGCACTAAAAAAATCATTTTTTATTTTGCAGATTAAAAACAAACTTTTAACTTTGCAGCGTCTTAGAAAAAGAGTTAAGAGCAACTGATGGCGGTATCGTCTAGTGGCCTAGGACGCGGCCCTCTCACGGCTGAAACTCGGGTTCGATTCCCGGTTCCGCTACCTTTAGAAGCTAATTGGTTTATTGTCACCAATTAGCTTTATTTTTTTATAAAACTAAAATAAAAAGAGTACTTATCATTTTTTCATTTATTGACTACTTTATACTTAAAAATGCACAAGCATTCGCATTATACCTACTAATAGTGATGCATAGCTCACAAAAAAGGAGTACCTTTGCAGCCCTAAATCATCTTAATAATGACAGTATGGAAATGAACAAAGTTTTTAAGGATGGATTGTGGAGTAAGGAAATTAATGTTTCAGACTTCGTATATACCAACATTACCCCTTATGAGGGCGATGCCTCATTCTTGGCAGGCCCCACAGAGCGAACTAAAAAAGTGTGGAACGAATGCCTCAAGGCACTAGAAGAAGAACGTGCCAATAACGGAGTTCGTTCCCTTGATAATGTAACAGTATCTACTATCACCTCACATAAAGCAGGATACATTGACCGTGAAAACGAACTGATTGTAGGTCTTCAGACGGACGAACTTCTGCGCCGTGCCATCAAACCTTACGGTGGTATCAAGGTCGTAGAAAAAGCCTGCCATGAAAACGGTGTGGAAGTAGATGAAAAAGTAAAGGATATCTTTACTCATTATCGCAAAACCCATAATGATGGCGTATTTGATGCTTATACCGAAGAAATCCGCTCTTTCCGTTCACTCGGTTTCCTGACCGGTCTGCCCGATAACTATGCACGCGGACGCATTATTGGTGACTACCGCCGTTTGGCACTGTATGGTATCGACCGACTGATTGAAGCAAAACAAGAAGATTTGCGCAATATCACCAGTCCGATGACCGATGCCCGTATCCGCCTGCGCGAAGAAGTAGCCGAACAAATTAAAGCACTGAAAGAAATAAAAATATTGGGTGAATATTACGGACTCGATTTGAGCCGTCCCGCTACTAATGCACAAGAAGCGGTTCAGTGGGTTTATATGGCATATCTTGCTGCCGTGAAAGAACAAGATGGAGCAGCTATGTCATTGGGCAACGTTTCTTCATTCCTGGATATCTATATTCAATATGATTTGGATCATGGTAAAATTGACGAGTCATTCGCTCAGGAGCTAGTGGATCAGTTTATCATCAAGTTACGTATGGTCCGCCATCTGCGTATGCAATCATACAATGACATCTTTGCAGGTGACCCCACCTGGGTGACCGAATCTATCGGCGGACGATTCAACGACGGACGCACCAAAGTAACAAAAACTTCTTTCCGCTTCTTACAAACACTATACAATCTGGGTCCGTCACCTGAACCCAATATGACTGTACTGTGGAGTCCGGAGTTGCCGGAAGGTTTCAAAGAATTCTGCGCACAGGTTTCTATCGACACTTCTTCCATACAGTACGAAAACGATACGCTGATGCGCGAAGTGCGTAACTGTGACGATTATGGCATTGCCTGCTGTGTGTCTTATCAGGCTATCGGCAAACAAATCCAATTCTTTGGGGCACGCTGTAATCTGGCTAAGGCTCTGTTACTAGCTATCAATGGCGGACGTTGCGAAAATACAGGAACTGTAATGGTGAAAGATATTCCTGTATTGACAGGAGACTTGCTGAACTTTGAAGAAGTATGGTCTAATTATAAGAAAGTATTAATGCAGATTGCACGTGTGTATAATGATGCGATGAATATCATTCACTATATGCATGACAAATATTATTACGAAAAGGCTCAAATGGCATTCATTGATACCGATCCACGTATCAATCTGGCATATGGCGTAGCCGGTCTGTCCATTGCCATTGACTCATTGTCTGCCATCAAATACGGCAAGGTACGTGCCAAACGTAATGATATAGGTTTGACTGAAGGCTTTGATATTGAAAATACATATCCTTGCTTCGGTAATGATGATGACCGCGTAGACCACTTAGGAGTAGATTTGGTTTATTTCTTCAGTGAAGAATTAAAGAAACATCCGGTATACAAAAACGCCCGTCCTACCCTGTCACTGCTGACTATCACCTCTAATGTAATGTACGGTAAGAAAACAGGTGCCACTCCTGACGGTCGTGCCAAAGGGGTTGCTTTCGCTCCGGGTGCCAACCCGATGCACGGACGTGATAAGAACGGTGCCATCGCCTCATTGAGTTCTGTAGCCAAACTACGCTATCGTGATGCTCAGGACGGCATCAGTAACACATTCTCTATCGTACCAAAATCACTAGGGGTGGATCGGGAAACCCGTATAGAGAATCTGATAACCATGATGGACGGTTATTTCACCAAAGGGGCACACCACCTGAATGTAAATGTTCTGAACCGTGAAATGCTGGAAGATGCAATGGAGCATCCTGAAAAATACCCGCAACTTACTATCCGCGTATCAGGTTATGCCGTAAATTTCATCAAATTGAGCCGTGAACATCAGCTGGAAGTAATCAGCCGTTCTTTCCACGAAAGAATGTAACATCACATATACATTAATCGTAGGGGCGGGTTTTAAACCTGCCCTTACCAGTTTAAAAACAAATCATTATGATCAGAGTACATTCTTACGAGTCAATGGGGACGTTTGACGGTCCCGGCTTACGCTTAGTCGTATTTTTACAAGGATGCAATTTCCGATGTCTCTATTGTGCCAACCCCGACACAATTGACACCAAAGGTGAAAGTACGGAAACGGCAATAGACGAAATTGTGCATATGGCTGTCAGCCAAAAAGCTTTTTTCGGTAAAAAAGGAGGTGTGACTTTCAGCGGCGGCGAACCTACATTGCAAGCAAAAGCACTAATTCCGTTATTCCAGCGGTTAAAAGAACAAAACATCCACATCTGTATAGATACCAACGGCAGTATATGGAATGAGGAAGTAGAGGAACTGCTAAAATGGACAGACCTCGTATTATTAGATATCAAGGAATTTAATAATGTGCGTCATCGGCAACTGACAGAACGTAGCAACGAACAAACCATACGTACCGCTGAATGGCTTGAAAAAAACGGAAAACCTTTTTGGTTGCGCTACGTATTAGTTCCAGGCTATAGTTCCTTTGAGGAAGACATACGGGCATTAGGAGAGCACTTCAAGAACTATCACATGATTCAAAGAGTAGAAATACTACCTTATCATACATTAGGCGTACACAAATATGAAGCCATGGGAAAAGAATACAAACTGAACGGAATAAAAGAAAATACCCTAGAACAATTGGAAACAGCCAAAACGTTATTTGGTGAATATTTCAATACCGTATATTTAAATTAGAAAAGACAAACTTACCGTCTATCCGGTACTTAAGTTCCGTTAAGGAGATGAGCCCCATAATTTTCGCCTCATCTCCTTTTTATGTATAAGAAACAATATATTTATATCAGCACTACCATCACATCCCGTGCCCCATGAGCACCCATTACCAAGGCCTGCTCAATATCAGCTGTCTTTGACGGACCGGAAATAAAGGTTCCGAAACCATATTCGCCTGTATCTATCAGTTTATATGCTTCATGCATATTGTTCACAATCTTATTCTTATCTAGAAGAATAACCAACTTTTCGGCAATAAAATAAATGGCACGCTGCTTTACATCCTGCTCTATCCATACCGCACCATTCTCCGCAACCCCAATCTTTCCATCTATGACAGCCAAATCCGTCCCATTCAATTCTGCAGGATCTTCCAAATCATCGGGATTAAATGTTGCACAAGTAATACTCTTCAGATTAGAAGCGATGCGTTTGGCTCCAGGATAAGCTTTTTTAATGAAATCATTCACGTTCTCCTCTTTTTCCAAAAAAATGGCTTCTCCTCCTACTTGCTTCATGACGAAATAAAACTGTTCTACCTTACTGGGATAAGTCAATGCCATATCTTCCAATGGCTTTAAATCCGGTTTCTCATATTTTACATGTGTAGCACGCCGGATGCTCTGCAATATATCTTCTCTGCTGCTCATAATTTACTTCACTTTACCTTTCTTCCACATTTCATTGAAACTCTCCTTAGCAAATTTCGGCATTTCACGTCCTTTCCCCCAGTCATTCAATCCGTTATAGATAAGAAAACGCGGCACTCCGTTTACCAATGGCGCCCATTTTAATGCCATATTGAATATCGAAGGGCGGTTCATCATGAATTCCATGCCACCGGACATTACCTTTTTCATCCGGTCTGCCTTACCCAATTTATCCAAATCCTGGCGCCACAAATAGATCTGCTCCGCCAAATCCACTTTAGCCGGACATACAAACGAACAGGAATAACACAAAGAACAAGCCGACACATTGTCATAATAATGTAACGGCGCCTTCAACATCCCCAGGTTAATCCCGATAGGGCCGGGAATAAAATAAGTATAAGAGTACCCCCCACTACGTCTATATACAGGACATGTATTCATACAGGCTCCACAACGAATACAATTCAAAGTCTTGATATGCTTTGGGTCGGCTAATATCTTACTACGTCCGTTATCTACAATAATAATATGAAGTTCCCCACCCTCTCTAGGCTTTCGATAATGAGAAGTATATGTAGTAATGGGTTGTCCTGTAGCCGAACGGGCCAACAAACGGGTGAACACTCCCAATGATTCACGATCCGGCACAATTTTTTCCATACCAAAAGCCGCAATCTGTAATTTAGGCTGGGAAGTACCCATATCCGCATTTCCTTCATTGGTACATACCACAATCTCACCAGTAGAAGCTACAGCAAAGTTAGCACCTGTCATAGCCGCCTCAGCATGAATAAATTTCTGACGAAGATTTTTCCGGGCTGCATGTGTAAGGTAAGTAGGGTCAAAATTTCCTTTCTCCGTACCCATCTCTTGCTCGAAAAGCTCACCTACCTGTTCACGTTTGATATGAATAGCAGGTAATACAATATGGCTCGGCTTCAGATGCATCAATTGCAAGATACGCTCTCCCAAGTCGCTTTCTACCACTTCAATCCCTTTGCTTTCCAAAAAGGGATTAAGTTCACACTCCTCGGCCAACATGGATTTGCTTTTTATAAAATGCTTCACTCCGTGCTGGTTCAGAATATTGTAGACAATATTACAATACTCATCCGCATCCTTTGCCCAATAGACATGAGCTCCGTTAGCACGCGCATTGTTTTCAAACTCCACCAATAATTCGTCCAAATGGCTGTTACTATATAGTTTAGTAGCACATGCCATATTACGCAATTCCTCCCATTCGGGAACTTCTTTACTCAGTCTGTCACGCTTTGCCCTAACCAGCCAAAGTGTTTCGTCATGCCATGCGGCCTGTTTCTTGTTTTTCAGAAACTCCGCAGCTGCTTTTGAATGTTTCGTACTCATAATCCTGCCGCTAAGATTTCAACAATGTGCAATGTCTTGATAGGAAGTTTGTCACGGGCAATGATACCATTCTGATGCATCAGGCACGAACTGTCGGCCCCCACAATGTATTCAGCACCGGTAGCAATATGACGCATCACCTTGTCATGCCCCATCTGCACGGAAACCGCATCTTCCTCTACGGCAAACATACCGCCGAAACCGCAACATTCGTCTTTGCGTTCCGGTTCCACAACTTCCACTCCTTCTACTAAAGAGAGCAAATCACGCAATTTGCTGAAATAAGGAATATTAAGTTCGCTGGCAGAAGAAAGTTTCATCAATCTCACTCCATGACAACTGTTTTGCAGACTCACTTTATGTGGAAACTTGGCTTTCAACGAAGAAGGCTTGACGATATCATGAATAAACTCACAGATATCATATATCTTACCTTCGCTGGCACACCGATGTTTGTCTTCTTTCAACAGACGACTGTAGTTATCACGCACAAAAACGACGCAACTGGCCGAAGGGCCCACTATATAATCGTAATTCTTAAACTGTTCGTCAAAATGACGGGCCAAATCTACCGCTTTATTCTCGAAACCTGCATTCGCCATCGGTTGGCCGCAACAAGTCTGATTGAGAGGATAATCCACGTCCACTCCCAAACTTTTCAGCAGCTTGTACGAGGCTATCCCCACCTGCGGATATACCGCATTGATATAACAAGGAATAAATAAACCTACTTTCATTGTCATTAGTTAATATGTGTCCTATATTGAATAACAAAGTTAGAGGATATTTGTTAAGAAAACAACGAGATTTCTAACGAATAATGAAGCGGAATAGGTAAAAAAGCATAATATTGTGAGCAAAAGCCTTACTAATAAAAAAGTACTCCCCGCGAATCACTTCGCAGGGAGCACTTTTAACTAATAACTAACTTTGTGGTTTACGTAATTTCTATATGACTAACTTATAGTGCAAAGATAGAGGTTAGGGACCACATCCACAATCACTTCATTTAGGTATTCTATCTTATTCCACTCACCATTTGTAGGTATTATAAGTTCATCTTCACCTCGCTTAGTTCAACCAGTTTATTTACGATAGCGTAAATAGTCAATCCGGCAGGTGAATGTATTTGTAGCTTGCGCGCAATATTCCGACGGTGAGTTATCACCGTATGAATGGAGAGGAACAGTTTTTCCGCCGTTTCCTTATTTGTCATCCCACGTACCACGCAACAAATAATTTCTTTCTCACGCTGGCTCAACGCTTCCTGTTCGCCATCTGTTTCATCCACACCAAGATTCATCAGGTCTACTAACTTTTTATTTAAAACTTCGATGTCATCATATAGCGCTATACTCTCATCGTATCCCTTCAACAGATTGGTATCTGTGACTGAACACAACAACGAAACGCATTTGACAGATGCCTGTGGATAGTTCGATTTGAACTCGTCCACGTTAAACCATCCTCCGAAAGTAGGATTTATGATTAGAATATCCGGCTGATGTCCCTGCATACAATTTTGCAGTCCTTCAAGAGAAGTTATTTCCACCGGCTGTATTATAAGATCAGGCATGCGCTTCAGCACAGCCACAAGTCCGCTACGCACAATGACTGAAGTTTCGGCCACCGCAACGTGCACAAGTTCTGTCCGTTTCATTTCCCCTCCTTTTCCAGCCTAAGTACAGCAGGCACAAACAAGTAATCCTCTACGCGGCAATGAGATGCCAAATCTTGTTCACAACTGAATATGTCGAATAATACGGCGTTCAACAAATGGTTATTTCCTTTTGCCGGATAATATTTAATAATGATGTTTTTTAACTCAGTCAGTGTCGCATCTATCTGATCATGCCTGCGGGCAAACTGTGAGATACGGAATCCTCCCGTTTCTCGTCCCGTCATCAGATTCTCTACATAAGTAAACACATTCATATCTTCATAATCCATGTGTTTACGCACTTCTCCGGCATACTGATCAAAAAATTTCAGAATGAGAAATGCAACCTCGTTTTCCGTGGAACAATCTATAGCTTCTATCAATTTACGGCGTATGGTAGGCAGACAGAAATCAAGGAAATAATGATGTGCCTGTTTTAAATAATTCATCAATGAAGGCATAGAAATATCCTTCACATCATCCTCCATCCGGTCGCTATCTTCAATCATGAAGTTTACCACCGCAAGGAAAGTACGACAATCCACTCCATTTTCACGGCACACCTCCTGTACTGTCTTGTCTCCAAACCCTAACGAAAGATCAAAACGGCTCATTACCTGTAGCAATGTATAGTTATCACAGATAAGATAACTCATTTTGTCCGTCAGAGTATATTTACTTGTTTTATACATAGTTATGTTTTTTGTTTCTCTTTATGGCCGCAAAGTTACGGAAAATCACCAGGGTTATCAATCACTATAAATAGGTATTTTCTCTTGTACCCATAATTCCCGTTCAACCGGCCAATGCCAGTCTTTTAATTATACATTAATATATAGCCGTTAAGATAAGTGGCAAGAAGCAACCACAAAAGATAAGGAACAAAAAGATATGCCGAAGATTTCCTCACCGGATAACTTTCTATCATATAATAAATAACAAGCACATCCAGCACCAGAATATTTGCAAAACCTAGCAACGGACTCCGAAAATAAAAGAAGAAAATGCTCCATGTAAAATTAAACAGAAGCTGGAATCCGAATAATCTGATAATCATTTGTCGTCTTATTGTCCATATATGCCAAATCAACCCGATAGAAATTCCCATGCACAGATAGATAAAACTCCAAGCAATGGGAAAAGCTATATCAGGGGGGGTACAAGAAGGTTTTTCCAATGCAGGATACCAGTTGAGTATAGACTCCGACTGAAAATAAGAAGCAGTACAGCCTACACTAAAACAGATAAGTATAGCAATCAGTATGGGGATTATTCTTTTCATAAGGAGAATTATTTCTATTTATGCCATAATTAACAAACCAACCTCCGGATTTGTTGCAGAAACAGAACACTTCTCCCCTGCAGGTATCTAAAAAACGTGCTCCCATTCGTTCGCTTACGATGGGAGCACTTACAACACAAAAACTAAACTAGACTTAACTAAACTATTCTATTAAGAAGTTTCACAACTTCCCTTGTCTATGCTGCAAATATAAAAAGATTATTTCTTTTTTGCAAAAGGATATCGACAAAATATCAACTTTTATCATTCAAATATCACATTTTTCAAACAGAATGACTATTCAAATATATCTGTAACTCCTGTTTATAACTATCGGAAATCGGAATATACTCTTTACCGAAAACAATCCGCCCCCGATCAAGCACCTTAATTTTACTCTTTTGCACTATAAACGAGCGATGTACGCGAATAAAACGACTGGAAGGAAGCTTCTCTTCCATAGCTTTCATACTGATAAGTGACAGGATAGCTTTCGGCTCATCCTCCACATGTATTTTAATATAATCCTTCAACCCTTCTATATACAATATCCGGTCTAAAGCAATTCGGAGCAATTTATAATCACTTTTTACATATATACAATCATCCGCCTCATCGGCATCAACACCATTATCCGCCTTTTGTTTCAATTCATACCATTGCACCGCTTTATTCACTGATTGCAAAAAATCGACATAGCTGATAGGTTTCAACAAATAGTCCAAGGCATTGACTTTATAACTATCCAAGGCATACTGTCCGAATGCAGTAGTAAAAATAATTCTTGTTTCAGGACTGACCATGCGTGAAAACTCCAAACCGTTCAACTCGGGCATTTGAATATCAAGGAACAAGACATGCACCTCCTCGTGAAGAGGAATTTCTGTCATAGCTTGCACCGCACTGGAATACCTCCCTACCAACCGGAGGAAAGACGTTTTTTCCACATAGCTTTTCAGCAATTCCAAAGCCAGCGGCTCATCATCTACAATAGCACAATTCAGTATCATAAACTTTTAGTCTGTATAGTTAATATAGAAGAATATACCTGTCCGTTTTCACTGATCCCTTTTATCCATTCGTAATGTCCCGGATAAATCAGTTCCAACCGCTTGCTTACCTGTTCCAGCCCCACTCCACTTCCACTTTTATCTTGCCCGGACTTCGGATGATTGCTGTTAAGGATCTCACATCTCACCGTACCATCCGTATGCCCAAAGATAGAGATACTGATAAAACTGTCTACCGTGGGGCTGATACCATGCTTGAAGGCATTTTCTATCAGCGATATGAAAATAAGGGGAGCGATTTGCAACGCACCTCCAGAATCTGCCTCCAAATTCACACTCACTTCTACCTGCTGTGGCAAGCGGATACGCATCAGAGCTACATAATTACGGATAAAGTCCAATTCTTTTTCAAGCGGAACAAAAGTCTGCTGATTGTCATAAAGCACATGCCGCAACAATTTACTCAGCTCTTGTACTGCCTCTTGTGCCTTGTCACTATTAAAAGCAATCAAAGCATAGATATTATTTAATGTATTGAGCAGAAAATGAGGATTCAACTGGTTCTTCAAGTTTTTCAGTTCCGCTTCCGTCTTTTGTCTCTCCGCTTCTATCAACCGCTCTTCCGCCTGACGCCAACGCAGGCTGGTACGAATGGCCGCACCCAATCCGGCAACAAAAATCATCATCCCCATATCCCGCGCATAAAATATCCAACGGGGCGGAATATGACGTGCAAACTCAGGAGGCGGAGGAGCGCTTATACTTTCCAGAAATACATGAAGAAGCACACTCAGACAAAGTATCAGCACGGCATTGCTCAGAATATACTTACGCATTTCGTCCGTGAACATATAGCGGGGAACCAGACACAAGTAATTGACATAGAAGATAATAAAATAGCACAAAGGAACACAACTATGCCTCAAGAATTGGGCCAGATTGAAGCCGCTTCCACGGTCCATGAATACAAGCGGAAAGCCAAAAACGAGCAACCAACTGACAATATGGATACTCATTTCCAAAAAACGTCGTTGTGAAAATAACTGTTTCATACAGGCAAAGATAAGAAAGATTAGATTAGAAATAAGATTTCCATGATTCTTATTCCATAAAATAAGACTGGCAGGAATCAGTGAAGCAAAATTGATTTACAAAAAACATTATAAACAGATAATCGGGAAAAGACCGGAACCCAACTAGCATTCCCATAAATCAATTCTGCTTCACCCCCACACCTTTTCATCCCTACTCGTAACGCAAAGCGTCTATCGGATCCAAATCTGCAGCTTTCTTCGCCGGATACCATCCGAAAAACACACCGGTGACGGTACATACCAGAAATGAAAGCAACACACTCCAAGGCTGGATAAATACAGGCCAATGTGCTATCGTTTTAATCATAAAACTGGCTCCACAACCGATAATCACTCCTATCAGCCCCCCCGTGATACTGATCAGGATAGCCTCTATCAGAAACTGGCTCAGGATATCTACTCCTCGAGCCCCGACCGACATACGCAAACCAATTTCACGAGTACGCTCTGTTACAGACACATACATGATATTCATGATACCGATACCACCGACCACCAAAGATATACCGGCAATACAAGCCAACAAGGTAGTCATCAGGTCTGTTGTAGTGTTGAGCATACTACTCAGCTCCTGCTGGGTGCGGATGGTAAAGTCATCATCATCCGTTTCTTTCAGCTTATGTTCACGACGCAGAATGGTCGTTATCTCATCTACAGCCTCATCGGTCATATCTTCTGTCAGAGCCGAAGCAAAAATTCCACTTAGGTAAGTCTGTGCCAGCAATCGTTTCATCACCGTACTGTAAGGAGCCAGTACCACATCGTCCTGGTCCATGCCCATCGAGTTATACCCTTTTGATTTCAGCACACCAATTACCCGGAAAGGAATTTGATTACAACGAATCACTTTCCCTATCGGATCCGATCCGTCGGGAAAAAGATTATCGACAATGGTTTTACCGATAACACAAACCTTGGCTGCCGTACGGATGTCATTCTCGGTAAACATCTCCCCCTGTTCCACGGTGAGCTGACGTATGGTAAGATAATCCATACTTACACCACTCACCGAAGACGGGTAGTTGTTGGCCCCCGCAACAAGTTGTCCCGAAGAAGAAACGTTGGGACTAATGCCGGAGAGATTAGTACACTCTTCGCTCAACTTTTCATAATTTTCCAGTTTCAGTGTCTGCATGGCCGAAGGGTCTTGGCGGACCCCTCCACGCATCTCTGCTCCCGGATGAATCATAATCATGTTTGACCCCATCTCCGAGATTTGTTGCTGGATGCTCTTTTTCGAGCCCTGACCGATGGCAAGCATAGCAATGACTGATGCCACACCGATGATGATCCCCAACATGGTGAGGAAAGCGCGGAGCTTGTTGTTGGCAAGAGCCCGGAGAGCTATTTTAAATAGATTCGTTCCGTTCATAATGATTCTTTTTTATGGTTAGTCCTCATCATTCTTGGGCAAGGCAGCCAGCGCGGCAGCGGCCGAAAGTATCTGAGGATTGATGGTATCTTCCACTACATGTCCGTCACGCAAGCGGATATTACGGCTGCTATACTGGGCTATTTCGGGATTGTGAGTGACAAAAATAAGTGTACGGCCTTCGGCGTGTAACTTTTGGAAAAGTACCAGAATTTCGAAAGAGGTACGGGTATCCAGATTACCGGTCGCTTCATCAGCCAAAATAACGGCAGGATTATTCACCAGAGCACGGGCAATGGCCACACGCTGCATCTGTCCGCCGGACATTTGGTTGGATTTATGTTCCAAACGGTCACCTAGCCCCACGGCTATCAGTGATTCAATGGCACGTTTCCGTCTTTCGGAAGCCGATACGGACGAGTTATACATCAAGGGCAACTCCACATTCTCTACGGCAGTCGTCTTAGGCAACAGATTATAGTTCTGAAATACAAAACCTATTTTACGGTTGCGCAACACAGCCCGCTGAGGTTTGCTCATGGTACGCACGGACACACCATCCAACAGGTATTCACCACTGGTAGGGGTATCAAGACATCCCAAAGTATTCAGCAGAGTGGACTTGCCGGAACCAGAAGTACCCATGATAGTGACAAACTCTCCTTCATAAATGGTAAAAGAGATGCCACGCAGAGCGTGGACGGTTTCATCGCCTACCTGGAAGTTCCGTTTTATATTTTGTAATTCGATTATCTTTTTCATATGATTTATTCTTTCAATGTAAACGGAAGCATTACCTTTTATTACTTGTTCTTTTTCTTATTGCTTCCCGGAGGGCCTGGCATGAACGGACTTCTCTCACCTTCTCCGGCAGACGGCTCTTCCATTCCAGGCATAGCACCTTTCACTACCGTTTCTGTCACTACCGGCGTATTTTCAGTGATGCCACTCACAATCTCTGTCTTGCTGCCATCAGTAATACCTATTTTCACAGGATGGGCGGTAAAGGTATTGTTATCCAGTGTCCACACTTTATGACTGCTCTGACAATCGTTTATCTTACGACCTCCCACTATGTCTTTGTTGGGAGTAAAGCGCAAAGCCTTGTTGGGAACGGTCAACACATTATCCTTGGTCAATGTATAAATGGTAGCGTTGGCGGTAAGACGCGGTTTCAGTTTCAAATAGGGATTATCAGCTGTTATCACTACCTCATAAGTAACTACAATGGTACTGGTGGTTGTTGAAGAGCTGCTGCTCGTGCTGTTCGTACTTCCCAAACGAACCTGTCTGACTACTCCTTCGAACACATCGTCGGGATAAGCATCCACGGTAAAGGTTACACGGGCTCCTTCCTCCACCCCGGCAATATCGGCTTCATCCACATCGGCCACCACCTGCATCTTGGTCAAGTCGGCAGCGATGGTGAACAGTGTCGGAGTTTCGAAACCGGATGCTACGGTCTGTCCTTCTTCCACATCACGGCTGGTCACCACTCCATCGATAGGCGAGGTGATGGTTGCGTATGACAGGTTACGCTCAGCCTTTGCCAGAGCCGCCTTGCTTTGCTCCAATGCACTTTGGGCACGTTGGAAATTATAAACCGTTTCTTCATAGTCCATATCGCTGATTAATTGCTTCTCGTGCAGTTTACGGTTGCGGTCATATAATTTCTTTTGGTAATCGTACTCGGCCTCATTGCCGTCATAAGTGGCCTTTGCCGACTGAAGTTCACTTTGCAGTGTCACTTTATCCATCTCGGCTATCAATTCTCCTTTCTTTACCACAGAATTGTAATCCACATAAATCTTGTCAATAATACCAGATACCTGCGTACCCACTTCCACCTCTGTCACCGGCTCTATGGTCCCGGTAGCAGTAATGAAATTGCTGACATTACCTTTCGTTACGGTTTCCGTTGCGAAATCGACCGTACTTTTTCCCTCCGGTCCGCCAAGCATCCAGTAACCGCCTGCCACGACCACTACGGCTACCGCTGTAGTAAGAATCATTTTCTTCTTTTCCATAATATAATATGTATAGCGTTATGATTATAATTTTATATCCTGACCTGCATAGAAGTTCAGTAGAGTCCGATCCAAGATAGCCATATACTTGGCCTGAATACGTTGCTGCTGTGCACTGAGCAGGTTATTTTTCTCGGTAAGCAACTCTACGGTATTCTTCATTCCCAAGTTGAATTGCTCGCTGACCATCTCATAACTGGCCTGGCTACTTTTCAGCTTACTCTCAGCCGCCGCATATTGCTCTTGAGCATTAGTAGCGTCCAACCACAGACTTTCTATATTCTTATAGAGTTCCTTTTGCTTGTTTATCAAATCGAGTAGACTACTATCATATTGCAAACGTGCCTTCTGCACAGCACTTTTGTTCTGGCGATTATCAAAAATCGGAATGTTTATATTCAATCCTATCATATTATTCCAGCCATATTTCATTTGTTTGCTCCAGCTATTATCACTGGCACTGTTTGTCATACTCCCCGTAGATGCACTCAGACTGATGGTAGGGAGATAGCCGGCTTTAGCCACTGATATGTCCAATTTGGAATTCTCTATGCTCAACTTGCTGCTTTGAATTTCCGGACGTGATGCCAAAGCCTGCTGATAAACATCCTCCTGAGCAGGTAACGGTTGCAAAACATGTTCATCGGCGAATTCGGGAAGAACCAAATCCATTTCTTCCGTACCATCCAGCTCCAACAACTGCTTCAACTGCAATTTATAGTCACGCAAGGAACTTTCGGAGATCACCAACTGATATTTGTCACTGCCTACCTGTGATTCCAATTGTGCCAAATCGGCTTTTGAAATACTTCCTTTATGAAAGAGTTCTTTGCCCCTGTCGTATGTAGCTTGGCTCACCTGTAAGGTGTTCTGGTTAATTTTCACCGACTCGTCGGCATAAAGTATCTGGATGAATATTTGTGCAATCTGCTCTTGCAAAGAGTTTTCTGTTTCGGCTACGGTAAGCCCTGCAATCTGCTGACTCGTCTTCTTTTGTTTGATGGCATTCAACCGTTTGTTACCATTCCACAATGTCCATTGTGCATTCAGACCATAGTTTCCATTATAAGTGGTTTTACTGTCACTACTGATGATTTCCGTTCCGCTTACCGTGTTACTGGTTTCCTGATACGGACGGTTCGTCACATTCTGTCCTGTACTGAACGACAGACTGGGAAATAGTGCGGCTTTGGCGGTTTTCACGTCTACAGAACTCTCTTCCAGTGAGATTTTGTCCTGCTGCAATTGGATATTTTTCTCCAATGCATAGTCAATACAGTCGTCCAGCGTCCACTTTTTGGCCTCTTGCGCGGAAACCGAAGTGACCGCGACCCAAATCATTACGAAATATACTACTCGTTGTCTCATCCTTTTTACTATTTAATTTGTTTGTACAAAAGTAGAGGACTGTGATTTTTTTAGCAATAAATATAGATTTGTGGAATATTTCTATGGACAAAAACTTGCTTTTTACCGATAAAGTGTTTTTCTTTGTAATTATTACAACTTTAAGATAAATTTATGAATGATTCTTTGTTGACACGCATCTGGATATTCTATCGCGACGGCTTTCGCGAGATGACCTTGGGACGTACCCTTTGGACGATTATTCTTATCAAACTATTCATCATGTTCTTTATTCTAAAACTTTTCTTCTTTCCCTCCTTCCTTGGCGGGAAGACAACGGAAGAGAAGCAACAGTATGTAGGTGAGGAGTTAATAGAACGGGCAAATCCATAAACATTTAAATAAATCAGAAAGTTATGTTTGAAAACATTGACACTTCATTAATTGACTGGTCAAGAGCACAGTTCGCTCTAACGGCCATGTATCACTGGCTTTTCGTACCTCTCACTTTGGGATTAGCTGTGATAATGGGGCTCATGGAGACCTTTTATGTAACAACAGGTAAGGAATTCTGGAAGAACACAGCTAAATTCTGGATGAAACTGTTTGGAATCAATTTCGCCGTAGGTGTTGCCACCGGTCTGATTCTGGAATTCGAGTTCGGAACTAACTGGAGTAACTATTCCTGGTTTGTGGGCGATATCTTCGGAGCCCCACTGGCTATCGAAGGAATCCTGGCATTTTTTATGGAAGCCACTTTCATTGCCGTCATGTTCTTCGGCTGGAACAAAGTGAGCAAGCGTTTCCATCTGGCATCCACCTGGCTCACCGGACTGGGAGCAACGATCTCCGCTTGGTGGATTCTGGTCGCCAATGCCTGGATGCAATACCCCGTAGGGATGGCTTTCAATCCCGAAACAGTAAGAAATGAAATGGTGGACTTTGCAGCTGTCGCCCTCTCTCCCATGGCTATCGCCAAGTTCTTCCACACAGTGTTAAGCAGCTGGATACTGGGAGCCGTTTTTGTAGTAGGAATAAGTTGCTGGTATTTACTGCGCAACCGTCAGAAGGAGTTCGCTCTGAGCAGTATTAAAGTTGCTGCCGCCGTAGGTTTGTTCGCCTCTCTCGTCACTGCATGGACGGGGGATATTTCGGGAGTACAGGTAGCCAAAGTGCAACCTATGAAAATGGCTGCCGCTGAAGGATTGCATGATGGCGGAAACGGAGTACCCTTCACCATTGCAGGCGATTTGAAAATCCCCAAAATGCTTTCTATCCTTGCCACTCACGACATAGACGGTTATGTACCGGGTATCAACAATCTGCTGGAAGGTGGTTATCAGATGCCCGACGGTACAACGGCTTTATCGGCCGAAGAGAAAATTAAACGCGGACAGATTGCCATCGCCGCCCTGGATGCATTCCGCAAAGCGCATAAGGCAGGTGACGAAGCAAGTGCCGCAGCAGCTCGCAAGACATTGGACGAAAACGTAAAATATTTTGGTTACGGATATATCAAGGATCCTGCCCATCTGGTTCCTAATGTAGGACTTACTTTCTGGTCATTCCGGATCATGGTGGGGCTGGGAGGTTATTTCATCCTGTTCTTTATTATAGTACTGATTGTATCGAAAAAAGAGAAACTGGCTGATATGCGATGGTTGCAACGGGTGGCTTTGTGGACTATTCCACTAGCCTATATCGGCAGTCAGGCAGGCTGGGTGGTAGCCGAAGTGGGGCGCCAGCCATGGGCTATACAGGATATGTTGCCTATAGGAGCAGCCATCTCCAAATTGCAGACAGGTTCCGTACAGCTTACTTTCTTTATCTTCCTTCTATTGTTTACCGTTCTGCTCTTTGCTGAAATAGGTATCATGCTGAAGGCCATCAAGAAAGGACCGGAGGGAATTAAGAATTAAGGAATAAATGAAACAGGTGGAAATAATTCAGGCTGCGCAATAAATGGGCTACATACAGGAGATTAATTCCGCCATCAAGTCATTCTTTTTTTAGTTCAAGTTTCTCTAATTCTATTTTTCAATATTCAATTCTCAATTTTTAATTTAGAATATTATGGACTATATATTTCTACAAAATTATTGGTGGTTCCTAGTATCGTTACTGGGTGCTTTGTTGGTGTTCCTACTCTTTGTGCAGGGTGGCAACTCTTTGCTGTTCACGCTGGGACGCAATGACGAAGAACGTGCCTTGCTGGTAAACTCCACAGGACGCAAGTGGGAGTTTACTTTTACCACCCTTGTCACTTTCGGCGGCGCCTTCTTCGCTTCTTTCCCGCTGTTCTACAGTACCAGCTTTGGCGGTGCTTACTGGTTGTGGATGATTATTCTTTTCAGTTTCGTATTGCAAGCTGTTTCATACGAGTTCCAGTCCAAGCTGGGCAATCTGCTGGGCAAACATACTTACCAATGGTTTCTGGTTATAAATGGTATTGTAGGGCCTCTATTGCTGGGAGGTGCGGTAGCCACATTCTTTACCGGCTCCAATTTCCTGGTTAATAAAGGAAACATGGGTAATGAGCTGATGCCTGTCATCAGCAGTTGGGCAAACGGATGGCACGGACTGGATGCGCTGACCAATCCTTGGAATCTGGTCTTGGGATTTGCCGTATTCTTCCTGGCCCGCCTTTTGGGCAATCTTTATTTTATCAATAACATCCGGGATAAAGACTTAATCCCCCGCTGCCGCCGTCAGCTTATAACAGATGCTATTCCTTTCCTTATTCTATTTCTGGCATTTGTTATCCGTACTTTATTGGCTGATGGTTTCGCTGTAAATCCCGAGACAAAAGAAGTTTATATGGAACCTTACAAGTATTTCATCAATCTGATGGATATGCCTCTATTGCTGGTATTGTTCCTATCAGGCGTTGTCGGGGTACTTTGGGGTATCGGAAGGGCTGTCTTCAGCAAGACTGCGACCAATGGTATCTGGTTTACCGGAATAGGAGTTGTATTGACTGTATTAGCTTTATTGCTTTGTGCGGGATATAATAATACGGCTTATTACCCGTCCACAGCCGATCTACAAAGTTCGCTGACCTTGGCAAACAGTTGCTCCAGCGAATTTACCCTGCGCACCATGGCATACGTTTCCATTCTGGTACCTTTCGTTCTGGCCTATATTATTTATGCTTGGCGTGCCATAGACCGCAAGCCCATTACAGCAAAGGAACTGGAACAAGACGGACACGCTTATTAAAGAGTCTTAATGGATTATAGTGAAGGCATCCTGTTTTGCAAATAGCTGTAAACAGGATGCCTTTCTATGTTAAATAACATTGTTTCAACCTATAAAATGAAGAGAATATCTTGCAAATTTCCGAAATATCCGTACCTTTGCATTGTGTTTTTCATAGTATTAGATTTAAGGTTAACAAAGGTTGGAGCAAGGCGTTGCTCCTTTTTTTATATCTATAGGAGACATAGCATCCATAGTTGATTCATTTCCCATCTAGAAAGTTATTTTCGTTTAAACTCTTCATCTAAAAGAAATATTATGATACAAGTGATGCATACAGTTGCGGATTACGTGCATGATGCCAAATATAAGATGCCGGATAGACCCCTTCCTTGTTTTTATCAAGGATTTCTTTCAAAATACTGCATTTGTTCTCGCCCGTCACTAGAAAACAGGTATGCCGGGCTTCTATCAAGGGACGTCCCGTCATGCATATACGCACTGTTTTATTATAAGGATTGACGGACACCTCATACGGTTCCCCGGCGGTAAGAAGTTCCTGATGGTCGGGGAAAATGGATGATGTATGCCCGTCCTCTCCTATCCCTAATAATACAAAATCAAAAACAGGCACACCGTCCACGGTCGGAACGGTGGTCTTGACTATGGAAGAATACTGTTTGGCTTCTTCTTCGGGAGCGTCCTCACCCACAATACGGTAGCAATGACTGGCAGGAATACCTACCTTACTAAACAACAGACGATAGGCCAAGCCAAAGTTGCTCTGATCATCGCCAGGTGGCACACAACGCTCGTCTACCCAATAGAAATAAATACGGGACCAAGGGGTATATGCGGCATATTCACGCTCCCAAACCTCAAAAAGTGTGGCAGGAGTAGTCCCTCCGGAAAGAGCAATGGTAAAAGGCCGTTCAAGCTCTTTATCCATCGCTTCCAATATATGAGTTATCAAGGTTTGCGACGCTTGTACAGGCGACGCATAAAAGTTATGGTCAATCATCTTATTCACTATTTATTACTTAGAGTTTGCTGTTTTAAATTTACTATCCACAGATGACGACTTACAATTTACAGTATAAATTGGAATGTGTCAGATTCTTGCACGGGTTTGTCCATTCGGAATGACTGCGGTTGATCAATACATCCGCTTCTTTCGGTCCCCATGTTCCTGCAGGATACCCATAAAGAGGAGTTTCGGGATGCTTCTTCCAATAATCCAGAATCTTATCAAAGTAAGTCCAGCTCTCGTCCACAGCATCGGAACGGGTAAAAAGTGTAGGATCACCCACCAGACTGTCTTCCAACAGGCGTACATACGCATCCCCCGTTTCCTGATCGTGCTGGTCATAGCTGAAGTCCATCTCCATGGTTCCCATATAGAAACCGGCACCAGGTTCTTTCATGGCTATGCGCTGAAGAATTCCCTCGTCGGGTTGAATACGGATAATCAGTTCCTCACCTTTGTAAAAGCCTTCCTTCATTTGGAACATCTGCATAGGAGCAGGTTTGAAATGAACCACAATTTCGGTCACCTTGGTAGGCATCTGCTTTCCGGTACGGATATAAAAAGGCACTCCCTGCCAACGCCAGTTATCCACATACAGACACATCGCCACGTAGGTATCTGTACGGGAATCAGGACGAACATTCTTTTCTTCACGATAACCGATACGGTCATCACCAGCAATATATTGTCCGCGGATAACATTATCACGGATATACTTATCAGTCAGCGGACGAAGGGATTGGTAGACCTTGATCACCTCGTTACGGAAACCATTCTTGTCAAACTTGGCCGGTGGTTCCATGGCAGTAATAGCAAGCAACTGCATCAAATGGTTCTGTACCATATCGCGCAGAGCTCCCGCCCCGTCATAATATCCTCCGCGAGTACCTATACCCATATTTTCCACCGCAGTGATTTCTACATAATCTATATAGTTACGGTTCCATATCGGTTCGTAAATAGTACTTCCAAAACGGGTCACCATAATATTCTGCACCGTTTCCTTGCCCAAAAAATGATCGATGCGGTAGATATCCTCTTCTTTAAAATAAGCGGCATAGATTTTATTTAGTTTCTGAGCGGAAGCCAGGTCGTATCCGAAAGGCTTCTCGACAATGATACGCTTTAATCCAGGCTTTTTCAACAAGCCCGCATCATGCAGACATTTCGGAATCAATTCATAAAGCAAGGGCGGAGTTGCCAGATAGAACAAATAGTTCCCATTATTCTCATATTGAGGCGAAAGCTCCTTCAAACGGTCATTCAACAGAAAATAAGTGGTTTCGTCAGCTGGGTCCATGGACTGGTAATGAACAGTAGAGAGAAAATCGTCCAATGTTTCCATTTCCTCTTTAGTAAGAAAACCGAATTTTATCAGTTCTTCTTTCAGATAGGCACGATAGGTCTCGTCCGTGTATGCAGTACGGGCACAGCCGATAATGGCAAAATGCTCGGGGAAGCGTTTCCCGTTATGTATCTTTATCAAGGCAGGCATCAGTTTGCGCCGGGTTAAATCACCGGATGCACCGAAGATGACCAAAAATAAACTATGTGGTAAACTCATGATTCTTTCTTTTAAAAATGAATGTATAATGCTTTGTGTTGCGACATATCAATAGTTGTCTTCCCAATGTTCGTGGAAAAATTCCCCCCGTGGACTGTCCACACGCTCGAAAGTATGAGCTCCGAAATAATCACGCATCGCTTGAATCATATTGGCTGGGGAATGGTTGGTGGTCAGACCTAAAAAATAATTCAACGCTGCGGAAAGTACAGGTACGGGCAACCCTTCTCTCAACATGACACCGATGTATTTCTTCCACGCGGGCAGGGCTTCCATTACTTCCCGTCCGAAATGCTCGTCCAGCAACAGATGCGACAATCCCGGTGCACGGTGATAGGCCTCGGCAATGTCGTTCAGAAAAGCAGAACGAATAATGCATCCGGCGCGCCACAACAGCGCGATAGTGGAAAGATTCAACTTCCAGCCATATTGCTCACTGGCAGTGCACATCAGAGCAAACCCTTGCGCATAGCCTATCAGACGAGCCACATATAAGGTACTTTCCAATCCGATCACCGTATCCTGATAATTATATACCGGATGATTCTCCACATGCATATAATGTTTGGACATCAGCACGCGCAAGTTCTTCTCTGCCGACAGATTACGGGCAAAAACCGCCTCGGCAATCACGTCCAGTGGTGTATTTAGTTGTAGGGAGTTAATGACACTCCAGCGACCCGTTCCTTTTTGTCCTGCAGCATCCAGAATGTTATCGAGCAAATAATCGCCTCCTTCTTCTTTATGACGCAGAATGGCCGAAGTAATCTCTATCAGGTAACTATGCAGACGTCCTTTGTCCCATTGTTCAAAAATATCCGCCATCTGTTCATTCTTCAACGCCAGCAGGTGCTTCATGGCGAAATAAGTTTCAGCAATCAGCTGCATATCCCCATATTCTATGCCATTATGCACCATTTTTACATAGTGGCCTGCGCCACCGGGACCTACCCACTCACAACACGGAGTACCATCCTCAGCTTTTGCCGCAATACTTTTCAGCATCGGCTGAATGACTGGCCATGCCTCTTGCGCACCACCGGGCATGATGGACGCTCCATGCAAAGCACCCTCCTCACCTCCTGAAATGCCGCAACCTACAAAGTACATTCCTTTATCATAAAGTTCCTTTACACGACGTTCCGTATCTTCATAATAAGAGTTGCCTCCGTCAATGAGGATATCACCCTTTTCCATCAAAGGAAACAGCTTGCCCGTCAGTTCATCGACAGCGGGACCCGCCTGTACCATCAAAAGGATGACACGCGGAGTTTTCAGTGCTTCGACAAAATCTGTCAGTTCATTACTGCCTATGATGCCTTTTCCTTTGGCGCGGTTGGCTATAAAGTGTTCCACTACATTTTCTTCTTTTCCAGGAACGGTACGGTTCCATACTACAACCTTCCATCCCTTGTTGGCAAGATTCAGAGCAAGGTTCTGCCCCATCACACCTAATCCGATTAATCCTATATCTGCCTTTTCCATAAATTATTCTTTTTATATTTAACAATTTGATAGGTTATTTGTTCAATAATTCTATCTTTGCAATTTGAATAATAACACATTATCATGAAGAGGTTAAAAATCGGCTTATTAGCCCGAATTATCATCGCCATCACATTGGGTATAGGATTCGGAAACGTTCTTCCCGGCGAATTGGTCAGAGTATTTGTGACTTTCAACGGAATCTTCAGCGAATTTTTGGGTTTCATCATTCCGCTGATTATTCTCGGGCTGGTCACTCCTGCCATTGCCGATATCGGTAAGGAGGCAGGAAAGATGCTGGTGATAACGACATTGGTAGCATACAGCGCCACGTTGTTCTCCGGTTTCCTGTCTTATTTCACCGGAGTGACTTTTTTCCCTTCCATGATTACTCCGGGAGCACCGATAGAACAAATCAGCGAGGCACATGATATTTCTCCATTCTTCACTGTAGCCATCCCCCCGGTGATGAATGTGATGACTTCCTTGATTTTAGCCTTCACACTAGGTCTGGGCATCGCACATCTGGATAGTACAGCGCTGAAAAACGTATGTAACGATTTCAAAGAAATCATAGTCAAAACCATCCAGACGGTGATTCTGCCCCTACTGCCTATCTATATATTCGGTATATTCCTGAATATGACCCATTCCGGACAGGTATATAACATTCTGATGGTATTTATCAAGATCATCGGAGTCATTTTCCTGCTTCACATCTTCCTATTGGTTTTTCAATATACCATTGCAGCGCTGTTTGTACATCGGAATCCGTTCAAACTACTGGGAAAGATGATGCCTGCCTATTTCACAGCATTGGGCACACAGTCATCGGCAGCCACCATTCCGGTGACTTTGCGACAGACTGTCAAGAATGGGGTCACGGAGGATATAGCCGGATTTGTCATTCCGCTATGTGCCACAATTCATCTGTCGGGAAGCACGTTGAAGATTGTTGCTTGCGCACTGGCACTGATGATTATGCAAGGAATGCCCTTTGATTTCCCCATGTTTGCAGGATTCATCTTTATGCTGGGAATCACGATGGTAGCTGCACCGGGAGTACCGGGAGGAGCCATCATGGCTGCATTGGGGATCCTGTCTTCCATGCTGGGATTCGGAGAAAGTGAACAGGCTTTGATGATAGCACTTTACATTGCCATGGATAGTTTCGGTACTGCTTGTAATGTGACGGGCGATGGGGCTATCGCATTGATTATTGATAAGTTTTTCGGAAAGAAAAATCTCCGGTCCATACAATAAACAGGAAAAATATTCCCGAATCAGATAAAGTCAGGAAACTCTGTAACCCATTCATGAAAAGTTGCCAGGCTGATTTATGACGTGTATGATAGAAAAGGTAACGGCTTTAATTCTGATAAAAGAAAGACATTTTCATGATAAATAGCAGGCAGGCAACAAGTTGCCTGCCGATTCTTCATAACAAACAAAAAAGGAAAGCATGAGCTAGAATACAGGCATCTGCCAAATGAATCCCACTGACACACGATGGGTACTGAAATTATCCTCACCCAACGCCTTTGCACGATCGGTATATTTATAGGAACGCCCCACGTATGCCAGGAAGAAGTGCAGATTGCTCTCCATCGGATAAAATTCTATACCTCCTGCATATCCCCATGCCGTGCGATATTTCCCTTTTTCCACTTCATCACTTGCCTTATAAACGGAAGCAGTTTCATACATTCCTTTTGCAAACAAGTTCCACTTTGGGGCAAAACGATAATTCACATGCAACACATAGGACATATATTCGGCATTAAAAGCATTGTGTGCCTGATTATCAGTTCCTACGATGTTAGTTATAATCCCTTTACGGTCTACTCCTTCACGAGAATACATCCAGTCAAAATAGGCATGCCATTTAGGGCTGAAATTAAATTCATTACCCAAAGCGTAATAATACATCTTTTCGCCCTTCGTTTCGTTCATAACAGAGGCAGACCAACGGGTTTTGAAAACATCCAGGAAATTTCCGTTCCAGTTCAAGGTATAAACTAACGGCAGTTTGGTACGTTCCAAATCCCCATACATCTCCTCGGACGGTCCGTTCCGACTGTTCAATACCTGAAATTGTATCTGCTGATAAGGATTATAGTTGTATGCCACATTCAAACCGGTCATGAAGTTACTCATGTGCTCTATCATGTCACTATATTCGTAAATATCAATCGGATTCAAATCAAATTCTATACCACCATACGAGACACATTGCTTTCCGGCAAAAAATGAGAACTTATTTAATTTGATGCCTACTCCTGCCCAATCTATGCTGGTAGGTACATTATCTATATTGCCGGAACCATCGTTACCCCGATTCAGACGCTGACGGTAACGGTAACTCAACCAATCATTGATATCTCCCTTCATTTCGATACGGAGCTGCTTCATTTCGAATGCGCCCTGATCAAATCCGGAGTCGTTCCATTTCATATTGAAATCACCGTGCATATTAAGATAGAGATTGAACTTGTCCGTTTTCTTCTTGATACCGGTGACTTCTTCAAACAGACTTTTGTCACCGGCCATGAAATCACTTCCGGAAGATTGGGCATATAAAGGGTAAGTGCCTGAGACAGCAAGGGCTGTCAGGCATACTAACATTATTCTTTTCATAAGTCAAAGTTTTAGGTTATAATGTATTCTCTTTTTCTTTTATGCGCGCAAAAGAAAAAGAGATAAAAAGAAAAAGTGCCGGATGGACTAGTATACGTTGAAGTATTCCTGAATCTTCTTCCAGTCTTTTGTTTTAGTTAATGCCAACATCAACAACACACGCGCTTTCTGAGGATTCAACTCTTGTGAAGCCACGAATTGATATTTATTATCATCCACCTCGGCATCCAATGTGGTCGGTCCGGTAGGAACACGGCTGGAACGCACTACCAAAATACCTTGCTGACGGGCCTTTTCCAACATCGGAAACAAATTCTGATGAATGTTGCCATTCCCCACACCGGCATGAATAATACCTTGGTAACCATTATTCAGGAAAGGGATCATAACATCAGCCTCTACATTGGAATAACTGTAAACGATACCTACTTTCGGCAGCTTGTCAAGGTGGGCCACATCAAAATCGGAACCGGTGGTATGGCGTTTCAAAGATTCCATATTATAAAAAACCTTACCATTCAATACATATCCCAACGCACCGGAGTTAGGAGACTGGAAAGTTTGTACATCCACTGTATTGGTCTTCATGGCTCCGTGGGCTCCCAAAATCAAACCGTTCATGGCAATTACGACACCTTTACCCCGTGATTCCCTGGCGGCGGCAGTAACTACTGCATTATACAAGTTCAACGGTCCGTCCGCACTCATGGCCGTAGAGGGGCGCATGGCTCCTACCAATACAACAGGCTTGTCACTCTTCACAGTCAAGTTCAGGAAAAAGGCGGTTTCTTCCATCGTGTCAGTCCCGTGAGTAATCACGATACCGTCCACATCTCCACGGCTGAAAAGCTCGTTGATACGCTTGGCCAACGTCAGCCATACGGCATCATTCATGTCCTGAGAACCGATTTTTACAATCTGTTCCCCGGTCACATTGGCTATTTTGTTCACTTCGGGAACCGCTTCCAGCAATGTGCTGATAGCCACCTGCCCGGCAGTATAATTTGTTTTAGTAGCCGAAGCGCCTGTTCCGGCAATAGTCCCCCCTGTAGCCAATATATGGATATTAGGCTTTTGGGCGACAGCAGCCAATGTGGTACATACCAGCATTGCCGCCATAAGGCTGAGTTTTCTTAATCCGTTCATAATCTTTTCAAGTTTAGGTTTTATTACTATAATAATTATTTGGAAATTTTGTTCACACAAAGAAGAAGATGTGCCGATGATATATATGTTATACATCGAATCATTATAAATGTTACAGGCAGAAGATCACTCATCTTCAAGTCCGAATACACCTACCCCCTTTCCTTTCTAGAACACCTGTACCAGCAGCAGACCTACCACAATAGAAACAATGGTGGCCACCATCCCAGGCATCATGAACGAATGATTCAGAATCCATTTTCCAATGCCTGTTGTTCCTGTACGGTCAAAATTTATAGCTGCCACTACTGTAGGATAATTAGGAATAAAGAAATATCCGTTGACAGCAGGGAACAAAGCAATCAACATCATCGGAGAAATACCCAGTGCTATTCCTAACGGCACAATGGCACGCACCGTAGCAGCCTGGCTATAAAGCAAAATGGACATGACAAACAATGCCAGACCGAACAACCAGGGCATTTGGCGCACAATCCCCTCAATAGAGCCTGTCAGTTCCGTAATGTTTCCATTAATGAAGGTATCTCCCATCCATGCAATACCAAATATAGCGATTACCGCCTGCATCCCGGCAGGAAACACACTGCCTTGTGTAGCTTTAATTCCATCCGTACGTGAAATGAAAAGAATAACAGCCGCCGCACACAACATCAAAATCTCAATAATAGCCGGCATATCCAAAGCCGTACCATTGAACATAGGACGCATGGCAGGAATAGAACCGAACAACACTATCAACAGCGTGGCGGCAATAAAAATTATCACCGAGATACGGGCATGAAACATATTCTTCACATCGTTCAGCTCCACATGTTTTGTATCAATCATCCCGGCTTCCAAGCGGCGCAAGTATTCGGGATCTTCCAACAACTCTTTACCCACCTTCTTTGAAAGGAAAGCTCCCACCAGCACACCGATTAACGTAGCGGGAATAGTAATCTTCAGAATATCAAACAGAGTGATGTCAAATCCTGTCAGCAATCCCAGCAACGCTACGGTAGCGGCAGAGATAGGGCTGGCGGTAATAGCCTGTTGCGAGGCGATAACGGCAATGCCTAAAGGACGCTCAGGACGAATTTTAGTTTCCGTAGCCACCTCGGCTATGACAGGAAGCACAGAGTAGGCTACATGCCCCGTACCTGCGACAAAAGTAAACAGATAAGTAACCAACGGACTCAGGATAGTCACTTGTGAAGGGTTACGACGCAACAACCGTTCTGCTAATTTCACCATATAGTCCAGTCCGCCGGCAGCCTGCATACAAGAGGCGGCAGAGATAACGGCGACAATCATCAACATCACATCAATAGGGGGAGCGGTAGGTTGAAGTCCGAAAACAAAGGTCAATATGGCAAGGCCCACACCTCCCATCACTCCCAGTCCGATACCTCCCAGACGGGCACCTACAATAATAGCGACAAGTACAAATAGCAGTTGTAATAACATGTTTTTTATCCGTTTATAAATATACAATTTTAATTCTGAGAACAAAGATAGACCATTTCTGTTCTACAAACCTTAAAATTTCTAAGAATTTTTCCTTTTTTCACTACTTTCTCCCTAAAACATTCAATAAAAGTTAGTTGTTTTGTATAATGAACAATTCGTCAATGTGCTAATCGGCTGTATTATGTCCCACATAGTTATTGGTACATTAGCAAATAGACAAATTATTAAATTATTACATATGAACAGAATTTGCAATCTTTTTGGAATAAAGTATCCCATCATACAGGGAGGAATGGTATGGTGTAGCGGTTGGCGACTAGCCTCCGCAGTAAGTAACGCCGGAGGACTGGGACTGATAGGAGCAGGCTCCATGCATCCCGAGACCTTACGCGAACACATACAGAAATGCAAAGCGGCGACAGACAAACCTTTCGGAGTAAACATTCCGCTGATGTATCCCGAAATAGACATCCTTATCAATATGGTAATAGAAGAGGGTGTGAAAATCGTCTTCACCTCTGCCGGAAATCCAAAGACCTGGACAGAACACCTGCATGAGCATGGAATCATTGTGGCCCATGTAGTGGCAAGCACCAAGTTTGCCGCCAAATGTGAAGAAGCAGGTGTAGACGCCATCGTAGCCGAAGGATTCGAAGCAGGAGGACATAACGGACGGGAAGAAACGACCACCCTATGTCTTATTCCAGCCGTCAGACAGATCACCACCGTGCCGTTGATAGCTGCCGGAGGTATCGGATCGGGAGAAAGCATACTGGCTGCTATGGCATTGGGGGCCGACGGGGTACAAATAGGCACGCGCTTTGCATTAACCGAAGAGAGTTCTGCTCATTTCACATTCAAAGACCGGTGTCTGCGACTGAATGAAGGAGATACCCAACTGACATTGAAACAGCTCTCTCCCGTCCGGTTGGTCAAGAATGATTTCTTCAAACAAGTAGAAGAAGCGGAAAGCCGTGGCGCAACAACGGATGAGCTACGCACTTTGTTAGGAAAAGGACGTGCCAAAAAGGGAATCTTTGAAGGAGATTTATTCGAAGGTGAACTGGAAATAGGACAAGTCGCATCATGCATACATAAATTACAGACGGTAGACGAAGTGATGAAAGAACTGGTGGAAGATTTCAATGCCGCATTAAACAGGGTCAATGAGCTGAAAAGATTTATCTGATAAGGAGAACGATGAAACGATTAATAAACCGGAGAGTGAATCAAAACCAAAATGAACATTCTAAAGGTTACAGATTGTAACCGACAAATACAGAAAAGCCGTATCATTACTCAAAAGTGATACGGCCTTCTTATTGTCAATGAAGAATGTCAAGTTTCAGATGAAAAATTCTTTTCTATAAAGTTGAGTTTTATAAAATTAAGTTATTCTACTTACACCTTCTCTTATTAAGCAGATTAGCACTCAGGAATCCCACCAAAAATATCAGCAACGTCCCGAACACGATAGCCAGATTGGCATGTACAAAGGGGGATATCACAATCCAACAAACCAGAATTACTCCACAAACGACTCCCAGTACCGCATCAAAATTACGTGCCTTCCTCGAAATATACCCCAATAGAAACAGTCCCAACATGCCTCCGCTGAAAATAGACGCCAACGCCCACCAGGCATCCAGCGCACTTTGCACACTCATAAAGGCAAAAGCCACCAGAATCCCTGCCACTCCCACTCCTACACTGGAGAGTTTCAGCACCAACATCCGCTCCCTGTTTCCGGCATGTTTGCGGAACCGCTGATAATAATCCGTCAGAATGATGGTAGACGAACTAGTGACACTGGTCGCAATGGTACTCATACCTGCGGCAAAGATAGAAGCAATCAGCAGGCCTGTCAACCCCACCGGCAACTCATTGACTATAAAAAACGGAAAGACATAATCCGCCCCCACCCCGTCGGGCAAGATCCCCGGATGCACTTTATAGAACGCATACAGCCCGGTTCCTATCATAAAGAAAACGGCCGAAACGGGAATAAACAAATATCCTCCGAACAAGGCCGAAAATTTAGCCTCCTTCTCATTCTTCGCCGTATGATAACGTTGCACATAACTCTGGTCTATACCATAGTTCTGCAAATTAGTAAATATACCATAAATCAGACACACCCAAAAAGTGGACTCACTTAAACTGCTTCCAAAGCTTCCCAAGCTGAATTTACCATCTTCCATGGCGATGGAGAAAGTCTGCACCGGACCTCCGGGCATATCAAAAAGCAAAATAAACATACATACCAACGCACCTCCGATCAGAATAATTCCCTGTATGGCCTCTGTCCAAATGACAGCCTTCATGCCACCCAACATGGAATAAAGCACAATAGCCACACTGGTTACAACAATAATGGTCTGGATATGCCATCCCAACAATACATTCATGGGCAACGCCAACAAATACAGGATAGACCCTGTACGTGCTATCTGGGTGAGCAGATAGCAGGACGAAGCATATATACGTGCCCAAGGACCGAAACGGTTTTCCAAAAAGCTATAAGCCGATATGCTGTCCTGACTCCGGTAAAAAGGCACAAAGTAACGAGCCGCAAAATAAGAGGCGATAGGAATAGAAAGACTGAATACAAATGCATTCCAATCTCCCGAAAAGGCCTTTCCCGGATATCCCAGATAACTGATACTGCTGACATACGTGGCGAAAATGGACATCCCCACCACCCAGCCGGGCAAACTTCTTCCGGCAGAAGTGAACTCCTCGGAGGTACCTTTCTTCTTAAAGAAAGAACAACCGAAGGCCACGACTCCGCCGGTAAACAACAAAAAGACGATTATATCAATGATATGCATACAGACCGAGCATTTAAGGTTTCAATTCCGGACAAAAAGGGAGTGCCTCCAACGCCTTGCGTATCTTCTCGCGTTCCGGAACATTGAAGCGATGGAAAGGAGCCGCAACAAAATCATCACAAACACCCAATAAAGACAACGCGCATTTCAATCCTTTCAAATAACTGGAGCCATGCTGCCCCACGGTATAAATACTGCTACTGATTTGCATCACCAAGGGTTGCAGCCGACTTACGGTTTCCATGTCACGCGCTACCGCAGCATGATAAAGATCTACATATAATTCCGGGAACATATTGGCACCTCCGTTGATCCCCCCATGTCCACCCAGCAACACACACTCTGCCGTAATTTCCTCCGGTCCCACCAACATGGCGAAATCCTGTCTGTCCTTCATGGCATACATCACGGACTGGAAATAAACGGCATTAGCCGAACTATCCTTGAATCCCACCACCTGAGGATTACGGGCAATGCGTTGAATAGTAGCCGGAGCAAAATTCACTTTCGTGTGCGACGGCATATTGTACAAGAAGATAGGTAACGGCAACTGAGGAATCAGGTCCTCATAAAATTCGGCCAGTTCAGGCTGTCCCGGAGCAAAGTAGTAAGGGGGAGCGGAAACTACGGCTGAAGCACCACACTCGGCCCCTACATGTGCCAGATGAATACTTTCTACAATTGAAGTATCGGAAATACAAACCAGAACCGGAAGTCTTCCGGCATTGATACGGCAAGTTTCCTTTATCATTTCATGGCGAAGCCGGTAACTGATACTCTGCGCTTCTCCGGTGGTACCCAGTATAAATAATCCGTGCACTCCTCCTTTTATCAATCGTTCTATCAACCTTTCCAAACCATCAATATCCAGTTTGTCATTATCCAGTAACGGAGTCACTAAAGGAGGAATAATGCCTGTCATAGGCTTTTTTAATGTGTTTTCCATGATTCGTTTTCTTTTAAAAATTTCAATGCTATATTTATGAAACGAACAGTAGGATTATTTGTACTCAGCCCAACATCCCAGCTTGTCCGGAAAGCGACAGGGCACTATCGTTTAACCTGTCGTCTTCCGTCTGCCCGGAACGTACCTTTAGAAAAAGAACTTTTAATTCCGCTTCAAGAAAAGAAAGTTAGTTATACATGCGGGCAACTCTTCCTGATAATGTGTCACCATAATCATGGTCTTGTCCTTACGACGACAGAAAGTTTCTATCACATCTTTCACCAACCGGCGGTTGTACAAGTCCAACCCATGCAAAGGCTCGTCCAAAATAAGCAACTCAGGATCCTTCACAAAAGCACGGGCCAACAACACCAGACGCTGCTCGCCACTGGACAACTGCAAGAAATTCCGGTCTTTCAAATCTGCAATACCAAAAATATCCATCCACCATTCACAAGCCGCCATCTGCTCGGGACGCGGACGTTTGTACAACCCCACAGAATCATGTAGTCCGCTTGCCACAATATCTATGGCAGGAAGGTTCTTCAGATAAGCGCGATGCATCTCAGGACTGACATATCCTATATGCTTCTTTATCTCCCAAATACTTTCTCCGGAACCGCGTTTTCTGCCGAACAAGGTAATATCACAAGCATAGCTCTGCGGATTATCCGCACAGACCAAACTCAACAACGTAGACTTTCCTGAACCGTTCTCTCCACTCAAAGCCCATTTCTCGCCACATTTCACTGTCCAGTCCAAATCTTTCAAAATGGTACGCTCGCCATAACGGATGCTTACCTTGTTCAAATCGACTACGTGCTCGGTGTGATACAAATCACCGCCGTAAGGCAAATTCAGAATCCGTGCCTCCTTTTCTTCGGAAAGTATCCGTTCCGGTATCGGCTTACGGACCGCCAAATATTCCTGCAAAGTTATCTTTTTACCACACACCCTGTCTTCCACAGGAATAACATGAGTAATAAAAGCAGGAATATCATCGGACTTAGACAAGATAAGGATTACCTGCAAATGGGTTACTTTAGTCAGTTCGCCCAACAATGTATGAAGCAGGTCTCTCGTCTTCGCATCCAGTCCGATAAAGGGATTATCCATAATCAGTACACGCGGATTACTCAGCAAAGTCTTTGTCAGTTGAAACTTACGTAACTCACCACTGGAAAGCAAAATAATATGTTTATCCAGCATCCTCTCTATGCCAAACAGTTCATACAAAGCCTTTTTCAGACCTGAATCGGTCGCTTCGGGCAACAAATCACGTACCAGTGGGGTTTCATCCAAATCATGGGCATTCCATCGTTGCTGATAATAGTAATTTCCATCGGAATCTCCATATGAATCACGGAAAGCAATATACTTTATATTCTCGTATGCCATCTTCGAAGGAGAAGGAGAGAAATCATACTTCACTTCGTTCATCAACAACGGCCACCGGCCTGTAATCGTATCTACCAATATACTTTTTCCTGCCCCGTTTCTCCCCACAACAGCTATATGTTCTCCGGCGGCAAGTGTCATATTCACCGGTTCCTTCATCCGGTACAGCGGATGGCGGGTCACACCATTTTCTATCGCAATAATATTCTGCATTACAAATCTCTTTTTTATCCAACAGGATGCAAAGGTAACAAAATAATATAAAAATGAGATAATATATTATCATCTTGTTACATCAATCATCCACCTTAATTATATATGATACCAATTATACGACACTGAATAACCAACAAAATATTACCTAAACTATATGTTCCATAACAGAATATAGGCTCAAATTTATAAAGCATCAACAAGATATATATTTGCACTAAATTAAGACAAAAGGAAATAATAACAGAAGAAATTATAGACAAAATGGCAACAACAATCACGTTCACAAAGATGCAGGGAGCAGGTAATGACTATATATACGTAAACACCCTAAAGCACCTTATGTCCTAAAACTGCATACGGAGAACGAGCTGGTAGAAGAAGTAACAGTGGACATGGATCTTCCCCTGCTTGCCAACTCCAGACAAATAAATACCCCGGACGGCAAAATGTTGGCAAAAACAATCACAGTAGATGGAAAAGAATACAAAAGAACATTTGTTTGTATGTGAAATCCATATTTAGTGGTTTTCATAGATGATATAAAAGATGTAAATTTGCCGGCAATAGGTCCGAAACTGGAGAATCATCCGCTTTTTCCCGAACGAACCAATATAGAATTCGTTGAAGTATTATCACATAACAAGCACAAGCCATTACAAGAAAAACAAATACATACGAGATATAACAAACTCACTATTATGGATTAAAAAGGTAAAAAGCAATGAAAAAGAGTTTTAGAAAAACAACATTTCTGTCGGCCTTGGCAATAGCTGTTCCGGCAATGGGCATGGCGCAGGACAAAGTGGAAGCCAGCGCAGGAGCCGATCTCGTAAGCGGATACATCTGGCGTGGCCAGGATTTAGGAGGTGTCAGTATCCAACCCACGTTGTCAGTTTCTTACAAAGGGTTCTCATTGTCTGCATGGGGAACAGCAGGTATCGAAAAAGAAGATACAAAAGAGATTGACCTCACATTAGGCTACGCCACAGGAGGTTTCAGTATCTCCGTCACAGATTACTGGTTCAATGGAGGACCGGGGTATTTTCATTACGGCTCACACAATACCAACCATACCTTCGAGGCACAAATAGGTTATGACTTCGGACCGCTGGCCTTGAACTGGTATACCAATTTCGCCGGAACCGACGGAGTGAATAACGGAGGAAACAGAGCCTATTCGTCCTATATTTCGGCTACCGTACCTTTCACACTGGCAGGGCTGGAATGGACAGCGGAAATAGGAGCGACTCCGTGGGGCACAGACTTTTACAACTATTCCGAAGCCCCTGTATGCAACGGTTCCAACGGTTTCACCGTATGCGACATCAGCATGGGAGCCGCCAAGGAAATAAAAATCACCGATTCATTCTCCGTTCCAGCTTTTGCAAAAGTCACCGTAAACCCACGCACTGAAGGGGCTTATTTCGTTTTCGGGCTAAGTTTTTAATCATAAAGAGCATAACCAGACAAGGATAACAACAAAGTATTAGTTTTTTAGAAGGTAAAAAGATTACATTATATACAAAATACAAATACAACAATAAAAAAATTGAAGCTATTATCTGTAAGACCCAATTCGAGGACGTAAAAGAAGCATTGCTCGAAGCCAAAATCGAATGGCTTTCCTATTGCAATGTAAAAGGCATTGGCAAAACATGTCAAGGACGCATTTGAATGCCGTCCGCATCCGTACAGAAGAACGCGGATATATCGCCTTGTACAATGCAGAACAGGAGAAATAACTCATTACACGGCCAAAACTACTCCACAAAGTAAAAATCATACTATAACTTAAGCGGAAAATTATGGATACAACTAATAAAAAGAGGTCGTCAGATGTAGAACAACCTCTTTTTATCAGGTAAACACATCATAAACAAGAAAGATGAATTACAAGCAAGGTACCTTCACAAATGCTGTATCCGGGAAATGCTTCTCTATATAACGACAAATATAAGTTTCTGTATCTGCTTGAATGATTTTATCCTCTCCTTCGGGAAACAGATTGTACATCACTGTATGAAGCTTTATCCCTCTCCGTTCTATAGCCTCAAAACTCAATAATGTATGGTTGATACTTCCCAATCGTCCCGAAGTAACAAAAACTAAGGGATAACCCGATTCCTGAACATAGTCTATAGTCAGATTATCTTCTGTCAACGGCACCATCAGCCCCCCGGCTCCTTCTACTAAAACAGCATCATAGCGCTCACTCAGCACCTCCGTGGCATGCTTTATTTTATCAAAATCAATGGCGCGGTTATCTATTCGTGAAGCCAAATGGGGAGAAGCCGGATAAGAAAATATTTCAGGTTTGGTAAGTCCCTGCTCATCCTCAGGCAAATACTCCATCCCCATCAGACGACGATGCAACTCAATATCCTCCGAATAACCTTCCGGATTTCCTGTCTGTATGAATTTTTGAGTAATAGTACGACATCCTTGTTTGTTCCAAAGATGTGCCAGATAGGCCGTGGCATAACTTTTACCAATATTTGTATCAATACCACTTACGAAAAATACATTCTGTTTCATGATTCTTTTTATTTCTATTGTCTTTTCTTTGCAATAATATAAATAGGATGATAAGTCAAAGTCACCGAACGACCATCACTGAACAAACGGGCATACTTATCACAGAAATCCTGCAAATCCCTTTTAGTCCACGCTTGTTGCCTGACAGCAGCCACCCCGGTGTGTTTCAAGTGATAAAGCACTTCGAGCGGAGTACCGAAAGTCAGACAGATACGTTCCTCATGAGCCTTCACGATCTCATAGTGTATGCGCAGCGCTTCTTCTAATTCCTCTAAAGAACGATAGTGAAGACCGCTGCCGGTAACCGATGCAACTTCTTTCAGATTATCCCTGCCGAACGTAGTAAAAGCAAAATATCCTTTCTGCTTCAACAAAGTATTACAACGTTCAAAAAACAGCTCGGGAGAAACAAACCACTGTAATGCCGAGCATGATACAATCAAATCCTGTCCTTTTGGAAAAGGAAGGGACTCGGCATCCCCTGCCAGAAAGGTAGCCTGCCCGCTTCCCAACAAATCGGTGAAACAAGAACTCATCTCCTGACAAATATCATTCAACACCAGTTTTTCAGGATGGAGGGTTTCCATCAACCTGCGGGTAAGAAAGCCCGTCCCGCTACCAATTTCCAATATCCGGCCGCACGGACGGGGCAAATAATGATTTAGCATATCACTCATGCGGTATGCTATCTGCTTTTGTGCCACCGCCTCACGGTTATAACTCTCTACAGCGCGGGAAAAGCGACGGGTTATCAATTGCTTATTAATCATACGTTTTTGTTTTAAATAACAGACGGGCATAGCAAATCTCTCATTATTTCTTCTGAATAATGAGGAATATCATACTCTGCCACTTCCGTCCCTGTCCATGCATTTCTTTGGTTGACCGCCGTAAAAATCAAATCATTCTTGCCTATAACAGCCCGTTCCCATGCAAAACTGGGAACAGCGCAAGATTTTACCTGTTCTCCAATCCTCCGAAGCTCTTCTTGCAGTTCCTCTACCGCACGTTGCGGACGTTTCGACAAGAATGTTTCCAGATTCTCCTTTTTCAAACACATCCTGCGGATAAACTTTTCCAGCGCAACCTCATTCAAGCCTTCCAGTGTTCCTTCAAAAACTTGCTGCGGAATACCTTTCAAATCATCGACAGGAGTTACCGTGCCATTCAAAGCAACACGCTCACAAATAGGCAAGTCCATATCCTGCAATACCATAGACGCGGCCCATACTCCCATAGACCAGGCTATCAGGCGAATCTCCTGATAACCCTGCAACAACGTGAAATCAAAATCCAGCGAACGATAATCATAACAAACCAACAGATCGCTATTTTCGGGGCAATAATCCATGAAAGGACATTCATCCATTCCCCAACCGGCAAAAAAAAGTGTCAATCGGGGAAGATGCTTTTGTTGTATAAAATAATGTTTCATATCAATTCTATCAGACTTTTTATTTCTTCTTCAGTAATATCCGCTGTCAACGAAAAACGGATACGCGATGTTCCTTCGGGCACAGTGGGAGGACGCACCGGCAACGCATAAAAACCTTTACGCTGCAAGAAATCGGCCTTTAACACCGTATCACCGCTATCGCCTATCGTCATTGGCAGAATATGGCTGGTAGAAGGACAAGCGTAGCCTTTCTTTACCAACGCGTCTTTCAAAAGAGAGGATATTCTCTTCAACCTTTCCCTCCGGAAGCTGAAACTGTCCAAATGCTCCAGGATAAAGAATGTCCATAGCAAGTTGACAGGAGGAAGAGCCGTTGTAAATATGAATGTACGCATTTTATTGATCAAATAATCACGGATGGTCTTCGAACAAACAATATAGCCTCCTACTGAGGCCAACGCTTTACCAAAAGTTCCACATAAAAAATCGATGTCAGCCACACAATCCTGTTCTTCCGCACACCCCAGGCCATGCATCCCCCGCACCCCTACAGCATGCGCTTCATCCACATACAGCAATACATTATCATATTGTTGCTTCAAAGTGACCAAACGGCGGAGATCGGCCTCATCACCGTCCATACTGAAAATACTTTCGGTTACAATAATTATTCTATCATACCCGGCATGATTGGAAACCAGCAACTGTTCCAATTGGTCATATCGGTTATGCCGGTACCGAATACACTTGGCCGCCGATAAACGAATGCCGTCAATAATGCTGGCATGTACCAGTTTATCGGCAAGAATCAATGTACGAGCATCGCTCACTGCAGGAAGAATACCGGCATTCATGTGATAACCACTATTAAAAACCAACGCGCTTTCCTTCCGAAACAGTCGGGCAAGCAAATCCTCTATCTGAACATAGATATTAAAATTTCCTGTCAGCAGCCGAGAGGATGAAGAGGAAGGAAGAAAAGTGTCGGGAGTAAGACTTTGCAAGAATTCCGTACGTAATGGCAGGTAAGCAGCCAATCCCAGATAATCGTTGGATGAAAGGTTAAGCATCACTTTTCCATTCACCTCCACCTCTCTTCCCAAATGGCGGATAACAGGCAACTTACGAAGATTACTTTTATTTTCAAGCAGGGCTAATTCCCTTTCCCAGTCTGTTAATGAATTCATTTTTTCTATTTTTCCCAATACTATCACTTATTCTTTTAATTCTCCTACTATTTTTACCAGTGAATGCGTCAATTTGCTCAATTCTTCCGGCTGAATTATAAAAGGCGGCATGATATACACCAGTTTTCCAAAAGGACGTACCCATACTCCTTCTTCGACAAAACGACGTTGCATGAAAGCCATATCTACCGGTTTCTTCACTTCAATAACCCCGATAGCTCCCAATACACGCACATCAGCCACCTGCGGCAATAAAGCAGCAGGAGCCAGCTCCCTCTTCAATTGTGATTCAATAGCCTTTACCTTTTCCTCCCAACTATATGAAAGCAACAATTCCACGGATGCTTTCGCTACGGCACAAGCCAACGGATTTCCCATAAAAGTAGGGCCGTGCATAAAGACTCCCGGATAACCGCCGGAAATGGTATCAGCCACCTCATCACTGGCAAGGACAGCAGAAAAAGTCATGTATCCACCGGTCAGTGCCTTACCTATGCACATGATATCGGGCTGGACACCTGCATGCTCCCAAGCAAACAGTTTCCCTGTTCTTCCGAAACCTGTCGCTATCTCATCAAAGATTAACAACAGACGATATTGCCTGCAAAGTTTCTCTACCTGGCGCAAAAACTCAGGATGATAAAAACGCATTCCGCCCGCCCCTTGTACAATAGGTTCCAAAATCAATGCAGCCATTTCTTCATGATGCTGTTCCAATATTTCCTTCAAGGGTTCTATATCCTCTTCATACCAGATTCCGCCAAAGCGCGACCGAGGAGCAGGAACAAAATAACGCACAGGCAATGTAGGGCCAAAAATATGATGCATACCGGTCACCGGATCACAAACGGACATGGCATTCCACGTATCTCCATGATATCCGGACTGAATAGTTACAAAATTATTTTTCTTTTCCTTCCCTTGCGCATACCAATATTGCACGGCCATTTTCAGTGCCACTTCTACCGCAACCGAACCGGAATCAGCATAAAATATTTTCTGCATACGGGGAGGAACAATCTTCAGCAACAACCTGCCTAATTCGATGGCCGGATCGTGTGTCAGTCCGCCGAACATGACATGGCTCATACGGTCTATCTGTTCCTTGAGCGCTTGGTTCAATACCGGATGATTGTATCCATGTACCATGCACCACCACGAAGACATCCCTTCTATCAAACATCTTCCGTCCTCCAATTCTATATATACTCCATCCGCCCGTCTTACCTTATAAGTGGGCAGCGGATGAGTAGTCGATGTATAAGGATGCCATAAATGCTCCCTGTCAAAATTTTCCATATATTATTTCCTTATTGTTATAATAACTTTATAATGTATCAAAGCGAATACCCGGCCTCTTCTATCAATATTTTATCTTCTGATACTTTGGAACCTAATGTAGTCAGCAAATCTCCCACAATGGCAGAATTAATACCGATATACAATGCTTTCTTTACAGCTTCCACACTCATCTGTGAACGCCCTCCGGCAAAACGAAGAAAGGCTGTGGGATTGATAAAACGGAATAAAGCGATGGTTGTCAGAATCTCCGCCTCTGCAAGACGATCCATTTTTTCCAATGGAGTGCCGGGTATAGGCTGTAACAGGTTTATAGGAATAGACTGTACTTCCAATTCCCTCAGTGTAAAAGCAAACTCAATACGCTGTTCCATTGTTTCGCCCATGCCGATGATTCCTCCGCTGCATACATCCATCCCCACCCTGCGTGCTGCCTGCAACGTTTCTATTTTCTGTTCTTGTGTATGAGTAGAACATAGAGATGAAAAATAAGAGGGAGCCGTTTCCAGATTACAATGATAACGGGTGATGCCTGCCTTAAACAGCCGTTCCAATTCCGCTTCATCCAGCAATCCTAAAGAAGCGCATAACTGAATATGCGAATGCGCACGCATGTACTCTGTTGTCTCACATAGCCGGTCCATGTTACGGCTACCCGGTTTCCTGCCGCTGGTCACCAAAGAAAAACGGGATACTCCCTGCGCTTCGTTATACAAAGCATGGCGCAGACATTCTTCCTTCCCAACCAAATCATAAACATCCGCTTTTGTTTTATAATGTGCAGACTGTGCGCACCATTTACAATTCTCAGGACACTTACCGGATTTAGCATTGATAATGGAACACATATCGAATTTCCGAGAAGCCAGGACCCGTGTTATCTCATGAGCCGCATCATACAAATCCTGTTTCTCTGCCTGGCAGGACAGCCAACGGGCTTCTTCTACGGTAATCTTCTCACCGCCCAACACTTTGTTTCTTATTTCATTCAGCATCATATACAGTTCATATTAAGACAAAAAAAGCCGAAAAGATGCATGGCACATCTTTCCGGCAAACAAATATTTATTTAAATAAAAAAGACAAATCACGTCAGCCACCTGTGGTTGAGGCAGTTGGATCCGAAGCATTTGCAACATGGATTCAACAGGGGCCATTCCTTCTTCATATTCCTCTCCAGCATCCTCTTTCCGTGCGGAAGAGCAAACAGAGAATGCCGTGCAAACATTTGCCTGTTTACCCAACGATACATCGGCAATCTCCTTTTTCAGATTACCAATAGTTACATATTTGCCCAAGCTATAAAACATAGCGTACTTCTTCCGGCTCCAATAGCGGAAACGTATCGTATGTTTATTCTGGCACAATTGTTTCATGTTTTTTCGTATCTGAGATTGGCAAAGGTAAATAAAATATTCAATGCAGCAAACTTTTATATAGAAAAACACCGTTCCGCCTCTTACAACCTTAAAACCAGTTTTCCGAAAGCACAACGGTGAATTCTTAAGTCCTTTATATTATATTTCTGTTATTCTTCTTTCTTCGAAGCAGCTTTCTTGGCAACCGGCTTCTTTGCCGTCGCTTTCTTGGCCGCCGCCGGTTTCTTGGCAGCAGGTTCTTTCTTTACGGCAGGAGCCTTTTTGCCTTCAGCTTTCTCCAGTTTAGCCTGCAATCTCTCCACTTCCTTGTTCAAAGCCACCAATTCCTCGCCCTGATTCTTAATGGTAGTAAGCAACGAATTTAATTCTTCGTTATCCATATCTACCGGATACAACGAATTGACACGACTTATAAAATCACCCAAAATGTTCATATAGTTGGTGAAAGCATCATACGGAGAATCATAAATACCACGATTCAACCAAATACCGGTATTCTTAGTGGTCATGAAGCGGAAATTATTACTTGCCTGCAAATAATCCCAATCCTGCTTAATACGGCGATCATCGCACAAATGAACACGTTCTGCCACACTATAAAGTTTATTGAAAGCCTCACGCTGCATCACATTGCCTAACCACGGACTGATATCGCGTTCCTCGTCTATCCATGACATAGGATAAGGAACATCCACCTGATCCACAGATTTCAGTTTGGTAATGATATCGGTCGGAGTAGAGAAAGTAACCCCTCTTTCTTTTGCGCAGACAGGCAGTGCTTTCATAAATTCCAAAATATTGGAAGACAATGGCTGGGCGATACCCAAAGCAGAAAGTTCCATGAAAATATTGATAACCTGCTCCTCCTCCGGCAAAGCTGCAATCCAATCTATATATTTGTCGGCAAACAACGGATATTCATTCCATTCGGAATTAGAGAAACGCAGGCTGATGTCATCAGACAATTTGAAATCGCGAAGCAATAACTTCAAGTTCGGATTCATGGCACAATGATACAGGTAGTGCGGGCTCTTCCAACCCAAAATATGTTTCGCGCCTTCAGTCAACATACCTTTAAAGCCCATATCGGCTATCGTAGCGCCAATATCATTCGAATAAATCAAGCTGGAGTTACGGAATACCTTCGGCTCCTTGCCAAATATTTGTTTAATCTTGGTACGCATACGTTCCACTTCTTCGCGGAAACAATCTTCATTAGCCAATGAGGAAAGACCGTGAGAATAAGGTTCGCACAAGAATTCGCAACATCCGGTCTCATTCAACTGATGCAACAACTCGATTACACCGGGCGCATGCACTTCCAACTGTTCCAGCGCCACACCCGAGATAGACAAAGCCACCTTGAAAGTATCACCGTGATTCTTTGCCATTTCAATCAACGCACTCAGCGCAGGAATATACGAGCGTTCGGCTATATCACTGATGCCGCGCTCATTTTCATAATCATCATAATAATAATGGTCACGGCCTATATCAAAACAGCGATAGCGTTTCAGATGGATAATTTGATGTATTTCAAAATAAAGACATATTGTTTTCATATCCTAGTTATTGTTTTATTATTTACCATAGTTTTTTAACACCTGCTCATAGAGGGCACGGATTCTCAAGCCGACTTTCTCCCATGTAATGCCATCCACCTCTTTCTTTCCTTCTTCCTGCAGATATTGGAAAAGAGAAGGATTCGTACAAATAGAATAGATGGCATCGGCCATAGCGTTGATATCCCAATAATCTGTCTTGATTACTTTATCCAAAATTTCACCGCAACCCGATTGCTTTGAGATGATAGAAGGAGTTCCGCACTGCATAGCCTCTAAAGGAGCAATACCAAAAGGTTCTGACACGGAAGGCATTACGAATACATCACTGTTTTTATATGCTTCATAAACCTGACGCCCACGCTGGAACCCCGGGAAATGAAAACGGTCTGCAATACCTCGTTCCGCAGCCAGATTGATCATGGCGTCCAGCATGTCTCCCGATCCTGCCATTACAAAACGGATGTTACGGGTACGCTTCAAGACCAATGCGGCGGCTTCCACAAAATACTCGGGTCCTTTCTGCATCGTGATACGCCCCAGGAAAGTCACCACTTTTTCTTTCGAGTGATCAGGACGAGGAATGTCCAGCAAATCTTGCGAAAGCGGATAAACGGCATTGTGCATGGCAAAACATTTGCGCGGGTCTTGATGATATTGGTGAATAACAGTCTGACGGGTCAGCTCGGACACACACATAATACAGTCGGCATGATCCATGCCATTCTTTTCCATAGCATATACTGTAGGATTCACTTTACCGCGCGAACGGTCAAAATCAGTAGCATGCACATGGATGCACAAAGGTTTGCCACTTACCAGCTTGGCATGCACACCAGCCGGATAAGTCAGCCAGTCGTGCGCATGGATAATATCAAATTCTTGCTGGCGCGCAACCACACCGGCAATAATAGAAAAGTTATTGATCTCATCATGAAGGTTTCCCGGATAGCCGCCGGCAAACTCCATACACCCCAGATCATTGACGTGCATATATGAGAAATCAGAATAGATATGATCACGGAAAGCATAATACTGTTCCGGAGTCGAAGTCGAAAGACGTGACTTTAAGTAATCATAATCCACATCACGCCACACAATGGGCACTTGGTTCATGCCTATAATGTTCAGAAACTTTTCTTCGTCGCCACAAGGTTTGGGCAAACAGAAGGTTGTTTCCATATCACCTTGCAGACTCAGACCTTTTGTTATACCGTAAGATGCTACAGCAAGACCACCATATATTTTGGGAGGAAATTCCCATCCAAACATTAATACTTTCATACAGGTCCCTCCTTTCAATAATTGTATTTACTCAATAAATATAATACTCGTAATATCTCTGCCACATTCATAGCGAATGATACAGCTCCACGACCTTTGAAAGGCGGGTTACCATCAAACAGTTCAGGTATAGAGCCAATACAATGAGAAGTCATTTCGTCTTCGTAGCCTATCAGCTGACGCTCCACAAATCCTATGCCACTCATCTTATAAATACGAAGGTAAGCTTCAAAATAGAAGCCAGCCAGCCAAGGCCATGCGGTACCTTGATGATAAGCATAATCACGCTGCATCTGAGGACCTACATAGTTCGGGTTGTAACCGCCACTCTTCGGGCTGAGCGAACGGAGCCCTTTCGGGGTAAGCAGTTCTTTGGTCACAATGTCCAACACCCCTTTCTTCTGACGGGCATCAAGCGGAGAATAGTCGAATGCTACAGTAAATATCATGTTCGGACGCACACTCCAGTCCATCATATTGCCATCCACATAATCCAGTAAATAACCATACTCATTCAAGAAAGTATCCACGAAAGCCTTTCCCGTCTTTTCTGCCAATACATTTAACGTTTCAGCCAAATTATTGTTTCCACCTTCGCCCAACAGTTCATTTGTAAAGCGTAAAGCATTATACCACAAAGCATTAATTTCTACGATATAGCCTGTACGAGGAATCACAGGACGTCCGTTTGCGGTAGAATTCATCCATGTGATAGCCTTTTCCGTTCCGTTGGCATATAGCAGACCGTTTGAATGCAAGAAAAGGTTCGGATGATTCTCCCGGCGAAGGTATTCCATAATGTCCTGCAACAATGTACCATATTTCTCACGGCATTGGTCACGCGACACCATCTTGGCATATTGCTGGATACACCACACTGCCCAAAGCAAGACATCAGGATGCTCCATTTCGTACACTTTAACATCATCAGGCTCATCATTAATAAAGTCATGAATTGCCTTGCGGGCCGTTTCCATCACCATTTCAAACTTAGCCACTTCATCAATCGCCAATGTCAGTCCCGGCAGGGAAATAAACATATCGCGCGCACGGCATTTAAACCACGGATATCCTGCCAGAATATAAAACTCATCTCCCTGTTTATTTAAGAACTGATGGGCAGCATTTATCAGACAGTGCTGGAAATTATCACGCGGAGTACGTTCTTCCACCTCCTCTTCAAAGGTTCTCTTTAATGTACGGGTACCGGCCTCGGAAACACCTCCTGAAAAGACAATGCTTTCACCTTTCTTTATGTCCACTTCAAAATAACCCGGAACATACAAATCTTCATTAAAATCATATCCTCTCTCCTGCTCTTTGGGATACTCAATTCCCCGATACCAATCCGGCTGATAGTGGAATTCGTTCTTCTTGTTCAATTGCATATATAATTCGGGATAGCCCGGATACATGCATGTCTTGATCCCATTGTCCACCTCCTGATAGTCACGGCTGGCTTGTGCGTTCTCATGAGTATACTGACGGACGCTGCGGAAAGCCAGAAACGGACGCAAACGCAACGTAGTGGCCGAATGTGCCTCCAGCAAAGTATAACGGATTAAAATTCTATTTTCATGATGAACGAAAAGCTTTTCCTTCTTCAGAATCACACCACCTACCCGGTATATAGTGGTAGGAACTTTCTCACACTCGAATTCCCGGATATACTTGTGTCCCCTGGGGCTGTAATTGTCACCCTGATACTTATGAAGCCCCAGGTTAAATTCAGCGCCGTGTTGTATCACTGTTTCATCCAACGACGATAACAATACATGGTTTTCATCATCCAGCTCAGGCACCGGAATGACAAGCAATCCATGATATTTTCTCGTATTGCAATCAACAATGGTTGTACAATGGTAAGCCCCTGAACGGTTTGTGCGGAGAATTTCTTTCGGTAATGATTCCCCGAGGTTCGTCATAAGAGTCTTGTCAAATCGTAAGTAACTCATAGTTGTTATTTTAAGGTTATAAATCAAATTTCCATATCAATTTGTGTCACATATTATTTTTGTATGCAACGCTCAAAATTAGTAATTAAATGGATAAAGCAAAATTAAATAGCAAAATATTTTTCATTTTTCGCTCAAATATCCGTAGTATTGCACAGAAATCAGCATAATTATGACAAAATGAAACTTGAAATTCAAAAAATTCTATTGGCTTTTGCTCTTCCGTTATTACTTCTTTTCATTCTGTACACCCTGCGTACAATGGAAAGTGTCATGAATTGGGATTTTATCACCTGGGGCATATATCCCAAAGAAACCAAAGGAATAATGGGGATTCTCACTTCTCCGTTGATACACGCCGATTGGGGACATTTATTTGCGAACACTTTTCCTCTTCTTTTTTTATTATGGTGTCTGCTCTACTTTTATCGTGATTTGGGCATTGGTATACTTTTTTTCATCTGGATAGTCAGTGGAATACTTACATTTATAATAGGCAAGCCTGGATGGCATATAGGTGCCAGCAGTATAATTTATTCACTCGCCTTCTTTCTGTTCTTCAGTGGCATTCTCCGCAAACACGTTCCTTTAGTAGCCCTGTCATTGCTTGTCACCTTTCTATATGGCAGCCTGGTATGGAACATGTTCCCGCAGTTCGCTTCCTCCACCACTTCTTGGGAGGGACACTTGGGGGGCGCAGCGGCCGGAATAGCCGCAACTATATTGTTCAGACACAAAGGTCCTCAACAACCGGAACTTTTCATTGACGAGGAAGAAGAAGATAACAGGAGTTATCCGGAAGACGAAGAAGTCATTACAAATCCGGACCAAGAAAAGAAAGAATGACTAAACCAATCTTTCCGCCTCATGAAGTCCAAAGGACCGGAAGGGATGAAAAAAGCAATAACCCGCTAACGGAATTAAACGAATGCTCATATCCTCCCTATTGTATAAGCCTTTTCTATCTTCAGATTAAACCTTTTTATACGGATATATTCTATCTCCATAGCCTTTGGAGTTATCTCCCAAGGCTATGGAGTTAACTCCAAAGCTTATGGAGACAACTCCAAAGGCTTGCGGAGATAAAACAGGCAGGAAGAAAACCCTTAACCATACGTCAGGAAAGGTTTAGGAATCCGAATAAAATATTTTAAGGATGAATCTGATTACAAGGCCACATACTCCTTACAGAAAAAAGTCTCCCTACGCCCTTCTTTTAAAAAGAAAAACTATAAAACCTTGTTTCAGGGAAGCACACCTTTGGAACAACAAAAGGTCCGGACTTGGAAAAGCCCGGACCTTTATTTTATATCCATCAATACAAGATATTAATACACCTCTACCTTTGCAGCAGCAGCCTTGCACTTGTCACGCAAAGCGTCCAAGTCACTGCCATTAGGAGCATAACAAACCACAACTCCCATACGGCGGTTCAATTTTGTATAAGGTTTACCAAAAATACGGAGATAAGTATTTGTCTCCTTACAAACTTCCTCTTCACCACGATAACGGGGAGCTTCCTTGCTGGCAATTGGAGAAAGAATCACTGCACTGGCCCCTATGCGTTCTTGTGTAATTTCAGGGATAGGAAGTCCTAACACCGCACGCAGATGCAACTCAAACTCATTTAAATTCTGAGTACCTGCCAAAGTCACCATTCCGGTATCATGCGGACGGGGAGAAAGTTCGGAGAAATAAACTCCGTTTTCATGACTCAAGAAAAATTCAACTCCCCAGATTCCCGCACCGGTCAAAGCCGCCGTCACTTTATCGGCCATACGCTGTGCCTCCTTCAAATGTTCGGGATCAATGTGCGCCGGCTGGAAACTTTCCCTATAATCTCCCCCTTTCTGTACATGTCCGATAGGCGGACAGAACAAAGTTGGACCGTTTTTCTGAGTGACGGTGAGCAAAGTAATCTCACTATCGAACTGAATAAATTCCTCAATGATCAATTCTTTAATATCTCCACGACTGCCTTCACATCCATAATGCCATGCCTGTTCCAACTCATCCGCGCTCTTGACCAAAGACTGGCCTTTGCCGGATGAAGACATCAAAGGTTTCACCACACAGGGAAAACCAATCTCTTTTGCGGCCTCCTGCAATTCTTCCAAAGACTTGGCATAGAAATACTTGGCTGTCTTTAATCCTAATTCCTTAGCTGCCAAATCACGAATGGCCTTGCGGTTCATCGTGAAATTCACTGCACGGGCACTCGGCACTACTTGAATACCTTCCTGTTCCAAATGATACAGACGTTCGGTACGGATAGCTTCAATTTCAGGCACAATTATATCCGGCTTGTGTTTGGCTACCACAGCATCCAACGCATCACCGTCAAGCATACTGAACACTTCAAATTCATCAGCCACCTGCATGGCCGGAGCACCTGCATAAGAGTCGCAAGCAATAACATACTGCCCTTTACGTTTTGCCGCAATGACGAATTCCTTACCTAATTCGCCAGAACCCAGCAATAAAATCTTCTTAGTCATAGTATTTATATATGTTTGATATTCCTTACAAAAAACGGAGAGTTGAGAACAAGACACCTCTTGATTCCCAACTTTCCATCTGCAAAGATAGTGTATTTTATAAACTATACGATATCATTGAAGCAATATTTGGATCATTCAGTACAAAGAAAACACCCACTCCCAACGCGATGAGCCACAATACGATAAATATAATTTTGGTTACAATGGACATGGGTTGCCAACCTCCAAAATGACGCATCAGCATGTGTATCAGTCCTATAATAGGAATACCGATAACCAGAATACCTGCTACGGACATAGCGACAGTCAACCCCGGAGAGCTACCCACCGTAGCCCAATTAACCGCAGGCAGCACCTCATAAAGCACAGCCGGCAATGCAGCAATCAGTCCCGTAGCCGCCATCAGCAATGCAAAAAAGACAATCAATAATACAAACAATACAGGCGCACAGCAAATAGCAATGAAAACAAGCAGGAACTTGATAAGGAACCCTGCCACAGACACAATCCCCTCCCCTATCTTTTGCAAGATACTCCTAGGACGGTCTGAGCGTACATAATCATTCACTTTTTCAAATCCGTCTGTTACAGTCTTGCCTATATTCTCCATATTAATAGCAGCCCCCTTCATGGCGAGTTTCTCGGGAGCGGTACGCGCCATAGGAATAATAATCCACGCTATGATATAAGCCAATATCACCCCATGAACAAAGAAACCAAGAACCAATAGAATGATACGTACCCAAGTAACATCCCATCCCATATAAGCAGCCAGTCCGGAAGCCACTCCACCTAGTACCTTATTGTCCGGATCACGAAACAAGCGGCGCATAGTGGTTCCTTTTTGTTTTTCCGAACCCGATGCTTCTCCACTTTCTTCATCGGAAAGATCTTCGGGTTTACCCATCCGGGCTATGATTTCTTCCACATCTTCAATGGTAATAACCTGTTTACCTTCATTCAAACGGTCGGTAAACAGCTCAGAGATACGTAATTCTATATCATGTACAATTTCTTCCGCTCCCTCCTCACGACAGAAGTGAATACGCAGGTTAGTTAAATAGTTATCCAACAAATGGTAAGCGTCTTCGTCTATATGATAAACGGTACCTCCTAAATTTATGGTTAAAGTCTTTTTCATTGTATCCTGTTTTTAATTGTTTTTTAAATGATTCACTGTATTCGCCAGCTCCTCCCAGGCAGCCTCCAGTCCGCTAAGGAATGTTTCACCCTGAGGAGTGAGACTATAATATTTACGAGGTGGTCCCTGAGTGGACTCTACCCATTCGTATGAGAGCAGGTCATCGTTTTTCAGCCGGGTAAGCAGCGGATAAAGCGTCCCTTCTACTACAATGAGCCGGGCTTCTTTCAATTTTTGAATGATATCCGAAGCATATGACGGCTCTTTGTGCAACAACAATAAAATGCAGTATTCCAGCATTCCTTTGCGCATCTGAGATCGTACATTGTCTACATTCATAATCTATAATACTTTGTTTGGCACAAATATATGTATTATACAAGTACCTTGTATTACATAGTTCTACTATTTTGCATAAATTAATATTTAAACAAGAAAAAGAAAGGAATCCCCTTTTTTTCTTGCAAAAAGTTTATCTTTGCCTCTCGTTATAACACTAAAAAGATATAAAGATCATGTTTACCATAAAAAAGGCAACGACCAATGATATTCAGTTGATTAACGAGATGGCTCAGATCGTGTTTCCGGCTACCTACCGGGAAATTCTTTCAAAAGAACAATTGGATTACATGATGGACTGGATGTACTCTCCGAAAAACCTGCGTAAACAAATGGAAGAGGAAGGGCACATCTATTACATAGCTTACAAAGATGGAGAAGCTGCCGGATATGTTTCCATACAGCCCGAAGGAGAACATTTATTTCATCTGCAGAAAATCTATGTACTTCCCCTTTTTCAAGGTTGCCGGTTGGGCAAAGCACTATTTGAGCAGGCCGTCAAAGCAATTAAAGAAATCCATCCCGGACCTTGCGAAATGCATTTGAATGTAAACCGTAACAATAAGGCTTTACAATTCTACCAACATTTGGGAATGGAAAAAGTTGCAGAAGGAGATTTCCATATAGGCAACGGATATTATATGAACGATTATATCATGGGACTGAAAATCTAACCCTATCTTACAAAAACAAAATGGACGAATATCGTATCAATGGATTGACCATAAAAGAAAATTTGCTGCAACTGGCAGAAAATGGAAATAAAAAGTTTACCGAATCGCTGCATCCGGGAATAGAAAATGTATTGGGTATCCGCATCCCTGCCCTAAGGCGGTTAGGAGCACAAATTGCCAAAGATGACTGGGAGAGTTATCTACAGACTGCGGATACTTATTATATGGAGGAACGTATGCTACAAGGTATGGTAATAAGTAATCTGAAAATGAAAGACACGCAAGCATATCTTTCACTGGTTGCCCGGTTTATTGCCATCATCAACAGTTGGTCTGTTTGTGACACCTTTGACTTTTACGGCAAACAACGGTTTGTGGACAAGAACAAGAAAAGGGTCTGGCTATTTTTGGAAGACCGGATGAAATCCGACAAAGAATATGAAATACGTTTCGGAGTAGTAATGGCAATGGCTCATTATATTGACGAAGAGTATATAGACAACGTATTGCAATGGATGGACCGGATCAGTCACGAAGGATATTATGTGAAGATGGCTGTAGCATGGGCTTTATCCGTATGTTATGTCAAGTTTCCTCAAAAAACGATGAACTATCTGAAGGAAAATCATTTAGATGACTTTACTTACAATAAGGCACTACAAAAAATCATAGAATCTTATCGGGTAAGCACGGAGGACAAAGAAATCATCCGCAGCATGAAAAGAAAAAACAAATAATGTCCATTTACCGCAAAGAGGCTTTGAATCCTTCCGAAAGAAATTCACCATTCATATTCGGAAAGATTCAAACCGCTCCAGCAGCTATTAATAATCGGGAAAAGTTATTCCTCCCAAACCAAATAAGCTGAAACCAGCCAATGATTCAATTTATTGCCATCTACCTGTTGTGCCTCAGGGATACTTACCTTAAAAGAATGTTTACCGGCCGACAAGTCACCAATAACAGCCTCCTCAGGCATCACATCGCTACCCGGACACCAATTGGAACGGGACAAATCCGAAGAAGCCAAAGGTTCTTCAATCTCTTTTGTCGTATACCCCTTATCACCTATATATGCGGCAACTCGTGGTATCAGCCATACTCCCGTGGCCGGATTAAAACGGCGGAAAGAAGCACAGTCATCACGCCAAGGAATGAAATTCAACACCTCCTTGCCATCAACAGACACGATGTTCCGTTTCTCCACAAACTCATCTCCGCCACTATGTCCTCCGTGACCTGTTACAATATACTTCAAACGAACATTCTTGGCAGCTTTCGGCATATCAAAATCCATCACCACATCTTTGCGTGAGAAAATATCCGGATAAGTCTGTCCGATATAATACACCGTATTCATCAAAGGCTTCACACGGCGCTCCGGCATCACGTCGCAAGTGATCTTACTCTCCTTCACATCCAATTCCATACTGGCCACATACCCCTCGGCAGTCCATGTATCAATATAAATTCCCACGTATGCCTCTCTCTCCAATGCCGGATAAAGATCGGTAATATCCTGCACCCAAGTCACACTCTTTTCCCATTTCGGGATATATACAGGACGCCTCTTGCTGCTCAAAGAATCATTATCCGAACTATAATACCCCACACCGAACGGGGTCATAAAACGCATCAGTTCAAGGGTAGGCACATAATCCTGACCCGGAACAATACCAATCATTTTTTCATATTTGGTACTGTCTACCGCAGGAAACGCCCTCTTGCCTTCGGCTATATTCATCAGATTAATCACCGATTCTTTGGGAAGCACAAAACAAGAGCCAGATTTATCCCAACGGTCACCATTGGAAGCTACAGTTACTTTCAGGGTAACATCCACATCCCTTTTATAATCGGGCAAGGTTATTTTCTTTAAAATGATACGCCCGTTTACCAGACGGATCACTCCGTCAGCATTGGCAGGAGTATAATTAGGGAAAGAATCGGGACGAAAACAAACAGGGGTTTTGTCGAATACTTGAATATGAGTATTTCCCAATGCCGGTAATTCTTTGTGATTTGCAGCATCGGCCGGCATCATAAAAGTTGCCGCCACAGCCAGTGGGGCAATAAAGGTCAGCAGGTTCATTCTTTTTAATTATAGGTTAGTAATCAAGGGTATATAAATTAATTTCACAAAAAACTACACGGGCCTACACAAATCGTCCGATCTGTATAAATCCATGTAGTCTATAATAAAAAAAGGAATTATTGATGCTGTTCACGCAACAAATCATTCACAGTCTTCACCGGGTTAAAGGTACTCAACGGCACTTCAACAAAAACAGTGTTCCAGTCACTCATTGCGCCGTTCCACAAGCCCGGAAGCTCCAATGCTTTCAGTTCTCTACCGTTCTTTGATTTATAAGAGATAAAACCTGTAGCCTTATCCACATACTTCACCAAGTCGAATTTGTTTCCTTTATAATCGCGTACCGCACACACCAAATCCACCGGATTAAAGTGAGTACCCTTCTCGAACATCTCTTTCTTGACCGGATCATTCATGTCAATCTGAGAACTTTCCAAAATTTGCAATGAAACAGTACCATCCGCATTATAAGCCAGGAACGGGCCGCCTCCCGGTTCACCCACATTCTTCACCATACCGCATACACGCATCGGACGGTTCAACTTCTTACGCAGATAAATAACCAGATCGGCATCTTCCAGATCCTTGATATCCAGTTTGCGGCAACATAAAGTCTGCTGTAAGAAACGAATGATCTCTTCCAGCTGCGCATGTGTATATTTACCGCCATCCAGTAATTCCAAATATTCAAATACCTGCTTCTGCAGAGTAACCAGTACCCCCGCAATCAGCTTTTTATACGTAACAGTATCCTCTTTCAAGCGATCGGGAACCACATTATCTATATTCTTGATAAAGATAACATCGGCATCCAAATCATTCAGGTTCTCAATCAGCGCACCGTGCCCCCCCGGACGGAACAACAGCTTGCCTTTATCGCGGAAAGGTTTGTTCTCCATATCGGCAGCAACCGTATCCGTACTCGGCTTCTGTTCAGAAAACGACACATCATATTCCACCCCGTATTTCTTTGCATAAACGGCAACCTTCTCTTCCACCAGCTTTGTGAACAACTCACGATGTTCCGTAGAAACGGTGAAATGCACATTCACTTTTCCGGTCTTGCCTGCCGCATACAACGCACCCTCCACCAAATGTTCTTCCAGCGGTGTACGCACACCATCCGCATACCGATGGAATTTCAACAACCCCTTCGGTAATGCCCCATAGTTCAAGCCGGCAGCTTCCAGCAGATTGGCTACTATAGGTTTATACTCCTTCCCGGCCATCAAAGCATCAATATCCTTTCCTGTATTATCCATACAAGCCGCATTCAAGTCATTGTAGAATGCGAAGCTATGAATATGGTCGAAAAATTTCTTTTCGAAATCAGTCTTCGGAATATTGTAATCAGCCCCCAGGAATTCGAACAAATTCTTGAACATGCGGCTGGCAGCACCAGAGGCGGGTACAAACTTCACGATGGTTTTCTCCCCTTCCTTATATGTATCCCATGCTTCCAAATAATTTTTCATTTCATTTTCGGCGGGAGCCATGATTCCCTTTTCAACAGAAGCGGCTGCATCCAACTTCAAAAATGGGAAACCCTTTTCAAAGCAAGCCAGTTGTTCTGCAATCTGCTGCTCGGAAATTCCTTTTTTCACTAATAAGTCTTTGTCTTCAGGTGTTAACATAAGTACATGATTTTATATGGTTTAAATAAATTGTTACCTTATTCTTTCACTATTAATTGCCCAAAAATACAAAAAAATGCGAGAACACTACCTAATAAATAAAGAAAAAAACTACCTTTACCCTCGAAAAGATTTCACGTGTTATGGAAGAAAAAGCATTTTTCACAGCCAAAGAGCGTGAGCAACTGTTCGCCCTCTATAAACGATTGCTGCAATTATCCGGCGACACCTTGCAGAAGGGTGATTGCCATAAGTTAAAAATACACCTCATAAAAGCAGTTGCCGAAGGTAACCTGCCACGAAATTGTTTCGGAATGAATCCTATCATCAAAGATATGCAGACCGCTGTCATCGTGGCCGAGGAAATTGGGATGAAACGGGCTTCCATCCTGGGGATCATGCTGCACGAATCGGTAAAGAACCATTTATGCACCTTAGCATCTGTACAACAGGAATATGGAGAGGATGTAGCGGGGATCATACGCGGTCTTGTGAAAATCAATGAGCTATACTCCAAAAGCCCTACCATAGAATCGGAAAATTTCCGCAACCTGCTGCTCTCCTTTGCCGAAGACATGCGTGTTATTCTGATCATCATTGCAGACCGCGTGAACCTGATGAGACAGATAAAGGAGACTCCCAATATAGAAGCACGCACCCAAGTAGCCAACGAAGCTGCCTATCTGTACGCACCGCTGGCACACAAGCTGGGGCTATACAAACTGAAATCGGAGCTGGAAGACCTTTCCTTGAAATATACTGAACACGACGTATATTATCATATAAAGGACAAACTGAACGAAACGAAAGCCTCCCGTGACAAATACATAGCCGCCTTTATCGAACCGATACAGCATAAGCTGGAAGAAGCAGGATTGAAGTTCCACATGAAAGGGCGTACCAAGTCCATCCATTCCATCTATCAGAAAATGAAGAAACAGAAATGTCCCTTCGAAGGAGTGTATGACTTGTTTGCCATCCGAATCATTCTGGACTCTCCCGTCGACAAGGAAAAACAAGAATGCTGGCAGGTATATTCCATTGTGACCGATATGTATATGCCCAATCCCAAACGTCTGCGCGACTGGCTCTCCGTACCCAAAAGTAACGGATACGAATCCTTGCATACCACTGTAATGGGGCCTGAAGGCAAATGGGTGGAAGTACAGATACGCACCGAACGCATGGACGAGATAGCGGAACGTGGTCTGGCAGCCCACTGGCGTTACAAAGGCGTAAAAGGAGAAAGCGGTCTGGATGAATGGCTGACCTCCATCCGGGAAACACTGGAGAACGCCGACAGTGACCTGGAAGTGATGGACCAGTTCAAACTGGAATTATACGAAGACGAAGTATTCGTATTCACCCCCAAAGGTGACTTGTACAAGATGCCGAAAGGAGCGACCGTACTGGACTTTGCTTTCGCCATCCACAGCAAACTGGGGTCCAAGTGTATCGGAGCAAAGGTGAACGGAAAGAACGCACAATTAAAGCAAACGCTGAACAGCGGTGACCAGGTAGAAGTCATGACTTCAAACACCCAGACACCCAAACGCGACTGGCTGAACATCGTCACCACTTCGAAGGCAAGAACCAAAATACGCCAGGCCATCAAAGAGATAGAAGCCCGCCAGACAGAGTTCGCCAAAGAAACCATAGAACGTAAATTCAAGAACCGCAAACTGGAATACGATGAAGCAGTGATGATGCGCCTGATAAAAAAGCTGGGATACAAAACCGTAACCGAGTTCTACCAGGACATAGCCAACGAGACAAGAGATGCGAACGACATCATCGAAAAATACCTGGAACTGAAGAAAAAGGAAACGGAAAACCGGGAAGATATTGTCTATCGCAGCGCCGAGAATTTCAGCATGCAGACAGCACAGGACGACAAGACCTTCAAAGAGGACGTACTGGTCATTGATCAGAATTTGAAAGGACTGGACTTCAAATTAGCCAAATGCTGTAACCCTATCTATGGCGATGATGTATTCGGATTTGTAACCATCAGCGGAGGAATCAAAATACACCGTACCGACTGTCCTAATGCACGGGAGTTGCAATCACGTTTCGCCTACCGTATCGTAAAGGCGCGTTGGGCTGGGAAAAGCCACGGCAAACAATACCCCATCACGCTGCGCATCGTTGGCCATGATGATATAGGAATTGTGACAAATATCACCTCCATTATCAATAAGGAAAACGATATCCTGCTCCGTTCCATCAGCATCGACTCGCACGACGGGCTGTTCAGCGGCATGATGACCGTAATGGTAGATGATACTTCAAAGCTGGAATCATTAGTAAAAAAGATAAAGACAGTAAAAGGAGTAAAACAGGTAAACAGAGGATAAACTCACCCCAAACTTAAAAAAATGAATGAACTGCATAAACGACTAAAAAGCTTTACATACGCTTGGAAAGGCGTATGTAGTTTTTTAAGCAAGGAACACAATGCCTGGATACATTGCGCAGCCATCATCGCCGTAACCATTGCAGGCATCCGGTTTGAAATAACACGCACCGAATGGCTTGTCATCCTCCTGTGCTTTGCAATGGTACTGGCTGCCGAAGCATTCAACACAGCCATAGAACGCCTGGTAAACCTGGTATCACCAGACTACCATCCCATAGCCGGAGACGTAAAGGACATAGCGGCAGGAGCCGTACTGATTTGCGCCATCTTTGCCGCCCTCATAGGGTTGATTATCTTTGTCCCTTATTTTTAAAGGTGTTAATTTACCATTTATTTCACTAACAGTTAAAGACCTTTTATAAAAAAAACAGTAATTTAGCCCCGATAATTTTTAAAAAGTGGAACTAATGAAGAAAATTTTGCTTTCAACATTATTGTTGATTATAGGGTTAACCACATACGCAGCCGTATGGCAATCTCAAGGAGAAGCAGAAATAACCTTTGAGAAAACAACACATAACTTCGGTTCATTCCCCGAGTCTAGCCCGAAAGTTACTTGCGTTTTCAAATTCAAAAATTCGGGAGACGGTCCCTTGGTCATCCATCAAGCGATCGCATCTTGCGGATGTACTGTTCCCCAATATCCTAAAGAGCCCATCAAACCGGGTGAAAGTGGACAGATAACAGTGACTTATAATGGAGCCGGCAAATTTCCGGGACATTTCAAGAAATCAATCACTATCCGCACAAACGGGAAAAATGAAATGACACGTCTTTATATAGAAGGTGATATGACCCCGAAAGGCACAGTTGCAGAATAGAATTCTCACATCATAAGAGAGAGGATGTATCAAAACAAAAGAAGATTCGAGTTTGATACATCCTCTTTTTATATCCGGAAAACACTGCCCCGCCTGCCTGTATCCAAGTAAAGACAAAAAAATAAGAAAAAAAGAACATTTTTCCCCAATAATAAGCCACTCTTATTCTGATTAAAATAACGTACTTTGCAGCAAATTTAAGAGAACAATGACAAACAAGCTATTATTCTTTGTCCTGCTGGCCCTCTGTTTCAGTGGCTGTGACATGCTGGAAACCCATCCATACGATGTACATATTACAGGAGAAAGAGAACTGACCAACAAAAACATCCAGTTGATAGAAAACAAAATGCAAAGCAAAAAAACAATCCGCTTTGCCATGATCAGTGATACCCAACGATGGTACAACTCTACCGAAGATGTTGTAAAAGCCCTCAATGCCCGTGGTGACATAGACTTTGTCATTCACGGAGGAGACCAGTCCGATTTCGGCGTCACAAAAGAATTCATATGGATGCGGGACATATTTAACAAATTCCAGATGCCCTACGTATGCCTTTTAGGCAACCACGACTGCCTGGGTACAGGTGAAGACGCATACAGAGCCATTTATGGAGATCCCAACTTCGCCTTCACAGCCGGAAATGTACGCTTTATCTGCCTCAATACCAATGCGATGGAATATGATTATTCGGAACCGGTTCCCGATTTCAATTTTATAGAAAATGAACTGAACAACCTGTCGCCTGAAATAGAAAAAACGGTATTCGCAATGCACGTAAAACCTTTTGAATTTGTATTCAACAACAATGTAGCAAAAATCTTCCAACTATACGTCAACCAGTTCCCCAAAGTCCAGTTCTGTCTTTACGGCCATGAACACAAATTCGCAGTAGATGATCTATTCAACGACGGAGTTCTGTATTTCCAATGCCCCTGCATAGACAAACGCATCTACTTATTATTCACCATTAAAGAAGATGGAACCTACGATTATGAAACAGTTGAATTTTAAAAAGATATTTCTGAACCTATTGTGGCCACTATTGCCTTTTACGGCACAAGCCCAAGAAAATAATACACTTTACTCCATCTTATCCAAAGACAGCATACTTGTCTCCTCTCCTTCCGTTCAAAACCAAGAGGAAGATATTGTAACCCAAATGCCAAACCGGCACCATAAATACGACAAGCGCGTACACCGTTACAGGCGTGCGTGGGAAGCTTTGATCCCCACCCACACCAAATTACAGTACGCCGGTGGAATGGGCCTGTTATCCTGGGGCATAGGCTGGGATTATGGAAAAAGAGGCCAATGGGAAACCGATCTTCTTTTGGGCTTCATCCCCCGCTACTCATCCAAACATTTCAAGATGACCATGACCTTGAAACAGAATTATATCCCGTGGAGTATCTGGCTGGGCAAAGACTTCTCGCTAGAACCGCTGACTACCGGAATCTATTTCAACACCGTATTCAGCGATGATTTCTGGACAAGCGAACCTGAGCGCTATCCCCGTGGATACTACGGATTTTCCACCCGTATCCGCACCCATATCTTTCTGGGACAACGCGTCCGTTTCGATGTGCCCGAAAAGTACCGGAAGTTCTCTAAAAGCATCACCGCATTCTACGAAATCAGCACATGCGATTTATACGTTGTCAGTGCGTTCAACAACAGTTATTTGAAACCCGATGACTATCTGAGACTATCATTTGGATTGAAATTTCAGATATTCTAATCAAATCATGAGGATGTTTCTCTATTTTTTCACTATTTTTGGGCATTTATTATGATAAATTTCAAAAATAACAACATAGAGAAACATGAAACAAGAAGAAGAAAAATCGGTTGGATTGCCCGATAACGCGTTCCGACCTCTGAAACCGGGGGAACAATATCACCCCATCATGTCACCAAACAAAAAATATCCCGAAGTAAACCTATGGTCTGTGCTATGGGGTATCGCCATGGCGGTATTATTCTCGGCGGCCGCAGCTTACCTGGGATTAAAAGTGGGACAGGTTTTTGAAGCCGCCATCCCTATCGCCATCATCGCCGTAGGTGTATCGGGAGCCGCCAAGCGTAAAAACGCGTTAGGTGAGAATGTCATCATCCAATCCATCGGTGCCTGTTCGGGAGTCATAGTGGCAGGAGCCATCTTCACATTGCCCGCCCTTTATATATTGCAGGACAAATACCCCGAAATGACAGTCAACTTCTTTCAGATGTTTGTCAGCTCACTGCTGGGAGGTATTTTGGGGATCCTGTTCCTCATCCCCTTCCGTAAATATTTCGTCAGCGACAAACATGGCGAATATCCCTTCCCCGAAGCCACTGCCAGTACGCAAGTGCTTGTTTCCGGCGAGAAAGGCGGAAGCCAGGCAAAGCCATTGCTTTTTGCAGGACTAATAGGAGGTCTGTACGATTTCATTGTAGCCACATTCGGCTGGTGGAATGAAAACTTCACCACCCGCGTATGCGGCTGGGGTGAGATGGTTGCCGAAAAAGCCAAACTGGTGATGAAAATAAACACCGGTGCAGCAGTATTAGGCCTAGGCTATATTGTCGGCTTGAAATACGCGGCTATCATTTGTGCCGGTTCATTGGTGGTATGGCTGGTTATTGTTCCAGGTATGGCCCTGTTGTTCGGCGACCAAGTGCTGAATGCATGGAATCCGGCCTTGACACAAACCATCAGCGAAATGTCACCCGAAGTTATATTCAAGGAATATGCCAAAAGTATCGGTATTGGTGGTATCGCCATGGCCGGTGTGATCGGTATCGTGCGCTCATGGGGCATTATAAAGAGTGCTGTGGGACTGGCCGCCAAAGAGATGGGCGGCAAGAAGGTGGAAGCAAACGTCATCCGCACGCAGAAAGACCTTTCCATGAAAATAATCGCCTTCGGGTCCATCTTCACCATCCTGCTGATCTTACTGTTCTTCTTTTTTGATGTGATGCATGGAAATGTATTACACAGCATTGTAGCCATCCTGCTCGTAGCCGGCATTGCATTCCTGTTCACCACCGTAGCAGCCAACGCTATCGCCATAGTCGGCACTAACCCTGTATCGGGAATGACACTGATGACACTGATACTTGCCTCAGTAGTAATGGTTGCCGTTGGACTGAAAGGTGCTACCGGCATGGTTGCTGCACTGGTTATGGGTGGTGTGGTTTGTACGGCACTCTCTATGGCAGGCGGATTCATCACAGACTTGAAAATAGGTTACTGGCTGGGCAGTACTCCTGCCAAACAGGAAACATGGAAATTCCTCGGCACACTAGTATCGGCAGCAACTGTGGGCGGCGTCATCATGATCCTGAACAAGACCTACGGCTTCTCCACCGGCGCATTGGCAGCTCCGCAGGCCAACGCGATGGCAGCCGTAATAGACCCGCTGATGAACGGTGTAGGCGCTCCCTGGCTGCTTTACGGAATAGGCGCTGTGCTGGCATTGGTGCTGACCTACTTCAAAGTACCCGCACTGGCTTTTGCGCTGGGTATGTTCATTCCACTGGAATTGAACCTGCCGTTGCTGGTAGGTGGAGCGGTGAACTGGTATGTCACTACCCGCAGCAAAGACGAGGCAGTGAATGCCGAACGTGGCGAGAAGGGAACTTTGCTGGCATCCGGATTCATAGCCGGAGGCGCATTGATGGGGGTTGTCAGTGCCGCCATGCGCTTTGGCGGTATCAATCTGATCAACGAAGAATGGCTGAGCAACCCGTTGAGCGAAGTGCTGTCAATGGCCGCCTATATCCTCCTGATCATATGGCTGGTTAAAGCCAGTATGCATATAAAGAAAAAATAACCCTTTTTCAAATACCGTGAAAATAAAAGCTATATGAAACGAATCTTACTAATGAGTTTACTTGCAATCTCTACCGCATTATCTGCCCAGAAACCTGTAGAGTTGGAATTATGGCCCGATGGCGCCCCCAACTCCAACGGCATCACCACTCCCGAGCAGAAATTAGAGAACAACCGGATTTCCAATGTCAGTGAGCCTACCCTTACCATTTATCCGGCAGCCAAACCGAACGGACTGGCTGTCGTGGCTTGTCCCGGAGGGGGATACATACGCCTGGCAATGAATCACGAAGGGCACGATATGGCAGACTGGTTCAACGCACAAGGCATCACATACGCCGTATTGAAATACCGTATGCCAAACGGACACCATGATGTACCGTTGAGCGACGCCCATCAGGCTATCCGGCTGATGAGAGAACACGCCAACGAATGGCATATTCAAAAAGTGGGTATCATGGGGGCCTCTGCGGGCGGACATCTGGCCAGTACGGCAGCCACCCACTATACAGCCGGAACGCGTCCGGATTTTCAGATCCTGTTTTATCCCGTCATAAGCATGGATCTGTCCAACTGCCATAAGGGCTCACGTGACAATCTTTTAGGGAAAAGCCCGTCAGAAGAGCTAGTGAGACTTTACTCCAATGAACTGCAAGTAACAGGCGACACTCCTCCCGCCTTCATCATGCATAGCAGCGATGACGGAGCTGTACCCGTCAGCAACAGCGTGAGCTATTACCTGGCGCTGGTAAAGAATAAAGTCCCTGCTTCCCTCCACACCTATCCTATCGGCGGCCACGGCTGGGGTTTCCGCGACAGCTTTACCTATAAGCGCCAATGGACGGGAGAATTAGAAAAATGGCTGAGAGAAATACTGTAAAAAAGCAAGGAGATGTGGCAAAACAAAAATGACTGCTCCGAAAAGTTACAGATAGTAATTATAACACTTATTCATTGGCCATTACCTGTCACAGGTGTGGTATAAACGTATTTGAATACCTATGCGACATTATAGACCGTTGTGCCGCATGGCTTCCCAATATCTATAGAAAAATATCGTGATTTACTTCCGGGCAAATGGAAGCAGACACAAAAATAGCCGCCCCAAAATCCGGACGGCTATCTTTTTTATAGCTTATACGCTATCGCGGAAAGTTGTACCAATACAGAGTTTGATGCGACCCTTTCTTTAGTCTTTTAGGATGCTCAAATTATAAATTCATATTTCCAAAAACTGGATTTTGACACACCCACTTTCTATTTCCGATAAACACCTGCATCTTTATCTGCAGAAGACAAAAAACAGGCATTCGTTTCTCTTTCGCTTATTTTCTTGCGCCAAGTTGAATATCCAAATGATACAAAGCCACATCACCACCCAGCTTGATCTTGTCCAAAATACCCTGAACGGTAGCTTCCTCTTCTACCTGCTCGCGTACAAATCCCCACAAGAAATCCTGAGAAGCCTTGTCCTTTTCAGCAGAAGCAACATCTACCAGTTTGTCAATCAATTCGGAAACATGGCATTCATGCTTGTATACATGCTCGAACACATCCAGCGGAGAAGCCCATTCCTGAGGAACAGCATCCACAGCCCCCACCTTGGCTTGTCCGCCACGTTTCATCACATATTGCGCCAACACATCAGCATGATCACTCTCCTCATGAGCCTGCGCTTTCATCCATGAAGCAAAACCTTCATAGCCTTTCGCAGCGAAGAAATAAGACATGGAAAGATAAAGATTGGCCGACCACATTTCGGCTACAATCTGAGCATTAATTGCGTCTTGTAATTTTTGTGAAATCATAATTTTTATTTTTTAGTTAAATTGTAACTGTTGCAAATATATAATTTTTCTAGCGATTAACACTATGTCCATTCACCTTTTTATAAAAATTATATTTTATCTCATCCAAGTCTTTGCGATTCAAAAGAAAAGTCTTACCTTTGCACCCGCTAATACGGGTTATTAGCATTAATTCAAATCATTAATTATAAAAACATTATTTAGAAATGGCAACTAAAATCAGATTGCAAAGAAACGGACGCAAAAGCTATGCGTTTTATTCAATCGTTATCGCAGACGTAAGAGCTCCACGTGATGGTAAATTTACTGAAAAAATTGGTACTTACAACCCTAATACCAATCCTGCCACAGTAGATTTGAATTTTGAACGCGCACTTCATTGGGTAATGTGCGGTGCACAGCCTACTGACACAGTACGTAACATCTTGTCAAAAGAAGGTGTTTACATGAAAAAGCACTTGCTGGGCGGTGTTGCCAAAGGCGCATTCACAGAAGCAGAAGCTGAAGCTAAATTCGAAGCTTGGAAGAACAACAAACAATCTGGTCTGGCTACTTTGAAGGCTAAACTGGATGAAGCAAAGAAAGCTGAAGCAAAAGCTCGTTTGGAAGCTGAAAAGAAAGTAAATGAAGAAATTGCCAAGAAAGTAGCTGAGAAGAAAGCTGCTGAAGCCGCTGCCAAGGCTGAAGCAGAAGCCGCTAACGCTCCTGCTGAAGAAGCACCTGCTGCTGAAGCTACTGAAGCTCCTGCTGAAGCATAATTCAATTTTACTTCAAAAAGAACAGCTCCTCTGATCTATATCGGAGGAGTTTTTTATGCTCTTATCCGAGGAATCAAAGGGAGTTTATCTCATCTTCCGAAAGTCCGGTAACTTTTGCGATTTCAGCTATGGAAAGCCCGGCATTCTTCAAATTTCCTGCAATAGCTTTGGCTTTCATCCATTCACCTTCTGCAATGCCTTTCTGAATAGCTGTATTAATCACATTGTTCCAATCTCTATATACTTTCAAACTCTCCTCATAGGCATAAAGGTTCTCTTTTGAGAACTGAGCAATTTCGGCAGCCTCAAACAGCCGGTTGAACACACGTTCCTGAAGGGCAGTGGGACGTTCCATCAAACGGGCCAGATTCTTGAGCACAAACATCCATTTATCAAACAACGTATCCAACTCCTGCTCGGTTTTATGGAATTTAGGCATTTCCAGATACACAAAAGTCAGTTTGTCAAAAAACACTTCATGAGTAGTTGTATCCATCAGCTTCACTTCATGGCGGAAGCCGGAAGACGAAACATCATCCAAGGCAAAATTCAAGATACCGATCACATACACTGCTTTCAGTTCATAGTCCCAGATTTCCCCTTTAATAGCCTGTTCCCTGATAGGATAGGTAGCATAATAAATACTCCGGTCCTTGAAAAACTGTTGCTCCCCTCTCTGCATTTCTATCAGAATCTTTTCTCCTTTTTCATTTTCACAATAGACATCAAAGACAGCCCGGCGGTCAATCTCTTTGCTGCCCAGATGCTCTGTATTCAAGTAGGTGACATCCTCAATGACCTGCTTGCCATCGAACAAGGCATTCAAGAAGCCAATAAGAATCTCTTTGTTCAAGTCGGTTCCAAACAATAATTTGAATGCAAAGTTCGTATAGGGATTTACATATCTTTCACGCAATCCTTCACTACACATAAGCGTTTGATATTTAAAGTTATTTTAATTCTGTTGAAAGCAGTTCAATACAAAGGAACGAAAAAAAGCGGATTTTAAGAAAGTTATCTGCTAATAAATTGTTAATGTTCCAATTGTACTTACAATTCATGTACAATGACAACACATTCTATCCTTATCTCTTCATGAAAAGAATATCTCCATCTTCCCTAAAAGGATGAAAAGCCGATAAATTCATATCTCCAAAAAGAAAAAACTATCGGCCTATGGTGCTTGCTTCTTTTCTCCCAAGAAATTATTCCAAATTAACCCATGTTATAACGGGATTATGATCAGAACTACGATAAGGATCTTCTCTATAATAAGATGTATATTTAAATCCCCAATAAGCAGGCTCACTGGCATTGATATCCCAAGGAGCAGCACCAACTATTTGTGAAGTCAGCGTAGGAGAACTTAAAGAATGATCCAAATAGCCAACCTCCCCACGATAACAATAACTCCAAGCCGCAGGTGAATATTTCTTTAGCAAATTTATATACCCAGCATCCGTAAACACCTTAATGGCATCCTCCATACCGTAGCTGTTCAAATCACCCAAAACCAGCACATCCGTATCTTCATAATAAGCAACAAGCTCATTATATACTTTCAAACACTCACGCGCTTCCATAACCCTACGGTCGGCAGAACCTCCCTGACCGTCATTCTTATCTATACCACTAGTTTTAGCTTTAAAATGATTCATAGCTAAAATCACTTTCGCTTTATCATCCTTCAGTTCAAAACATTGAACTATGTACCGCATCTTCAGATTATCAAAATTATAGCTTTTAAACTCCTTATAAGGCAAAACTTTCACTTTATCATAAATAAAAACATTTGTTTGTACCTTTGATGATTTTTGTCCGGGAGTATTCAACCAAGCATACCGTTCTTCCCCTAACGCATTGTTCAAAGACCTACAAAGATAATCCACAGTAAAATCTCCCTGTTCTACTTCACAAATAGCATAAATATCCGCTTTCGCCTCTTTCAATGCAGCTAAGATTTTAGCATGCTGACGCAAGGTTTCTGCATTTCCCGTATTACCATACATATAAAAATTTTCCGCATTGAAACTCATCACTTTCAAATTATAATCATTTACAGTAGGAGCGACAGACCGAGCATTATAAGAAACTGACGGCTTTTCCGTTAATGTAAAATGATAACCGGAAGTACTATAAGTCACTTTACCTTTAACCCCAGCCATCTCACTTCCTATACGAAGTGTGTTACACGGGTCAATCAAAGGGAACTCTGATGTAATCAGCAATTTATCAACCTCCTGCTTTTCTACCCATTTGGAATATTCAACAACCGACGGGAGGTTTACATCCGCAAATGCACGTTTCACCTTGGAAGAGACAACAATAGTTCCTTGAGGTTTCGAGCCGCTATACGTCTGAGTGACAAAAAGCGGATTGACAATTGTTACTTCTTTACCAGCTACAGACGCAGCCCATTCAGGAGAAAAATCCGAAGGAAAAGTTACCTTCAAATTATCCTTTTCCGGAAATTCCATTTCTTCCTTATCCGCAGAATCGCTACAAGCAAAACAAAAAAGGGACAAAAGGAAGAGAAAACATACTTCACTTTTTTTCATACCTTATCATTCAAATAAGAAAAAGAAAAGGGAGTTCATACTTTTACAGCTAAACTCCCTTTTGCTCATTATTAAGAAAATAATTTATTCAGCCTCATCCAATGATTCTAGAACGAAACGACTTTCCTCTTCGCTCCAAACAATCTTTGCCACATAAGAAGCGGTACCCGTACTAGTATAAATCGAAGAAATAACTTTATAATTAGTCACCTGTCCGTCCACAAAGACTGGTTCCGGATGAACTAATTCGATAAACTTCACAAGTCCCAATTTTACCTGTTCTATACAATAAGCATCCATCTCTTCATCCGTAGTCAAATTGGCCATTGCTCCGGTTACATCATAATACTTTTTACGCGTATATCCTTTTGCATTCCAGTTGCCATAAGCAGAACTTGCGCCATAATAATATTCTCCCTGACCCACTTTCTGAGTATCCAGATAACCTTCATCAAAATTTGCCGCCACATAATCAACCACAAGCTGAAAATCTTCTTTCTGCATGGTGATGGTTTCAAACAACAATCCAGAAGGAACAGTACGTTTAAATACCCATTCATTCTCTTTATAATCGTATTCATCCACTTCTTTGTTTACGATGGTTTCCGATTCATTTCTCATTACCAGCACATTGTCAATCTGCACACTGGTAGTCACCCCATCAGGAGCCCCTTCATAAACGAAAGCAATATAAATATTCTTACCGGCAAATTCATCCAGTTTCATACTTCCTGCCCTCGCCATAGAGCCATAGCCTTTAACCGGTTCCTGAGGAATAGAGAAATTATCTGTTACATCTTCCCATTCCGTATACTTATTGGTAATACTGCCCGAATTACCTTGAAAAGTAGAGGACACATACACCTTTAAAGCATCCCCCTTATAATTTCCGATACAGACGTCAAAAGAGAATACATCTCCCACTTCTGCCTTGAATTTCGGTGAGATAATCCATGACTGTACTTCACCATCTGCCTTATATGCGGAACATTCCGTATAAACATTATTACTATATGCCTTATCATACCAAGGTGCTGTTCCTTTTACAGAATAATTCAACCATCCAGCCACATCCGTAGCTTCCTTATCTACGACATTACGTTCAAAATCTTGCTCCAATACCGGCACTTCTTTGATTTCAGTGGTTTCCTGCATATAACTTACAGAAGCAAACGAACCATTGTCACAGGTATAATATTTCTGGGTGAGCCATGGAATAATAACATCCTTGGCACTTTCTGTTTCTTTGAAAGTTTTCTCTGTATATTCTACAGTATATTTCTGGACATTACTTTGGTCTGTTTCATCAAAACCTTCAAAATATTTTTCATTATAATCACAAGCAGTCATTAACGAAGCGGCTGCCAGCACCATCCATATATTTTTCTTCATATTCTAAAATTCTTTAGGCTTTGAGTTTAAAAATTAAGTTTCAATTTCAAGTTGTATGTACGACCGAATCCATAGAAGATGCCATAAGCAGTTTGCCAGTCATGATTTGAACCATCTGTAGCATCAGAAATATATTCCTGATCGAACAAATTGTTCACAACTCCTGAAAGAATAGCGTTTACCCCACCTATCTTAAATCTATAACTTGCATTTAAATCACATACATACGCTGAAGGAATACGCCATGGGGAATCATACACCAACGTCTTGTTGATATTATATGTCAAATCAGAAGATTCAATAGCCCAGTCAGAATAATTACGTCCATAGAACACACAATCGAAACCTACGCGTAATGCCTTTGATATCTTTGCCGTAGCACCCAGTGAGGCTGTGGTTTGCGCGGAGCCTCCTACTCTGACACCATCCAAATCCAATGCAACAGAAGCATGGTCAGGAGCCATAATACCAGTAGCCTCTACAAATTTTCCATTTTCATAAGCCAAAGGCTGTCCCAATGAATTGTAAAAATATCCTTTCGGCGTGCTGCTCCAGCGCCAATTTCCAATAGAGAACATACCGTTAATATCCAACCATCTGAAAGGTCTTGCCACAAAGTCCAGTTCAATTCCTTGGTGAGTGGCATCGACCCCCTGCATATTGATAGTGGCACGATCCACCTGATTGCCTTTCTCATCTTCAATATTCACAGATGCGGCATTGGTCTTGTCAAACCACTGGGTATGATATACATTCAGATTAGCAGTGAAATAAGGAGAACGGAATCCATAGCCTAATTCAAAAGAAAAAATCTTTTCGTTTACAGCATCCGGATTAGTAGCATTACTAGTTGCACTCTGTAAGAAAGCGCCACCTGAGAAGAAAGGAGCACGACTGATGTAACCTACATTTGCAAATACATTATGATATTCGTTCAGATTATAGTTGGCACCACCTTTCACTGTATAGCCTATAAAATTCACCGTTTCCGATTCGGCATGCTGCTTGTCATAATAAAAGCGGTCATATCTCCAATATCCGGTATTGGAAATTGAACCTGCAAGAAACGCACTCAATTTATCTTTATTGTACTCAGCTTGTGCAAATACTCCTTCTGACATAGCATAGCCATCATAATCACGATATACCACATCTCCCACCTGTAATTTTTTCTTCACATATTCCGGAGTTCCTGCCAAGGCATTGTTCACCGCTTTCACCTTCTCTCGGCTTTCATCCAAGAAATATTTGCCGCCATACAAATCACTCAATTCATTAGTATGCGTACCTTTATAATAACGGAAATCTATACCTCCGTAAAAATCAATGTAATCACCAAATTTTGTCGTATATGTAGACAACAAGCCATACCAGTTGTGTTCGTTGATACTTTTTGACATAGCCATCATAGAACCGTTATCACTGGCTTCATTCATATCATAAATCTGGTCATAAGCAAATGTACCGTCTGAATTTCGGAAATAAGTATTCAAGTTTCCTTTATAAGAGCCATACCACATATTACGATAAGTAGTACCATTGGCATCTTTCTTATATCCTTGTCCCGCATTACCATATCCGCGGCCAATGGAAACATATGCCGCTGTGCTCAATGATGATTTTTCATTAATTTGCCATTGATGGTTCAATGAAAGCTGCGGCTTGTGATATTCATTGTGCGAAGCAGACATACGCTCACCGTTAGGGCCGAATCCATAAGTAGGATTATAGCGATACGGACTCTTGTCACCCATATAATTTTTCACTGCCTGCCATCCTTTGATGCTTAAACCGTCTTTATTACTGCGCTGGTTATGCCATTGGGGTGATCCGAATGCAGTAAATGAAATCTGGTGTGCATCATTGATACGTTTGGCTATGTTTACAAAATAATTATAAGCAGAGAATTCGGTCCCTTGTATATATCCGTCTCCCCAAGTCTTTCCACCAAGTAAAGTCAATGCCCATCCATCTTTGGACATACCTGTAGAAACATGGAACAGAAGCTTGTTATAGCCGTCATTCCCCATTGCATAAGAGATAGAACCACCTTTTTTCTGATCAATGGTACGGGTAACAATATTGATAGAGCCACCTACCGAAGGAGCAGACACCTTCGAAGCGCCCAAACCTCGCTGAGTCTGCATGCTACGTGTCACATCCGACAGTCCTGCCCAGTTACTCCAGTACAAGCCTCCCCATTCCATATCATTCATTGGAATACCGTTTACCATAACAGCGATATTTTCGCTCTTGAAACCACGCATGTTGATTTTTGAATCACCGTATGCACCACCTTGCTTGGTAGCATATACACCCGGAGTTGATTTTAATATCTCAGGGAATTCCTGTGTACCTAATTTTTCTTCTATAAATTCCGGAGCCAAAGTTGTTACAGCCACCGGAGTCTTACGGGCTACAGCAATAGAAGAAGTTATCACAACATCCCCTAAAGTCTTTGCATCCAGTGATAAAGCAATAGTTCCCAAATCAACATTGCCCTTTTGAGTAACCTTCATTGTTTTGTCCTGATACCCCAAGTATTTAAACTCAAGAGTAGCCTTAGAAGAGGTAAGTTTCAACACAAAGTTACCGTCAATATCCGTTACAGTACCCAGTGTCGTACCGCTGACCGATACAGTGGCACCAATCAATGGCTCATTGTTCTCGGCATCTACTACTTTACCTTTTACTGTTCCTTGCGCAACAGCCGTAGCAGTGAAACAGATTGTCAGAACTGCCAACAGGAGGAAATGCTTTAGATGATTTCTCATAATTTTGTCTTTGATTTAAATTAATTAGTTAGTATTTCATTCCCAATAGGAAAGACAAAGATAAAAATTTAATTCATATAAATTGAATTTATATTAGATTATTTAAACGAAAAGGGTACTTTTTAGGCGGAATATGACAATTATGTTAAGAAAAGAACAAAAAGCCGCCTCAAAAGAGGGGAAAACTGTCCGGAAATTCCAGAGCAACTGCCACATATTACTGTAGAAAGAAGGGCAAATGGAAACCGCCGGAACTATTTTCAGCATACCTTATTCCCAAAGCCGTATCCACTGATCCGGACAAATCCGGCCCGCCCCTACGACAAAACGACAGGTCACTTTCATTCAGGCTCTCTCACTTTCAAAATGACAGAGCAAAAAGAAAACGAAAGAATGTGCATACAAAAAGAGGCGCACCTTCATGGGTACGCCTCTCTATCCTGTTCCTGTATTGTCTGATACAGGCTATTTCATTTAGTTAAAGATATAACGGACACTGAACTGTATGGAATACGTAGAATTGAAACTGTTCAGATTGGAATACGTATCAGTCAGTTTCTTTCCTCCGTTCTTCTGGAACTGGTAAGCGCCGCCCTTATAGCTCAACAAGGAAGTATTGTTCACCGTCTTATAAATTCCCCAGTCGCTGTTCAGCAAGTTCAGGAAGTTCTTGATATCCACTCCGAACTGCAAGGTATTGCGCTTGCCCCCTACATTGAGGAAGAAATCCTGATTGAACTTCAAATCCAGCTGATGATGCCAGGGCATGATGGCTCCTCCGCGTTCGGCATACTTGCCTTTACGGCCTTTCAGATAACTGTCCTCATTAATGTAAGCCCAGAAATCATCGCGCTGCTCCTTGGCAGAATAAGTCACCTCACCCGTCTTGCTGTCAGTATAATCGGCAAAGTTCCACTTATCCAGCGCCTCGCGGGATGCCGGAATGTACAGCAAGTTGTTTGAGCCGTAATCGCCTACAATATTTCCGGTGAATGTATAGGAATAACGGGCGGCGGAATATCCTCCGGCATAGCCCATGTTCATACCCTCATAAATCAAAGACAAGGAGGAAGCGAAATTCTTGGCGTATTTAATACGGTAAGCGGCGGAAGCCAGCACACGGTTGGGCGATACATACGTACCATAGCCGGTCTCCGTGTCATTATTTCCGTTGACAGAGTAACGGTTGTTGTAATAAGCCGAGTTCACCTGGTCGCCGATGCCGTCGCCATACGACTTGGCATAAGAACGGGTGTAGGAAGCGGAAAGATGCAGGCCGAAATCAAATGTCTTGGCCAGTGAGGCGGTGAGTGAGTAATAATAAGCGCTGTTTCCCGCATTGGTGATATAATAAGCATCCGTCTTGTTCGCATTGGAGTACTCAAACATTCTGCGGACATCACCCGGAGCTATCTCCTGCTCTCCTTTAAACTTACGTCCCAAATTGGTCACTGTAGCCGGATTGAACTCTTTACTGAAAATACCTTCCAACGTAAAGTCAATGTCTCCGGGAAGTTTTGCATCAAAAGCCAATGATGACTTCCAGGTGGCATTCATCTTCAAGTCGCGGTCAATGATGGTGGCTCCGGAAGGTGCGGCAGGATCGGTAGCCGCCGGAAGGTTCAAGTTAGGATCTTTCAACATATCAGCCACGCTGGTGTGGAAACTCGGTTGTCCGTACTTAGCGTCCTTCTGCTCGTTATAATAATAGGTGCTTTGTCCGCAATTGGCATTACCTACTGCCGAAACCAGCCATACGAACGGCAGACGGCCGATGAAGTAACCGCTACCGCCGCGCAATACATACTTACGCTCGCCTGTAAGGTCCCAGTTGAAGCCGATACGGGGGGAGGCGGTCAGCTGGTAGGATGAAGGCAACTGGTCTGTGGCGTAATGATATCCGTCAAAGTCAATCTGTGCGAAATTCTTGTTATAGTTGTTCTTCAGCTCCGGATAAATGGGCAGTTCGAAACGCACCCCGGCAGTCAGTCTGAAGTTGTCTGTGATATTCATCTGGTCCTGCAGATAGAAAGAAAGCTGCTGGTACTTCATGTTCGCCAGGAACTGGGAACCGTCCCCGGTGTTGGAATAAGTGACACCGAAAGCAGCCGGAGCTCTGTTGTTCACAAAATCATCCCAAGAGGAATAGACATAATAACCGCTACCCGCCTGCATGAATCCGTTCACTGCCTTATTGGACTCAAACTGGATACCGCCCATAAAGTTATGGATACCGCTGGAGAAATTGAATTCATCGGTAATGACAAAGGTCTTCACCTGGCGCAAGTTCCCTTCTGTAAAGGGGTCCGGGCCGAATGAGGCATACAGGGAGCCTTGGTCAAGAATATCCACCGTAGGGAATGTTCCACCTTCGTAAGTACGAGGTTCGTTCTGATAAGAATAAGTAAAACGCAAGGCGTTATTGATTGCGCCCCACTTTGAATTCCATTCGGAAGCTATGGAAGTGAAGTTCTGCTCTTGCATGTAGCGTGAGCTTTCAAAATACATACCGGCATTCGCTGTACGTCCCGAACTGCTCTTGCCCGCACTGCCGTCTACTCCGCCCGGATAAATGATTGAATCCTTAAACGGAGTGGTGGAAGAGGAAGGGTTGGAGGAATACTTGGAATGGGTATGGGTGAAACGGAAATTAATCTTGTTGTTGTTGTTGATGTTCCAGTCCAGACGCCCCATGATCTTATAAGAAGGAGTTTCCAAAGAGTATCCTTGATAACGTCCCGGATTATAGTTGTATTTTTCCGACAGGTATTGGCTGATGTTGTTCATCCCCACAAAGGTACGGCCGCCTACCGTTGTGGTGTTCTCGAACGGACGGTGCACGATGCCGTTGGTGCTCCATTCGTCATTGGCGCCGCTACGCGCTATGCCCGACGGACCTGCCTGCACATTATCCTGATATTCGCCGTTCACGAAGAAGAATAACTTGTTTTTAATGATCGCACCTCCCAAAGAAGCTCCGTAGGTGGTACTGTGGTCACGGTTGCGGGTCAGCTCATAGTCCTCTACCTTATTACCGGTAAGGTGGGTATTGGAAGTATACATATAGGCTGTACCTTTGAACTCATTCGTACCACTCTTTGTCACGGCGTTGATGGCACCTCCTGTAAACCCGCTCTGACGGACATCAAAGGGAGTGGTGGAAACGGAAATCTGTTCCAATGCATCCAGAGAGATAGGCGAACCGCCTGCCGGCAAGTTCGAGCCGATACCGAAGGCATTATTGAAAGCGGCTCCGTCCACAGTGACATAAGACTGGCGGTAGTTACCTCCACCCACTGAGAAACCGCTACCGATATTGGCTCCCTGAGGGGTCAGGCGCATGATATCATTCATGCTGCGGCTCACCGTAGGCACTTCCGACATTCTGGCCGCATCGACATTGGTCACCGCTCCGGCGCGGTCAGACTTCATATTGCTGCTCTTGGAAGCGGTTATCACTACTTCATCCAGCAGTTCGGTAGACTCCTTCAAGTTCGCATCCAATACGTAATTCTCTCCCAACTGGAGATTGATGCTCTTGTAAACCACTGATTGATAACCTACATAAGAAACTTCTACTTTGTAAGGGCCGCCGGCACGCATGCCCTGGATGGAATAACGGCCGTCCACATTGGTAATGGCCCCATAATGGGTGCCGGACGGCTCATGAATAGCCTGAATCGTCGCGCCGATAATGGCTTCATTGCTTTGATCGACCACCTTTCCACTCATTGACGAGGTAGTGACCTGAGCGTTAACAGTAGCAGCGATTACCAACATAACCACCGCAAAAAAAGATCGCATTCTTTTTACCATAAACTTTTTATTAATTAATATTATAATTAATGTCTTAAAAGACGTTGCAAAGATAGCTAATAGAAACGATATACAAACTACAAATCGGTTACAATTTACAGTGGCAGGTCTATAGAAAGAGAATTTATAGTTTTATGGTGAACCACATTCATCCTGCCGGATGACCCCGGGACACGGGCCGACGGGAATTCCATGCGGTGCGCGCATAATAAGATAGGTGTATAATAAAAAGGCTCTTAACCTCAAAAACGTCTTTATACTGAGGAAGTTGCCATACATTTCTGACGAACCGTTGTGTGTATATGCAAACTTACCCAAGAATACGTTACTGTTCGTACACTTGGGTAAGATTTTATAGACAGGGCGTCATCAGTCTTCCATCAGCTTGCGGTAGCGCACCCGTTTCGGCTCCTCATTACCCAAACGCTTCATCTTGTTCTCTTCGTATTCCGAATAGGATCCTTCAAAGAAAAAGACCTCACTGTTTCCTTCGAAAGCCAGGATATGGGTACAGATACGGTCCAAGAACCAACGGTCGTGGCTGATCACCACCGCACAGCCCGCAAAATCGTCCAGACCTTCTTCCAACGCGCGCAGCGTGTTCACGTCAATATCATTGGTAGGCTCGTCCAGCAGCAGCACGTTGCCTTCTTCCTTCAGTGCCATAGCCAGATGCAGGCGGTTGCGCTCACCACCCGAAAGCATTCCACAAAGTTTCTCCTGATCGGCTCCCGAAAAATTGAAACGGCTGAGGTAGGCACGCGCGTTGATATCCCTGTTTCCCAGACGGATCAGTTCGTTTCCACCGCTGATCACCTGATAAACGGACTTGGCAGGGTCGATATCTTTATGTTGCTGGTCCACGTATGCCAGTTTCACGGTCTCCCCTACCTCGAAAGTACCTTTGTCTACGGTTTCCAGTCCCATAATCAAGCGGAACAAGGTAGTCTTTCCGGCACCGTTAGGACCGATTACACCGACAATGCCGTTAGGGGGCAGCATGAAATTCAGGTTATCGAACAACAGCTTGTCACCATAAGCTTTCGCCACTCCTTTGGCCTCGATCACCTTGTTTCCCAAACGGGGACCGTTCGGGATGAAGATTTCCAGTTTCTCTTCCTTTTCTTTCACATCCTCATTCAACAATTTGTCGTAAGAGTTCAGACGGGCCTTTCCTTTTGCCTGACGGGCTTTGGGAGCCATGCGCACCCAATCCAACTCGCGTTCCAAGGTCTTGCGGCGTTTGCTTGCCACCTTCTCTTCCATCTCCATGCGTTTGGTCTTCTGTTCCAGCCAGCTGGAGTAATTTCCTTTCCAGGGAATTCCTTCGCCACGGTCCAGTTCCAGAATCCATCCGGCTACGTGGTCCAGGAAGTAACGGTCGTGGGTTACGGCAATCACCGTACCTTCATATTGCTGCAAATGCTGTTCCAGCCAGTCGATACTTTCCGCATCCAAATGGTTGGTAGGCTCGTCCAGTAACAGAATATCCGGCTTCTGCAACAGCAGACGGCACAATGCCACACGGCGACGCTCGCCTCCCGAGAGGTTCTTCACCGGCTGGTCTTCGGGCGGACAGCGCAACGCATCCATGGCGCGTTCCAGCTTGCTGTCCAGATTCCATGCGTCCGTAGCGTCAATGATGTCCTGCAACTCTGCCTGACGGGCAAAGAGCGCATCCATCTTTTCAGAATCCTCATAGTATTCGGGAAGCCCGAACTTATTGTTTATTTCTTCGTATTCCGCCAGTGTGTCCACGATGCTCTGCACTCCTTCCATCACCACCTCTTTCACTGTCTTTTCATCATCCAGATGCGGTTCCTGTGCCAGATAGCCTACAGAGTAGCCCGGCGAGAACACCACTTCTCCCTGATAACTTTTCTCCAGTCCGGCAATAATTTTCATCAGTGTTGATTTACCCGAACCGTTCAGACCGATGATACCGATCTTAGCACCGTAAAAAAAGGATAGGTAGATGTCCTTCAATACCTGTTTGTTCGCCTGGAAGGCTTTGCTTACGCCCACCATCGAAAAGATAATCTTTTTGTCGTCTGCCATATTCTTTATATTATTAATTTATGTAAGTTGCCATATTTCACTGTTTTTCCTCCATCTTTCTGTAATACCACGGATGTGTGAAGAACTCATACATCAGCAGCAGAACGACACAGATACCGATACATATCCAATAAATAGTATCGGGATGACCCTCAGTCCACATATTCTCAAACAGGAAACCAATCAGTACTCCTGCCTCCCACATCAGCTGATAGGTATTGTTTCCCGTTCCCCGCTCGCAATGCCTCGGCAGGCTGATCATTTTTATAAAGAAACGTGACACAGTGGTTCCGGTTCCCATCCCCAACAAAATACCAGCTATATAACTGTTCATCAAGCTATTGGAAAAAGCGAGCAATAACAACCCTCCTATCATTGCCGCCTGCCCCAGCTCTACCTCCGAACGACCGGAAGCATGAGAAAGCACGTAACGCAAAAGCAGCAAAGACAGGACAAAGCCTATCAGGATACAAACAAAAAACAATTCATTGTAAATATGTGCCACCAATATCCCAAAGATAATGGCCACCATCATCATATTCATCCCCGGCCACAAAGTGCGCGGCAGCAAAAAACGGTCCAGCGAGAACCATGAAGTGCTGAGCGGAGCACGGAAAGGAACTTTCACCGCCGGAATCAGCACCAGCGCCAACGCTCCCAGAGCCATACTGGTATAAATGATATGGTGAAAATTCCAATAAGGATAAATATAGATCCCCAAGGCAAGACCCACCACCATTCCAAAACGACCCGCCCAGGCAAAAGCGATATTGGCGTCCGTGCGGCGGCGGGAAGCAGTGACATCAATCACCAGTGTACTGCCCGTAGTCATGGTAATGACGCTGAACAGCCCTCCCTGGACAGCCCTGACCAAAGCTACGAACCCTACGGTCGCAACGTACGGATATAGCAGACTGGATGCCACAAACAGGAATATCGCTATAAAGCACACACTTTTACGTTTGAACGTATCAATAAGGTAGCTGTTGAATGTTCCCGGAAGGAACATGGCCAGCCCGAAAACAGCAATGGCTGCTCCTGCTTCCGCATAACTGCAATACCAGTGCCGCACCATCCATAAAGGCAGCACAGGAAGCATCATGTATAGTGATGCATAAAGCAAAAAATTGGAAAGGGATAACAAAAACATATTCCCAGTCCACAGTTTTGCCTTTTCATACGGAAAGAAGAAGTCATCATACATATCAGCAAAAACTTTTAATATTGTTCGTCTTCGTTAGGGAAATCCCCTTTTTTCACATCATCCACATACTGCTGTATGGCTCCCGTCATAACTGTATGCAGATCGGCATAACGACGGAGGAAACGAGGACTGAAACCGTTGGTCATCCCCAGCATATCCGATACGACCAGTACCTGCCCGTCTACCGCGCCACCGGCTCCGATACCGATAACGGGAATGGTCAGTTCCCTGGCCACACGCTCTGCCAGTGACGCAGGGATTTTCTCAAGTACCAGCGCAAAACACCCTGCCTCTTCCAGCAGATGTGCATCGCTCAACAACTTCTCGGCCTCTTCCTCGTCCTTGGCGCGTACAGTATAGGTTCCATATTTATTGATAGATTGCGGCATTAACCCCAAATGTCCCATGATGGGAATGCCGGCAGCAATGATTTTCTTTACCGCATCAATGATCTCCACACCCCCTTCCAGTTTCAAAGCATCAGCGTGCGTAATCTTCATTACTTTGATCGCATTGGTCACCGCTTCGTATTCGGAAGTCTGGTAAGTGCCAAAAGGCAGATCCACCACAACAAGCGCGCGTTTCACCCCACGGACCACAGACTTTCCATGATAAATCATCTGATCAAGGGTGATAGGAAGTGTGGTCACATTTCCTGCCATGACATTCGAAGCGGAGTCGCCTACCAATATAACATCGATGCCTGCGCCATCTACAATCTGCGCTGTCGTGTAATCATAGGAGGTAAGCATAGAAATTTTCTCGCCTCTCTGCTTCATTTCCACCAAACGGTGGGTAGTTACTTTGCGTGTATCGCCCGAAATATATCCTGCCATATTTACTTTAATTTATAAAAAACGGCTGCAAAGGTAGATGTTTTAGTTGACATTACCTCATCATATTCTTCATTTTTTCGAAACTGAATCCATTAAAGTCCTGAATAACAGCATTTGCCTTGTCGCGTATTTGCTCTTCAGAATTGGTGGTAGCCAGTCCTATCACAGTCATTCCGGCACGATTCCCCGCCTCAAGGCCATGAAACGAGTCCTCGAAAACCACACAGTTCTCCGGCACGGTGTCAAAAACTGTCGCACCTAACAGAAAGCATTCGGGGTCAGGCTTGGAATGAGTAAACATTTCAGCAGTGAGGATACGGTCCACACTTTGCTTCAATTCCGGGTGTGCTTTATATACGTTGCTCATCTTCATCTCATTTGAACTTGTGACTATAGCTATCTTTACCCCGTTTTCCCTCAATTCTTTCAGGAAAGCCTCTACGCCCGGGATATAATTATATAACATATTTTTTTCAAATTTGTTCAAATCTTCTGTAATTTCATGCTGCACCTCTTCCATTCCGGCAAAATAGTTGGCATAAATCTGTGTCAAGGTCTGTCCTTTTATCAACCGGCCGAATTCGGGAAGCTCCGGATGGTATTTCCGTCCTTGTTCATTCCAGAATATACTATACTGAGTCTCAGTATCCATTACCACTCCGTCAAAATCGAATAAAGCTGCTATGCTTTTTGTTGAATTCATATTACTTTTAGTTTGATTTAACGCCACAAAGGTCCGAATAATCCTCCATATTCCTAACTTTGCAAAGCTTAAAAATAACAAAAACGCGAATGAAAGAAAACAACCCGCACATACTGGGTACAGAAAAGGTCGGAAAGCTGCTTTTAGAGTACTCTATCCCTGCCATCATAGGGATGACACTGACATCACTGTACAACATTATTGATAGTGTATTTATCGGTCATGGTGTCGGCGCCATGGCCATATCGGGCTTGGCTATTTCTTTTCCGCTGATGAATCTGCTGGTGGCATTCTGTACACTGGTCGGGGTGGGTGGCGCTACCATTTCTTCTATCCGCCTGGGGCAGAAGGATACGGACGGTGCCGAGAAGGTGCTGGGAAACGTAACGGTGCTCTGTGTGATAAATTCTATTTTCTACGGAGGCATCACCCTGCTGTTTCTGGACCGGATTCTGTTCTTCTTCGGGGCAAGCCATGACACGTTGCCATACGCCCGCGACTTTATGCAGATTATATTAATAGGAAGTCCTGTCACCTATGTAATGATCGGACTGAATAATATCATGCGTGCCACCGGTTATCCCCGAAAGGCGATGCTGTCCTCCATGCTGACAGTGGGATGCAACATTATTCTGGCTCCTGTCTTTATTTTCTGGCTCGGTTGGGGAATCCGCGGAGCAGCCACGGCAACCATCCTTTCACAGTTTGCCGGCATGATATGGGTGCTGAGCCATTTCATGCAGGAAAAAAGTTATATCCGCTTCAAGAAAGGGATATTCAAATTAAGGAAACGGATCGTAGAGAATATCTTCAGTATCGGTATGTCGCCGTTCCTGATGAATGTCTGCGCTTCGGCCATTGTCATTATATTCAACAAGAGCCTGCTGCTCTACGGGGGCGATCTGGCTATCGGCGCATACGGCATATTAAACCGTCTGCTGATGCTGTTTGTAATGGTTATCATGGGGCTGACTATGGGAATGCAACCGATTGTGGGCTATAATCATGGCGCACACAAATTCGGCCGGGTGAAGCAGACTTTGAAATATTGCATGATTGCAGGGGGGTGCATCACTTCGTTGGGATTTGCTTTCAGCGAACTTTTCCCTAATTTGGTTGTTAATATGTTTACAGACGATAAAGAACTTACAGCATTGGCACGCACCGGGTTACAAATCGGAGTACTGATGTTTCCTTTCGTGGGAATACAAATTGTAATTTCCAGTTTCTTCCAATCTATCGGGAAAGCGAAAATTTCTATCTTCCTCTCCTTGTCCCGCCAACTGTTGTATTTATTACCCTGCCTGCTGTTACTACCTCATTGGTGGGGACTGAACGGTATCTGGCTCAGTATGCCTGTATCCGATCTGTTAGCGTTTATCACAGCCTGCCTGATGCTGGCACATCATATTAAAAAATTAAACAAGATCACAGAAGTATGATATTTAATGCAGAAAACATTCTCTTGATAGGTTCCATCCTATTGTTCGTAAGTATTGTAGTGAGTAAGACCGGATACCGGTTCGGAATCCCTACGTTACTTGTTTTTTTATTGGTCGGCATGCTGTTCGGAAGCGATGGTCTGGGACTCCAGTTCCATGATGCGGGCGAAGCCCAGTTCATCGGCATGATGGCCCTTAGCATCATTCTGTTCTCAGGGGGTATGGATACCAAATACTCGGATATCAAGCCTGTATTGCCACAAGGCATACTGCTTTCCACCTTCGGTGTGTTGCTTACTACTATTTTCACCGGATTCTTTATTTATTGGATTTCCGGATTCTCGAATGTCAGCATTACCATGTCCCTGATGACGGCCATGCTGCTGGCGGCTACCATGTCCTCTACGGACTCTGCTTCCGTGTTCAACATCCTGCGCTCGCAAAGCATGAATCTGAAACATAACCTCCGACCGATGCTGGAACTGGAAAGCGGAAGTAATGACCCTATGGCGTATATGCTTACTATCGTCCTGATACAGTTCATCACGTCGGCAGGCATGGGGGCAGACGATATTCTGATTTCATTCCTGATTCAGTTTGCTGTGGGTGGCACATCAGGATTCCTGCTGGGAAAACTGGCGGTAGCAATCATCAACAAGATTGACTTGAAGAACCAGTCACTCTATCCTATCTTGCTGCTGAGCTTTATTTTCTTCACATTCACCATGACCGACCTGTGTAAAGGAAACGGCTATCTGGCTGTCTATATAGCAGGGATGATGGTGGGTAACGCACGCATTGTAAACCGTAAGGAGATCGCTACTTTTATGAGCGGCATGACCTGGCTCTTCCAAATTATCATGTTCCTGAGCCTGGGATTGCTGGTGAATCCCCATGAAATGTTGTCCATCGCCATACCGGCAACCTTGATCGGCATTTTCATGATTGTCCTCGCCCGCCCGCTCAGTGTCCTGCTCTGCCTCCTTCCCTTTAAAAAGATGAACATCAACTCACGGCTGTTTATTTCCTGGGTGGGATTGCGCGGAGCAGTACCTATCATATTCGCCACTTATCCAGTAGTAGCTGATGTGCCGGGATCTACTCAGATTTTCAATATCGTATTCTTCATTACCATATTGTCTTTAGTGGTTCAGGGAACGACCATTTCATGGATGGCCAAATTACTCCATCTGGATACCCCACTGGAAAAAACAGGAAATGATTTCGGAGTAGAGATACCGGAGGAAATCAATACAGACCTCCGCGATATCGTACTGACGGAAGAAATGCTGGCAAAAGGAAACAGACTAATGGATATGAACCTGCCTAAAGGTATGCTGGTGATGCTGATAAAAAGAGGAAACGAGTTCATGATTCCCAATGGCTCTCTGCAACTGCACGCCGGTGACAAGCTGCTGATTATCTCGGAAAGCAAAACGAAATAAAAAATTTGCCCATGTGCCCACGTGCTGCGCTATGGTCCCGCATGGCAATTGGCACATGGGCAAATTCGCACATTATTCAACTGAGCAACAGCATGATATTCAATGCGGAGACAATCACCGCAATGGTATAAAGCACGAATGAACTCCACCGGGAGTTGGCATATTTGCCCATCACCCGTTTGGAAGAGGTCAGTCCTACTTGCAGGAACACCGTGAAAGGCAGCTGGATACTCAGAATCATCTGAGAAATGATAAGTCCGTAAAAGGGATTCTCAATAAAGAAGATAAGAACCAATGCTATCCCCAAAGAAATCAAAATACCGACCTTAGAGTGGATATCCTTGATATGATAAGACTCACCGAAAATACCCGCAAAGATAGAACCTGCCGCCATACCACTGGTTATGGTGGAGGAAATCCCCGCCATCAGCAATGCCAGGGCAAAGATGATTCCGGCATGGCTGCCCAGCAACGGGTCAAGCAACGACTTCGCCTGCTGCAACTCTTCCACCGGAGTCCGGGTACGGAAGAAAGTAGCGGCTGCCAGTAAGATCATGGCACTATTGATGGCCCATCCTACAATCATGGAGAACAAAGTATCATAGAATTCATATTTCAATACTTTACGAATGGAGCTCTCGTCCTGCTTGTTGTACTCGTGGCTCTGTATCACCTCTGAATGCAAGAAAAGGTTATGCGGCATAACCACTGCCCCAAGTACGCTCATGATAATCAGCATACTGCCCTGGGGTATCTCAGGAACCACCCAGGAACGGATCGCCACAGGCCAGTCAATATCTACCAAAAACAACTCATACAGAAACGAAAGGCCGATTACGGATACAAAAGCAATGATGGCTCTTTCTATCTTTTTATATGAATTGGAAAAAAGCATAATGACGACAAACATCGTAGTAAGGACAGATCCCCAGGCAATGGGAATTTCCAAAAGCATCTGCAAGGCAATGGCTCCTCCCAGTATCTCCGCCAGCGAAGTGGATATGGAGGCCAGCACCGCGCTGCCCAAAATGGGACGGGATATCCACTTGGGACAATACTGCGTGGCTGCTTCACTCAGGCACAATCCCGTCACAATGCCCAGGTGGGCCACATTGTGCTGCAACACAATCAACATAATGGTAGACAAGGTCACCACCCACAACAACGCGTAACCAAATTCGGAACCGGCCGCAAAATTCGAGGCCCAGTTTCCCGGATCAATAAAACCTACAGTAACCAGTAATCCGGGACCAATATATTTAAAGAAATCAAGACCACCCAGATAACGCTTGTGGTCTGTACGTTTTAATTCATCTATAATGCGAGACATGTTTTACTTTTTTTGTTTGCACAAACTTACTAATAAAAAACAAAAATCCATTTGCTTTGTTCAAACTTATAGTTTACTTTCGCTTCAAAATACCGATTTATAATGAAAAGAGAAACAGTTATAATAGCGGCCCTAGGCATCCTTACTTTGGCAGGATGTAATAATAACCACCGTTCACAAGTCCGTAAATTCAAACAGACAGCCGAAAAGACCAACCGGTCCTGCCCCACACGCATGAACGAAACGATTACACTGGACAGCACCTGTTATAATGAGAAAGATAATAGTGTGAGCTATTTCTACAGTGTTACAGGAGAACTGGACAACGCCACTTATATGAACACCCATTATGCCGCCTTTAAACAAGCCCTGCAGGATGCAGTAGACAACTCGGTGGAAATGGAGGAATACCGGAAATTCGGTACTTCCATCCGCTATATCTATTATTCGGGATCAAGTAAAAGGCAACTGGCTGCATTCTCCTTCAATTCCCCCAAATAGATTCCGTTTCAGCCCATCCGGATGCATGATACCACGCTATGGAAGACTTGAAATAATTGTTCCAAAGCAAATATTTGGGAGTGGTGAATGAATTGGGGATATACATACCCATTCCACTGTAGTTATCCCCATCTATTCTGTACAAGGATGAGGTGGGATCATGAGTATAACCTGTATAAACGACCGTCTTCTTTAATTGTTGCGTAAAATCGTCCGGAGCCATTCCTCCACACAATTTTTCAATAAACTGTAACATATCATAGGCATATCCTTTGAAGTTGCTGCTGCCTTTGCCATATTGCTGCAAATCAGCTGTATCCACGTTCTTCAGGCTATCCTGATTGGACAAAATCACACTTCTGACCGCTTCCGCCAGGCCTTCCATCTGATTGCAATCCACTGCCGAAATGGTTCCCCAACCATTATAGTTATAATAATCTATATAATCTTTACAGATTGGCCCCAAATAATCCTTGATCGCATTTTCATACAAATAAGGCATCACACTTGCATAAGGAAATCCGGCTGCCGGTATATCAAGTACAGAAGCGATACAGTATCTGGCAGCATCCTTCAGCTCATAATACACCTCGGCACACCCCATCATACACGCATCAAACAAGACAAAATCAAACTTTTGAGGATTTACCGTACGCAACACTTCCGCCAATTCCGGTATCAACGCTGTGTCACTGGAATACCGCCCGCCATCTTGTCCTATAGAACGGGTGCCGGTAATAGTGGGCAACCATCCCGAACCGTGAGATCCAAAGATTATTCCATAACTTTCCGACGGGTAAGCACTCATCATATCACCTATCACTGTCTGCATGACGGTTTTCTCCGTCGATGTCTGAGGGGGATATTTTTTTCTGATGTTACCAATACCAATCAAATCATAGATAGATGTATTCTTATCAGCCATCATTGCATCTATCGTTCCTTTAGACAGGCTGTTGATACCCCCCTGACCATTGGTTACATATTCTACGATACAAGGCTCCGGCCAACTGATATCCGAAGCCTCACCATCCCAATATACCAATAAAGCAGCCGAATCCTTCATAGCCTGAAGTCCTTGCATCATCGTCTGAATATTATTACGCAAACTGGAATTCAAACTGTTATCCGCCCAAAAGAATGCCAGAACCGTTCTTCCGGCATGTTGCTGAGGAATCACGATTGTTTCCTTCTCACAAGAGAAGAAAAAGCAGGCTGCCAAGAATAGAAATAGAATCTTTTTCATAAGAAAAGGATTACTCTTCCGGTTTCTTGAACTTGAACGCATTGGGGTTCACTTCGCGAATCAGCAAGGTCTTTCCTTTTTGATACTTGGTCTTCATCTTGTTGATGGTCTTCTGCAGTTTCTTTCTGCTGTTCGAGAAATAAACAAAGCAAGTACGGTTCGTCAGCCCTTCCTCGTTTTCCAGATAATTTTTCAGCTGATAACTGTATTGTGAGCGTTCCGGCAACATCTTATTCTTATCCAGACTCACACTGTCCAGCAACTGGATTTCCGTGAAATAAACCAATGAATCTGTAAACGATGCGGATACGCCTACTATATAAACAGATTTACTTCCTTTCAATGAGAATGCCGAGCATACCGTCAGTACCAATAATAAAGAGCACAGAATCTTTATGGATTTCATAATTCTAATTTTATAATTTTATTAGAGGACAAAAGTAGTTATTTACAGACAAATACGAAAAAGTAATAGATTAATTAACTATAATAATTTGCTGATGTGCCCATTACCATGCGGCACATAGTGCAGCCGATAGGCATTATTGGTATATTATGAACAAAAGCACAAGACGGAAGCAACCTTCCATCTTGTGCTTTGTTTTCTTTTCGGAAACCGAATCTTTCTTACCCTAAATAAGACTTAAGCAGCTTGCTACGCGAATTTTGTCTCAATCTTCTAATGGCTTTCTCTTTAATCTGGCGTACGCGCTCACGAGTGAGGCCGAATTTATCGCCGATTTCTTCCAACGTCATTTCCTGCGTATTAATACCGAAAAACATCTGGATAATATCCTTCTCCCTTTCGGTCAGCGTAGAGAGTGCTCTATCAATTTCCCTCGCAAGTGACTCATTAACCAAGGAACGGTCTGCCATAGGCGAGTCGTCGTTCACAAGCACATCCAGCAAGCTGTTGTCTTCTCCTTCCACAAAAGGAGCGTCTACAGAAATGTGGCGTCCTGAAACCTTCAACGTGTCCGAGATTTTGTCTACAGGTATTTCCAGTTCATCGGCCAGTTCTTCCGGAGAAGGACGACGTTCGTTTTCCTGTTCGAATTTAGAGAAGGCTTTGCTGATCTTGTTCAACGAGCCTACCTGATTCAACGGCAAACGGACAATACGTGACTGTTCTGCCAATGCCTGGAGAATAGACTGACGAATCCACCATACGGCGTAACTGATAAACTTGAAGCCTCGGGTTTCATCGAACTTTTCGGCTGCTTTAATCAATCCCAGGTTGCCTTCATTAATCAAGTCAGGAAGACTTAACCCCTGATTTTGATACTGCTTGGCTACAGACACGACGAAACGCAAGTTGGCACGTGTCAGTTTTTCCAATGCTACCCGGTCGCCTTTACGGATACGCTGAGCGAGCTCTACCTCTTCCTCTACAGTAATCAGGTCTTCACGGCCTATTTCCTGTAAATACTTATCCAGAGATGCGCTCTCTCGGTTAGTGATACTTTTGGTAATCTTTAATTGTCTCATTCTCTATAAAACAAATTTGGGATGCAAATTTACAACATTAAATGGAATACATCCATTTTTGTTTGAAAAATATTAGCTAATAAATCAAAAAAGACTATCTTTGTCCTTCTTTTCCTAAATATTTTGCGAAAATAAGGTTATCAGTCCTGTTTGACTATAAAATCAGGATGCACGGAAGTAACCCTTACCGTGCATCCTCTAAACTTTACCTATTGAAACTTTCTACCTTAAAAATCTTCTTATTCCTGTGTCAAATCCACTGCATAGTTCGCACGTTTACCTGATGGGAACATACCACTCAGGAACAATACCTGATCCGGTGACTGGGTAGCAGCTTTCAGCACATCTTCCAAATCATTTACTGATTTGACAGGTTGTCCGTTTGCCTTCAGGATGATGAAGCCTTTACGGATACCGGCAGCCTTCATCTTACCGTCTGTCACACCTGTGACTTCCACACCATATCCCAAATTCAATTGTCTCTTCAATTCCTGAGGAACTTCACGGAATGCTGCGCCCAAGATATCCATGCCCGCACTCTTCACCACTTTCGTTGTTCCCTGTGCATTCTTCAAGGTCATCTCGATATCCTTTTCTTTCTTGTCACGCAACACCTTGACGGTTACTTTGTCACCCGGACGGTGTTTAGCCAACCCCTCCTGCAACTCTGCAAAGTTCTTCACACGTTTTCCGTCAATACCGATAATGACATCATCTACTTCCAAGTTGCCGGCCGCAGAACCTCCCTCAATTATCTCAGCAATCAACACACCGTCGGTGGCGCCCAGTTCCTTCACCTTCTTCTTGATTTCTTCCGGCATCATCTGCTGGTCATCATTAATCGGAGTACCCTTGATGCCCAATACCGCACGCTGAACGGTTCCATATTCTTTCAAGTCGGCTATAACTTTCGTCATAATACTGGTTGGAATAGCAAACCCATAACCCGAATAAGCTCCTGTAGGTGAATAAAGTACGGAATTGATACCTACCAGTTCACCCCTTGCATTCACCAATGCACCACCACTGTTGCCTTGGTTGATCGCAGCATCTGTCTGGATGAAAGATTCCACACCATTATTATATACCCCTAAAGAACGGGCTTTGGCACTCACAATACCGGCTGTTACCGTAGAAGTCATATTAAAGGGATTACCCACAGCCAATACCCACTCACCTACTTTCAAAGCCTCCGAATTGCCCACGGGAATCGTAGGAAGCTCATCCGCTTCAATTTTAACCAACGCTAAATCCGTGCTGGGGTCTGTGCCGATTACACGTCCCTTGTATTCACGTCCGTCATTCAGTTTGACACTGATCACATCAGCATTATCGATTACATGGTTATTCGTTACAATATATCCATCTTTCGAGATGATCACTCCGGAACCGAATCCCACTCTTTCAGGAGTCTGCACCTGACGCTGCTGACCGCCGCCTCTGCCATTTCCAAAAATATCACCAAAGAAATCATAGAACGGATCACGAACGGTAACCGTCTGAGTCTTTGATTCTTGAGTTGACTTTATATGAACTACTGCATGCACTGAATTTTCCGCTGCCTGAGTCAAATCCACCGGTTGCATTTGAGTGGCGTCCAACGCGGCGAGTCTTGTATTCGGATTTTGTTGGAACACATCATTAAAAGCCACGCTTTTGTTTGGCTCGGGTTTCAACATAGAATAAGCCGTTACTCCTGCTACACCTGCGCTGACTGCTACAATTGCTGCTGCGCCTAGTACCATTTTAGTTGCTTGTTTCATAACTTAATATCTATTAATTTGTTAATTTCAAGTTTGGTTTAACATTTATGACGCTAATGTAATGACAAATATTGTACGGTTGTACCGTTTGTCAGAGTTTTTTTTCCTCTTTTAACACAGACAGATAAGCACTTAACAGGGGTTAACCGCAGAATCTGCCAAATTTGCATTCATTATCAATAGCTGACAGACAGCAAGATGACACAGGATGCAACTTGCCTCATAGATAGTTATGTCTTGCAGGAAATACTTGCCTCTCGCCGGAATGCATCCATATACCCCCCCTATAAAAGAGCATGTCCGTGACCGGTCTTTCCAACTTTACTTTTTCAACTGGTTCAATACCCTTCCCGCACTATCCGAAAGAACGACAACAGCTCCTGCCAGAATAGCAATATCCTTAATGACCAGACGACCGGCGCCCGTCAGCAGAGGGAATCCCTGTTCGCCACTTCCCAAATCGGGGACCCACACCTCGGGCGTTGTTACAAGGAAAGACAAAGTGCCCAATGTCATGACAATAGCCAGTCCGGCCCCCACCAAACCGGTTTTCGGAGAGAAGATGCCTAAAAACGTCAAGATACCGATCCCCATAATCAAAATACCCAATCCATGAGAGAACCCATAAGTATTGTTCTCTTCATGCCACAGGTGCTTCGTTTCATCGAGTTCGCCTTCTTTCAGCTTATATTCTTTATATTCAGGAGCATCCTTAGTATAAAAGAAACTCATAAAGGGACTGTTCGCCACAAAAGGCACAATTCCTTCGGCTTCATAGTTCCAGAATTTCAGACCACCAATCCATACAAAAATTACAAGGATTGCCACACGGATAAGATTGATACCCAGTTTTTGGGCAGATGCTGCTATTGTTAAAAACGCAACAAACAGAGATTTTAATTTTGCCATCATTGCTTTCATTATTAAAAGATTTAACTTCCTGGTGCAAAGGTCGGTGGTTTTCCCCCTCCGGTAAATGGCAATTTCCCCATATAGGTTGGCAATTATTCCCGCTTCTCTCTTTTCCGGTATTCCGAAAGGCTCTCCTTGTTCATTTTCTTAAAGAAACGGCTGAACGTAGCCAAATCCTCAAATCCCAGAATCTCACTGATTTCTTTCGCACTCTTACCCGTATAAAGCAACAAGCGCTTGGCTTCCGCATCCACGCGTTCATGAATGACACGCAAAGGAGAAGAAAGTCCGTAAAGGGAAAAGAGATTAGAAATAGTCTTGGGAGAACGGCACAACATATCAGCATAATCCTGTACTTGCTTCTTCTCCTTAAAATGACTGTCAACCAGTACATAAAACTGACGAATCACATCAAACATGTTCTCACGTCCCGGGTCCACATCAAACTTTTCACGGGCTATGCGGGTACAAGTGATAATGAAACGTTTCAGAATAATACGCAACATTTCTTCCTGCAAGTTGTCTTGTATTCCACACTCCCCCCTGAAAATATCGACAATACTGTCAAGACAGGCCGACTGGGAAGGCGAAAGCTTCAAACGCATGACACGGGAAGAACCGTTAAACAGGAATCCGTTACAAGACACCTCGCTGTCATGCCTGTAAATACAATAAAAGTTACTATTGAATAAAAAAGTGAGGTATTCACCGCCCACTCCCCTTATCTGCACATGATGCAAAGGAGTAAGCGAAATCATTTCCTCTTTTTCCAGATGCATCACCACATGATCCACTTCCACATCCAACGTTCCATGCCGCACCCATATAAATTTATAAAGACTCCTGTCACGCTGCAAAAAGGAGTTTTCATGGAAACAGGAAGTCATTGCTATATTTCCATTCAATTTAGTACGTAAGTGATATTCCATAACTACTTCTGATTAAGTGATGTTCCCCTACTTTTTCAAAAATAAGATGACGGGATAAATATAAGACTATTCCTTTATATAAAAAAGAAATAGAACAAAAGAATGACTTCCCCTCCCACTCCCTTTATCAGCATTCGCGCCCCACTGCCATATCGGCCGGCAGGAATTCCCATCCAATCATCTCCCATTTGCCTATACGAAAACTTTCCATCCCGTCCTGTCTCTTTTAATATTTGTTAAACATTTCCATTTCTTCGTCCACTCATTAATTTAATAGTACATTTGTTGCATCACAAGCATCGTAGCTATATAATAAAAGAAGAGTAGGACATCAATAATGAACAGAAATCTTAAAAGAACGTGTGTAGCCCATATACAACGGTTACTGATATGTACCTGTATATTCACCCTCTTTGCAACCATCGGCAAAGCCTCCCATGTACAGGAAAACACCGAGACGGGGAACTATATTCTGATTCTGAACAGCTACAACGAATCCTCTCCCTGGAGCAACAGCATCACCACCCCCATTGTTCATAAAATAGCTGGAATAGAGAACATGGACGCTTACATAGAGCATCTGAATCTTTTTATGGTAGGCGACTCCACTAAAATCGAGAGATTCCCAGAAATTCTTTCCTCGAAATATGGTTCCACCCCTCCCCGCCTGCTGGTATTCATCGGGAGCATGAGCCTGATTTTCAGAGAAGAGATTCAATCTTTATGGGGTAAAGTACCTGCCATTGTATGCGGAGCCGACCCCTATGTGTACCATGAGAAATTCTACAGGCAGAGAGATACAGTCACCCCCGAAGAAAAGACACACATGAGCGAATTGGCAGAAGAGTTCAATTTCACCTACATGCACACCCCCATCTATCTGGAAGAAAACGTGCAACTGATGTGCAGGATGATTCCCGGTATGAAGAAACTGATTTTCCTGGGAGACGGCATCTACCCCAATCCGGAATATGACAAGCAACTGCGAGAGCTGATTAAAGACAAATACCCGCAAATGGATTACGAATACATCTCCTCGCGTACCAACAGTCTGCATCAGCTATATAACGCCGTGCGTAAAACAGACAAGACCACAGGCATTCTGGTATCCACCTGGTTCACCGAATCGTTCACTTCAAGCAATTTTCTGATTAATGCCTACAGAAGTATCGCCAGCATCTCCGCCCCTTTGTTCACCATCCGCTATGCAGGTATGGATGACGGCGGCATGGTAGGAGGATACATGTATAATGACCAAATCTTTACCAGGCAATTACTGAAAACGATAGACGAGATACTACATGGGAAGAAAGCCAGCGACATACCTTTTTATGAACCCAACGAAGCACACCCCGCATTCAACTACACAAGACTGGTAAATAAAGGACTCGATCCCGACCTATGCCCTGGTGACACCGTTTTCTATGACAAACCGGCCAACTTTCTGAACAAATATAAATGGATCATCCTAAGTGTACTCATTGCTTTTATACTGATGGCCGTGGCACAGCAAAAACGCATCCAAATGCTGAAAGCGCTGAGACGCGCCCAGCAAAATGAAATAGACACGAACACACAATATACCAATCTGATAGACAATATGCCTATCCTTTACATGAAAGAACAGGTAATATGGGACAAAGAAGGGAATATCGCAGACAGCATTTATATGGATGTCAACCGCTATTTCGAACGATGTTTCTTGCCCAAATCCGAGGTGATAGGGAAAAGAGCCTCTGAAATTTTCCCGGAGTCCTTGCCGGAATTCACCCATTTCATGGAACTCACCTTAAAAGAAAAGAAATCGATCACCTTCCCATATTATTTTAAGACCGTCAACATCTTCTATGATGTTGTCCTGAATTGCTCTACCGAACCGGACACAGTGGATGTGTTCTGCATGGACAGCACCGAACTGCACAATGCGCAGCAAATGCTGAGCGCCACGAACCATAAACTTTCCATGGCACTGGAAGTAGCCAACATCGTACCTTGGAAATGGAATTTGAAAGACCATACCATTTTATGCGACCTCAACCGCCCCATTGTCATGGCGGCCATGCCGGGAAGCATCAGCGAAGATCAGTTGAGCGTTTCGGACGAGCAATACTTCGCTAAAATCATTAAAGAAGACCGCCCGCGCGTGATACAGGCCTACCGTGACCTGGCAGACGGGAAAATAGAGAAAGTAAAAGAGGAATACCGCGTGCTGGCCAATGACGGAACACAATGGAAAATAGACTGGATAGAGGCGCAGGCAGCAGTGGAAAGCAAAGACGAAAACGGAATGCCGCTCACTTTGGTAGGATCTTCCCTAGTCATAACTGAACGGAAGAAAATGGAAGACGAACTGCTTTCAGCCAAGGACCGCGCGGAAGAATCCAACCGGCTGAAGTCCGCTTTTCTTGCCAATATGAGCCACGAAATACGCACTCCGCTAAATGCTATCATCGGTTTCTCAAACATCCTTGCTGCTGCAGAAGAGGAACAGGAAAAGCAGGAATATATCAATATCATTGAAAGTAACAACACGTTGCTGCTGCAATTAATCAGCGACATACTGGACTTATCGAAAATAGAGGCCGGTACATTAGAGTTCAGCTATTGCAACATAGAACTGAATGACATTATTTCCGAGATAGAAAGTGTCACCCGTTATCGGACAGAGAGCAACGGCATTCAACTGATTGTACAGAAAGGACTTCCCTCCTGCCTCATAAGAACGGAAAAGAACCGTCTGATGCAGGTACTGAACAATTTACTGAACAACGCCAGCAAATTTACCTCACAAGGAAGCATCACCTTCGGCTACAAACTATGCGACAAAGAACTTTATTTCTATGTTAAAGATACCGGTTGCGGCATTCCAGCCGACAAAGTGAACTCCATATTCGGACGTTTCGTCAAACTGAACTCTTTTGTACAGGGTACAGGACTGGGGCTATCCATTTGCCAGACAATTGTAGAGCACATGGGAGGACGCATCGGTGTTGAGTCCGAGGAAGGAAAAGGATCCACTTTCTGGTTCACCATTCCCTACCAGCCTGCCGCTGCAGAGAACAAGAGAGAGGAAGAGCATCAACTCATTTCCGTGCAAAAAGACAAGCTGACCATTCTGATCGCCGAAGACAATGAGAGCAATTACCGGCTGTTCCAATCTATCTTGAAACGAGAATATAACCTGGTACATGCCTGGGATGGAAAAGAGGCGGTCAATTTGTATAAGCTCCATACCCCTCAGATAATTCTGATGGATATCAATATGCCGGTGATGGATGGCTATGAGGCCACCCGGGAAATACGAAAACTATCCTTGGATGTACCTATCATTGCTGTTACCGCTTTCGCCTATGCCAGTGATGAACAACGGGCCATGGAAAACGGCTTCGACGGCTATATGGCCAAGCCCATCAGCGCCCCACAACTGAGACAACAGATTGCTGCCATATTACAGAAACGCATTATCTTGTTATAATCTCCGTTTTTTCCATTATACTCAGCCGAAATCCGACGTAGAGACCGATCTGACTCCGCAACTATAAACAAGAAAACGACCGAAAGCGCCACAAGGATGGGAAACTAAAGCTGATTATAACGTAAATGCGAAGTTAATTCATCACTTCAGCTCCATTAAGTCTTTTTTTCAGTACCATTAAAGCATTTCTTACGGTCACCTTTTACAGACTGCGACAGCAGTCCGTATGTTTCACTGCGGCAGACCGTACAGTCCACTGTAACAGACTGTACGGTCCACTGCCGAAGACTATAGTAACAGTCCGCACAAAAAGACTTAACAGTCTGCATGACAAGGCCTGATATACCCGACAAAAAGTATTAATCCCCCATATCTAAAAAAAGTTCCCCCTTGCTCACCTTCACAGGCTATGCAAGAGGGAGATTCCATACTAACTCTTAACCTAATAAATAAACGACAAAATCATTCTTTATATCTCAAGGCTCCGGCAGGCAGTTTCTCACCTTTCTCACCAAAGCTCTTCAATGCGTCTTCCGGTTCAATGGTTACTTTACTTTCATCCAGCATGTTCCGGTCAAGGCCGAACACGTCTATAAAGAAATCATAAACCGCATTGCGCTTGTTCGGACCGAAATCATGGCGTTCTTGCGGCAAATGTACATTGCTCACCTTGTCCGTCGCACCGTAAAAACCGTAGATGCGTTGCAAGTAAGGATATTCCAAACGGGGAACCGTGGCTGTCCAGTCTCCTCCGTCGGAAACCACCAGCATGGGACGCGGGGCAAACAGGGCAGCCAGCTCCGCATTGCAAGTTCCTCCACCTGCCAACTGGATGGGCTTGCCACTTTCACACGGGCAACCGCCATCAAAATGAGAAGCCAGACTGACCACAGGGGCGGCAGCTGTAAAACGGTCGTCCAGGACGGTAAGCAACACCGTCTGCGTTCCTCCGCCGGAACCACCGTTCACGCCGATGCGTGCAGGGTCTATATCTTTACGGTTTGCCAGCATATCATCCAGTATAAGCAATCCGTTCATGGCCTGAATGGTGTGCGCGTCACTGGTATGGTGCGCTTCCGCACCTATCTGCAAGGCGGATTCCCCCCAACCATACAGGTCATAATCCACGCAGACAGCCCCCATACGTGCCAGTGTCGCCATGCGCTGCTGCTGGTCTTTGCGGTAGCGTCCCTGTCCAAAATGACCATTGGGGCAGATAATCAGTGCATGTTTGCCTTTGGTGCGGGGGGCATAGACTGAACCGCAGACATAAAGCCCCGGCAAGGTTTCCAATGCAAAGTTCTGCACGGTATAGCCATCAAATTTGCGTATTTTGGAAAGAACAAGCTTTGCATCCTTCACTGTTTTCCTCAGCATATCATCCAGTCCCAGACGTTGGCGCACCTCTTTGCGGAGAATCTCCCTGCGCTGTTCCCATTGACTTTTATCACTATATAAACCACTAAGGTATGCCAGCATTTTTTCTCCGTCGGCATCCGTGCGGCGGGCGTATTCGTAAGGTTTCAACTTATATACCTTGTCACTTTGCTTTACGAATTTATAATCGAAGGGGGAAAGCACATTGGTCAGCGTTTCCTCCAATGAATAAGGCCGGATACGGAAATCGGCATACGGAAGCACAAGCCCCACCGTATCCACGTCATATTTCAAGCGAACCTGGAAACGGGTGGCAACGTCATTCAGCACATCGGATAACGGACGTGCGAACCGGGTTTCATAAGTTTGTGCAGATGCAGCGGAAAAAGAGAGTACCGCCATGCACCATAATAGTTGTTTCTTCATCGGGAAGTCTATTTTATTTCTTTACCATCCACATACACATCATCCAGCACCAAGTCCTTGCAGTCTTCAAAAACACAGCGTTGCTTGGCATTCTGAATATACACATCACGCATCACAATACCGGTAATAGGTGCTTCGGGCAGGCCTACCACCATAATGGGGGTATTCACATCACGAACCGTCACACCCGACACATAGATATTGCGAAATTCCGGAGTACGGTCACTCTTCGGTTCGGCAGGCATCTTGCTATATTTCAGATTGAGGACGATAGCCTCTTTCTTGATATTACTCATCACAATATTGCTTACACGGATATCTTCTACAATGCCTCCGCGACCACGGGTGGATTTCAGACGAATCCCCCGGTCGGTTCCGTCAAAGACACAATTGCTGATGGTCACTTTCTTCACTCCCCCACTCATCTCGCTGCCGATAACCACACCACCGTGTCCGCTCAACATGGTGCAATTGGTTATTGTGATATTCTCGCAAGGGACGCCCAGTTTACGTGCTTGCAGGTCACGTCCGGATTTGATGGTGATGCAGTCGTCGCCTACCGAAATGTGGCAGTCGCTGATGTGTACGTTCTTACAAGACTCAGGGTTGATGCCGTCCGTATTGGGGGAAGGCACATTGTGGATGGTAATGCCTTTAATGGTCACATTATCGCAAAACTCAGGATTTACGGTCCAAAAGGGAGAGTTGATAATCTTCACGCCCTCTACCCGTACATTCTTGCAACGGATGGGATGTATGAAAGGGGGACGGAAGAAACGACGGTCCAATGTGCCGTGCCAGTCTTCGTTGGTTTCGGCGTAAAGGGCTTTCAGGTCGTTTTCCTTCTCGAACATGGGCTGGTACTTGTTGATGTTTCTCTTGCCGTTGTCCCGGAGGTCTACAAGGACGCGGAAAAATTCCGTCCACCATGCTTTGCCCTGTCCGTCCAGTGTCCCTTCACCCTTGATGGTGATGTTCTCTGCATCCACGGCATAAATCAGCGGTTGGAAACTTTTCATCATGATTCCCTCATGACGCACTTCCACATAAGGGAGGAAGTCGTCAAAGTTCTCCGAGAATTTCAAGGTGGCTCCTGCTTCCAGTTCCAGAGTGATGTTACTTTTCATGTGGATGGAACCGGTGAGATAAGTTCCTGCGGGGAAAAAGAGGGTTCCTCCACCATGGGCGTTCAGGCGGTCGATGGTGGAATTAATCAATGCTGTGTTCAGTTTCCTGCCTTGCACATCGGCACCTGCCTGCTGCATATCCACACGCTCCGCATGCAGAAAAGACAGACAGCAAACACATAGTAACAGACTTAAAAAGGTACGTTTATTCATATCGTTCATTATTTTATTTTAGTTTTACCAAATACCCTCAGGGGGCTTTTCCTATGAAAACCGCGTTTATTTCTTAAAAGAATAAGTTCCGCTTTCCACTATCTTCGGCTCTTTTTCATCGGGAAGGAATACGCGTGCCGTACACCCTACAGGTATCGTTACTTTTAATGTAAAGACTCCATTCTCGCGGGTCCAGTCTACCGCTACTTTTCCGTACAAGGTTTGGGTAGAGGCACGGACGTATGTCAAATCGCCTACCGGACGGGGACGTATTTCTATTTCCTTCATTCCCGGTTTTCCCTCAACGGTGCGGATACCCGCCAGCGAGTTGAAGAACCATTCATCAATCTGCCCCATCATAAAGTGATTCCACGAAGAACCTTGCCGCGGGTCCCATTGCTCGGTCAGCGTGGTAGCTCCGAATTTCAGCTGGAAACCATAGCCGGGTGCTTCTTCATGGTTGTGCATGGTGTACATCAGTTCATTCAACCCGTTACGCGCCAAAGTCTGGAACAGATAACGGTTACCCACATCACCGGTGGTCAGCCGGTTGCCGTGGCGTTTTATATCCGCTACCAGATTATCAAGCACCGCCTGTCTGTCATCGGCGGGAACCATTCCCAGGAACAAAGGCAAGGCATTGCTGCACTGGCTTCCCGTACCATACTGACGAGTGTCCTTGTGATAAAACTCCCGATGGAATGCCTCCTTGATTTCCTCGCTCAAACGGGTGTAACAGGCCACATCATACCGGTTGTCCAGCATACGCGCAGCTTCCGCCAGATAGCGTACAACCATATAATAATGGGCGGTAGCCACCAGAGGAACAGGCGTATTACGCGAGAAACCGGCCCGGAAATCTCCATAATCATACCAGTCACCCAATCCGAAAGAAACAATTCCATTATCGGCACGGGTAGTGAGGTAATCAATGTAACGACGCATTCCGTTATAATATTTTCTGATCAATGAATCATCCCCATACGTCTCATAATACATGAAGGGTAATACCACAAAGGTACATCCCCATTCGGGAGATTCGGCAAAAGCATCCATACCGGGGCCCTCGAACACCACATATTCCGGAGCAGTGGTAGGAACCGCGCCATTGGCATGCTGTGCATCGGCTATGTTCTGAAGAGTCTGAGGAACAAAGCCCGTCAAATCATAATTGTACAGTAAACCGGGACCGCATAAATGATCCTGTTCCAGCCAGCCCAGTTTCTCCCGGTGCGGACAATCCGTAAACACGGACTGCATATTGCTTCGCACCGCTTTCTCTATCAGCCGGTGGGCATCATTGAATATGCGGTTGGAGCATTCGAAGGTGGATATTTTAGGAGCCGAGTTATAAACAAAGCACGACTGTATCTTCTGGATCACCGGAAGACGGAAGGGATTCTTCTGCCCTTTCAGCACAGCGCCTTCCACCTGAATATACCGGAAGCCATAGTAAGAAAAACGAGGATGCCAAGTCTCCACTCCCTCCCCTTTCAAAGTATATTCATAATAATGTTGTCTGCCGGTCTGACGCTGATTGCAAGCTCCTTCGTCCGTCAGGGATTCGGATACAAGCAAGGTTATTTTCTGCCCTTTCTTTCCACGGACGGTAATTTCGGGGAAACCGGCCAGGTTCTGTCCCATATCCAGCACAAAGGCAGACGGGGCCACCGTCCGTTTGGTTGACTTGCAGGCGGCTGTTATCTGTTCAGCGGTGAGCTTGGTCACTTTCCGGATATCATAACGCTCCATGATCTTTACCGGTTGCGCTATCTGCGGACGAAGCACCCCTTTGGGGGCTTCCTGAATCACGACAGGATGCCAATCCTGCTCTTTAAAACCGAACATGTTCCAGCCTTTCTGCTCACGGCGGGCGTCATAATCTTCTCCGCCATAGATGCAATTGAACAGTACGGGACTGAAATCGTACTTCCAGTCCTTTCCGGAAACAATCGTTTCACTGGTTCCGTCTTCATAATTCACCACCATCCGAAAACGAAGCGTGGGAGCGCCGAAACTGATTTGCAGTTTACGATAGCGGCCGCCTTGCACATTGTAAAATCCATTTCCCAGCAGGACTCCGATGGCGTTACCGCCTTTCTTCACTTGCGAGGTGACATCATAAGTATTATAATAGACACTTTTGTCATAGTCGCTCCAAAGAGGGGCAAATTCGCTGTCTCCCACTTTTTCTCCATTCAGCGAAAATTCATAAAAGCCCAAGCCACATACATACGCCGTGGCGTCTTTCACTTTCTTTGCCACATGGAACTCACGGCGCAGATAAATACTTTTCTTTGCCAAAGTATCCACAGCATCCCAGGCGGCCTTTGCCTCAGGCTTTTTCAGTTCACTGCCATGATATTTCCGACCTTCGGGTATGCGGGCATCCTTACGGGTAATGGCCCCAATCCATTCACTGCCGGCGAAAGCCGCTTCGGAAGTCAGGATACTGAAATCAGAGGGGGCACTCCATGCCGAAGGCGTATCAGCCTCATCCCAGACACGGACACGCCAAGTATAATGCCTGTCCTTCTCCAAGACCGCATCCGCACAGGAAACCAACTGGCTTTGAGCGGATTTTACTTTGCCGCTGTTCCAGACTACTTTTCCTGCCCATACATCCCGAATCTCTATCTCATAAGCGGTCTGCCGCGTGCCATTTTCCGGCGAACTCATCTGCCATCCCAAACGAGGGGTATCAGAGGTGGTCACTCTTCCGTCGCGCATCTCACACGTCAGGCGGGTAACAGTTATGTCTTTCGCCTGCACGGCGAAAGACATAACTAACAAAGCGGCTATTAAGAATTTTCTGTAATTCATTTTTCTTTCAACAGTCTGTTTATTATCTTAAGACATCCCCTTTATTCAAATTTATAGCACATTCTCACAAAGGACACGGGTCAATGTATCGGCGTGTCCCACTTCCTTTCCATCCACATAGATATGCAGACCTTTTCCACGCTGGTAACGGCTGCCGTCCTTATCCCACAAAATAGTGAGGTTACGGCCATGATACAACACATTATCCAAACAGAAATAATCCCACTTTCCTTCGGGAATCAACGGATTCACCTCCACTGTGTTATCCATGCGCGGACGGAGCCCTATCAAACCGGTAATCATCAAATCATTAAAAGTAGAATGATTGTAATAACGGCTGCGTTCCTGATCTCCTTTCAACCAATAACCGGTCACCTCATCCAGATACTCGCCTATGTAGGGGCGGCCACGGTGATGCTGCGACTCCACATAGCGTTCCATGTGATGGAAATACACGCTGTCTGTCAATACAGTCTGAGGATAATTATTCATGAAATTGGCCATTGCGGTCAAAGTCTGTGCAGATGCAAACGGCCAGATAGCCCCATCCCATTCACACTTACCTACGCCATGCGTGCGGAACTCAGGATGACGGCGCTCGGCAGTGGTAAGTCCGTAAGGTGCGGAAAAACCTTTCTCGTCCATCACTTCCTTCCATGCCACAGTGTATTTGGAAGAAGCATCCGGCAAATTGAAATACCAAGGGATATAGCCGATAGCCTCGCGTACCTCGGCGGACGCATCTCCACGCATCGTTTCAAAGAAATGATGGTCTGTGTTCCACAACTTATCCTGTACCAATGTTTTAATGGAATCGGCTTTCAATCCATATTTCATGGCCATGCCCTCATCTCCTGTCATGATGCCGATAAGAGAGAGTGCTTTGGCATTGCCATACATATAACTGTTGATAGTGGGACGGGCATATTGCTTACGACGGCCTCCGCTGATGGATTCTTCCATACCATCCTGCACATCTCCCTGCCAATAAAGTCCATTGGGCAGGCGGTTTGTCTTTTCCCAACGGGCATATTCCGCTTCCAAATCCTTTACCATATCCAACAAAAACTCCTTGTTTCCATCGACCATGTAACGTCCCAGTACCGCATCCGCATTCCACGAGCTAAACTTGGTCATTTTGGCCATCGGGCCTCCTTCGTTACCCCGATACCAAGTATGGATAATCTGATTCAAGTATTCCGGATTACGCAACCAGCGGCTCTCATAAATATGATGACCGATGGCACAAGCTATCAGATTGTATTTATCGGCATACGAACGGTTTACCAGAAATTCGGTCATACCATAGCCCACCGGAGTTTCCTTGATGTGCTTGCGCAGCGTCCACCAACGATAATAATACATTTCCTCGAAGTTCTTTTGAGAGCACTCGAAAAGAGGAATGTTTTCTTCCATCCATTGAGATGCACGGGCATTGGGAATAGCCTGGGCTATATTCTCATCCTCCATGCTGTTGAAATAATCCACATAGGGCTTGAAATCCTTATATTTCAAGAAAGCCGCACCGGCATCCTTATCAGCAGAAGCCGTCTTAAAGTTGGCTATACGATAGGTGCACAAGGGTTCCTGCTCACCCGCATCCGGCAGAATGCCATACCAGTCCGCCGGGGTATCCACCGTAGGATAAGTCCGTTGCGCTCCGGTCCGGAACATCACTCTCTCGATGGCCGGAACGGGCGCAAAGAACATACGTTGCCCCACTTTCTTTCCATCCACATAGACAATTACCATGCGGTTGGCAACAGAAAGCTCCACTTCTACCTTATACGTCTTGCCCGGTTCATACTTCAACAAATTACCAAACCGCGCACCTCCTTTGGCACGGAAAAGTCCATCGGGAGTCAGTTCCAGACGGGAACAGGCAATGCCGTTTTCATCCAAAAATTCTATCTGCAAAAGTCCTTTATCGTTCTGTTCCGCCATCAGTTCGAAAGATACTTTCAGTTCTTTTGTAGCAGGTATCTTACGCTCCACACGGGCATAATCGAATAAGTCCTTGTCTTGCAGCACCAGCCATTTTCCATCCAGTGATACGGGAGCCCACTGCAAGGAATACAAATTCCAGTCGGTCAGTTCGCTCAAATCTTTGTAGCCGGCAAAATCGTCGTCAGCATGCTCGCTGGCATGTGCGCGGACAGGCACAGGAATATGAGACACCCACATATCCTCTTTATTCATACTGTAAGTCACCCATAAATCACCATCGGGAGGAGTCCCGTTACCTTCCTGAATACCCCGTACATACTGAGGACCGAATGATTTATAATTACCTCCGTAACGCATCGGCGTAATCTCGCCGTGCACCAGGTTCAAAGTGGTATATTCCAGGCCGTCCTTACTCAGCGAAATAGCCAGTGGCCAGCGGAACTCGGAAGGATTATACACCGTGGCGTATGTACCGTCACTCAAACGTTGCCCCCATATCTTCGCATTACTGTTTACGAAACCTTTCGCACGTTCCACCGGTTGCGCCCATGTATTTCCGCCATCCTCGCTGATGGAAGTCAGGGCGTGTTTCCACAGGCTTACCAAACGGCCGTCGGGCAAGGTATAGTCACAATACGCTTTGTATTCTTTGTGTAAAGGAATCAACGGGTCATTGCGGTCGGCTTCCTCCACCCACTGCATACGGTAGCGGGGATTATCCAGAATCTCCTGACAGGCTTTTACAAACTCCTTGTCTTTACTCCGTTTAAAATAAGGATAAGAGGTATTCTTTTCATTGAACGCATGGTTATAATAAATGAAATAAATGGGGCCGAAGGAACCGTCCTTTTTAATTTCGCGAACTACACGGCCTATTCCGTTCCCGTCATTCGGATCATCTTTCTTGTCCAGCGCCACGCCATAGTTTCCCATGGCTATCAGTCGGCCGCTCTTTGACACATAAAAGCCTACACGCTGATGCATGATGGCATCCAGATCTTTTGCCTTGTCTGTGCGTCCGGGCTTGGTATAGCCATCGGGAACCCGGTAGATAGGGAAAAGGGTCACCGGGTTTGTCCAGTGATAACCGTCTTTCGAGGTCATCAGGAAAGTTTGTGAGGGAGGAATATGCTCGTCCGAAGGATCGGAAAGATAATGCATATAGAATTGTCCGTTCCAATAAGCCAACATGGACTGATGATTGTATGTCCATCCATTGCCGTTATCGGGTGCAGGATGTTCCCGGTTGGCACGCATCACCTGAATATTGTGTACCCCTACCACGGGTGACAATTGCCCGTCATGACAGGTAGGGTTAGACAGCTCCGTGCCTGTATAGTGTACTCTATCTTGCGCCGATACCGAAAGTGCCAGCGAACAGGCTGCTGCAAAGGTAAAAAGTTGTTTCAGTTCCATTTATTTACTTCTATGTTGTTTTTCCATTTATTAAAATGAGGTTTCTCTTCAGCTTGATTGACCTGCAAACAAGCAAAGCTCTACAAAACTACGAATTTCTTCGTTTCCCGATAAAAGCTCCGGGCTTTAAAAAAAGACGAAAGCACAAAGCAAATGTACTCTATAAAATAATGCTATTTATAAAAAGAGTCTTTTTGTTAATGAATTTGCATAAAAGAAGCTTTTTTACTATATTAGCAGCATGAAGTTAACAGTTTGATAACTTTTCTACGAGAAATATGTTATTTATAGTATTCACTTTCTTAACAACCGTTTGCTTATGAAACAAAAGAATAAGATGTTATCCACCCATGGCATTAAAACACTATTCGAAACCCGATTAACCCAACTCACTTCATTGGCTTCAGAAAGCCAGGATGAAACAGCTTTCAAAAACAAGCTGAACGATTATCTATTATCCGGTCCTATTTACAATCCTGCTGCCGCAAGGCAAATTAAAAGACTGATAGATAACGATGGAAAAACCATTTACGAAGCCTCTACAGAACAGGAGATTAAAATAGAAACCATCTCACTGCTTTGGAAGTTTTTAACGAATCGTATCATCAATGAAGAGATTTCCGTTGATTTATGGATTGACCTGTATCACCAGTTCGACCGGCTTTATCACGAAGAAGAGGAGCTACCTGATGAAAAACAAGTGCAACAGTGGATGAAACGCTGGCCCAGCGGACTGAATGAGGATGTCCGGGCTATCCGCCGACAAAACAAAGAACGTATCATCTCCCTTCTTATCCAGAAAATAGAAAACAGACACGCACCCTCCAGCCGCTACCTTTTTCCCGAAGGAAGCACGGAAGAGGACAAACGCCGGCTGGTCTGCCAATGGTGGAACGAAGCCCGTTTTCATCTGGCAATGGCCGTAAAAAACCCTACCGAACTGAACCGGATGCTAGGCAACTCCCTGTCCGAAGAAACCTTGCAGCTTTATCACAAAGCACGCAAGAAAGGAATGCCTGTCTTCATCACCCCTTATTATTTGTCATTATTGAATCCTACCGGAAAAGGATATGATGACGAAGCCATACGCAGCTATATCTTGTACTCTTCCCAATTGGTAGAAACTTACGGTAACATCCACGCATGGGAAAAAGAAGATGCAGTAGAGGACGGAAAGCCCAACGCTGCCGGATGGCTGCTGCCGGACGGACACAACATTCACCGCCGTTATCCCGATGTGGCCATTCTTATCCCCGACTCGATGGGACGTGCCTGCGGCGGCCTATGTGCATCCTGCCAGCGCATGTACGACTTTCAAAGTGAACGTCTGAACTTCAACTTCGAGGAATTGAAGCCGAAAGAGAGCTGGGACAAGAGGTTGAGAAAACTGATGGAATATTTCGAGAACGACACTCAGCTCAGGGATATCCTGATTACAGGAGGCGATGCATTGATGAGCCAGAACAAGACCCTGCGCAATATACTGAAAGCCGTCTACAAAATGGCTGTCCGCAAACGGAACGCAAACCTGCACCGCGCCGAAGGAGAGAAATATGCGGAACTGCAACGAGTACGCTTGGGCAGCCGGCTCCCGGTATATCTGCCCATGCGAATCAATGACGAGCTATTGGAAATCTTACGCGAGTTCAAAGAAAAGGCATCTGCCGTAGGAGTCAGCCAATTTCTGATTCAAACGCATTTCCAGACTCCGCTGGAAGTAACACCCGAAGCGCGTGAAGCTATCCGCAAGATACTGGCAGCCGGGTGGACTATCACCAACCAGTTAGTATATAATGTGGCTGCTTCCCGTCGCGGACACACCGCCAAACTGCGCAAAGTATTGAATGGGCTGGGTGTACTATGCTATTACACCTTCTCGGTAAAAGGATTTGAGGAGAATTATGCCGTATTCACACCGAACAGCCGCTCCTTGCAGGAGAAAGAAGAGGAAAAGGTATGGGGAAAACTCTCCGCAGAGCAAGAAAAGGAGTTTTTGAACCTGTTGAGAAACAGTAAAGACCGTGCGGCAGCCGTACAGCGTTTCTGCACCTTCCATCAGATTCCTTTCGTAGCAACAGACCGCAACGTACTGAACCTGCCGGGTATAGGCAAGAGCATGACTTTCGTAACTATCGGTATGACAAAAGAGGGAAAACGGATACTGGAATTTGACCATGACCCAACCCGCCAGCATAGTCCGATTATTCATCAGATGAAAAAAATATACATCAAGGAAAACAAGTCTATCTGGCAATATATGCTGCAATTGCAGGAAATGGGCGAGAAGAAAGAAGAATATGCCAGTCTGTGGAAATATATGGAAGGAGAAACAGAACACCGCTTCCCCTTATATAATTATCCCGATCCGGGATTCCGGATTACAGAAAAGTATAGTCACTTGTCAGTAGTTGATAATAAATCAATCTGCTAATTTGTCAATGTGACAATGTGCTAATGTGCCATGTGGAACAAAGCGTAACCCATTGACATATTAGCACATTGACCAATCAGCAGATTATTCAATTCGTAATCTTGATCCCCACAAAATACGTTCTAGGCTGTGTAGGCCCATAGAAATAACCCGAGTCACGATAACCACCTTTGTCCAAATCCTTTTGGAAAGCATTAAAGATATTCTGCACTCCACCGTTCAATTGCAACTTGATATGGTCATTCAATACAAACGTATAATTCAGTTTCACATTCAAATCAAAGAAATCAGGAGTATGCACCATTTCATCTTTAGCGATATATTGTCCTATATATTCCTCGGGCAACTCTGTCGGTGCGAAATGCGGCACATGCATCCGGCCTGTGTACACACCGGACAAGGAGCAGTCGAAATTCTTGAACGGAGCAGATGTCAATGTGAAATAACCGTAATAGTCAGGAGTACGGGGCATCCGCTTCACCGGCGCTACCTCAGGATTCTCACTCCATGCCTCCAGCTCAGTATATTCGCTGCGCTGCACCGTGAAGCCCACCTGTAAAGCCGCATCACGTCCATGTGCAATCTTTCCGTCCAGATTCACGCCATACACACGTGCCCCGTTACCGTTACGACGCTCCTTCACCTTGTTACCATTCTGGTCATGGCCCATATCCTCCAGTACAAACACGTCATCCAATCCGGTATAGAATCCTTCCAATAACAAATTGGTCTGGAAATGACCGATATTCGCCGTCCAGTCAATGGAGCCGCTGATGCTGTTAGAATGCTCAGGCTTCAGCCCTTCCGCCAACTTGATAAGCACGCCCTCACCTCCTACTGCCGTAACGTGCAAGTCTTCATCATAAGCCTGCGGCGCACGGAAACCGGTGGACCAAGTGATGCGCGCCTGTAGTTTGTCACTGGGCTTATAGAGCAGGTTCAGACGGGGGCTGAAGATGGGATTGTCAATCAGGTTATGGTCATCCAGACGGAAGCCGGCCAGGAATACAAACTGATTCATTTTCCATTCGTTCTGCACAAAAGCGCTGGCAATGCGCACATCCTGTTTCATATCACGGTGATAACCGGTCATAACATCGTGCAGGGAGTTGTTCTGATACTCCAGCCCGGCGGTAAAAGTAGCAGGAGAGAATAAAACTTTCTCAAAATTACCCACATACATGCCGCCTGCCACCCAAGTCAGATCTTTTGTCTTTCCGTATGCATTCGCATCCTGTTGCGCACCATAATAACTGTTACGGTCGGTATGCTGGATGGAAGAATAGAAAGAAAGCTTATGCTTGTATTCTTTCCAAAACAGATCATAACTCAATCCGCCACTATTGATAACGTGCTTGGTCTGTTCGGTGATATCCGTTTCGTGCGGCTGCAAATCAAATTTATTCCCTCCGCGGCGGAACTCATTCGTGGTATGATATTCCAGACTGATACGGCTGAACTGCGTAGGACGGTAATAGGTGCGCAGCCCGAATGTATTCATATTCAGCTTTCCCAACTCCGAGAAACCGTCCCCGTCCGCATCATACGGATTACGGTTCCGATAAGACTGATACAAAGCGATGCCATACGTATTGTCTTTTGACACCAAAGAGGCATTGGCTCCCATATACTGTTCCCACACCTTGCCGTTCATATTGGACATTGTTGAAGAAACCTGAAATGAATTGTTGATGGGGTCTTTCGTGATGATATTGATGGTTCCGCCCACTGCATTAGCACCAAACAAGGCCGACCCTCCTCCGCGGACAACCTCTACACGCTCTATCATATTCACCGGAATCTGCTCCAAGCCATACACACCGGACAGAGCACTGACTACCGGACGGCTATTGATAAGAATCTGAGAATAAGGTCCTTCCAGCCCATTGATACGCACTTGAGGGAAGCCGCAGTTCTGGCAGTTGTTCTCCACACGCAACCCCGACTGGTAATTCAAGGATTTAGCCAAATCGGTAGAATTCACCGATTCGAAAAGCCTGGCATTCATCACATTGACTACCACCGGAGCCACCTTGCGACTTGTTTCATTGCGATTGGCCGATACGACTACCTCGTCCGTCATAATACTTTCGTCACTCATCAAAAAATGAACATCTACCGTGAAGTCGTTACTGACGGTCACTTTCTTTTCCTGTGTCTCATAGCCCAGTAGCTGAACTCTCAATGTGTACTTTCCTGCCGGAACCTTCTTGAAACGGAACTCCCCGTCCTCGTTACTCACCGTACCTTGCCCGGTTTCCACAATCAATATGGTAGCATACGGAAGGCTGTTCTCCGTGCCTTTTTCCACTACATGACCTGAAATCACATTTCCTTCCTTCACAGGATTTACATCTTCTGCATACGCATGGATACCCGCACCCATCACCATGAGCACGAGTAACAGAATATATTGTTTCATCTATTTTTTCTATTACTAAAATGTTTCGGTTTATTCAATTAAAGAATGTGTGCAGCTCTACGGCAAAAGCACATCCGCATCTGTTGAACGGATTATCCGAATGTATCCCGTCAACAGATATACCTTATGTTTCAGCAATAAAAAGGAGGAGCGCGCAAATGGATACATTGCGCACAAAGCACTTTCGCGCGGAAAGTATTTGTCTTGTATTCCAAAACATACAACACAGGACGGAATACAGTCATCTCTGTCTGCCCCCCGGGCTCCAGAGTCTGGATAGTGCTCAGATGAGCAATTGAGATTACCTGTCCTGTGGTATGCGTATGGTGTTTTTCGGACGAAGGATGAGAGTGCACAATCATCACCCCGTTCACAATATGAACGTGGGTAAACAAAGTGATGCTTACCTGATACGTTAAAAACAGCGCCAGCAGTAATAACGGGGCTACTATGTACCTTCTCTTGCTCAACTATTTATTTCTTTTCCTCGCCAAACAACAATTGATAGTCTTTTTTCGCGGCAGGCACAGTCCATTCCTCCGGAATAAACTTCCACTGGTGCATAGCATGAGGATGCAGCACTTTTTCCTGCTCAATATATTGCATCAGATAATAACGCAAATCCTTATCGGTTGCAAAAATAATACGTTTTGCCAAATCTTCCTTGGAAATTCCAGCTCCAAGAGTCAGTAAATCTCCGCCACCGTTCCCACGGTAAGAATTCAAAGCCACTTTATAAACCTTATCCATACTGAAAGGAGTCCCGTCCGACATGCTCTGAATCGTGATTTTCTCTCCTGCCGGCTTGGTCACGTCCACCGTATAATTAATGCCTGCGGCAGAGTCAAAGTTAAAGCTGAAATTCTTGAAATTAGCACGCTTCCCCTTCTCTACCGGCTCCTTGAAAAGCATCAGGTGGTCCTCGGAACTCTTCATCTGATTAGTCCAGATGGCGTATGCCATTTCCAGAAAATCTTTAATTTCCTTGCCCGAAAGTTCCATCACATACAGCATGTTCTCGTACTTGTACAAATTGAACATATCACTCACATAGATGTCTCCTTCTTTAATCTCTGCCCGGAAGGACAACGGAGCACAGAAAGACACTTCAGCACCCGAAATTTCCAATTGCAACTGATGAATCAGGTCTATGAAAGGAGAAGAACCGAAATAAGCATCCTTCGCTGTGATGGTACGTGAAATTGTACCGATTTTACGGGATACAAAGTCATTTACAGCCTTGTATTGAGGGGCAAACTTATCCATAAACTCCCGGCTGACAGGATACTTGTTCATATCCGCCAATCTACCTTCCACCGACTTCTCCACTACTTTCCCGTCTTTCTTTGTTACGGTCAGGGTCACATCCGAAACTACATTGGCATTGTTTGCCGGGTCAATGACCAGCACACTGTCTCCTGCCACATTCTGCACCTTTACACATTCCCTAGTATGGTCGTGCCCCATCAGCACCACATCAAAGCCCGGAACCCGTTTGGCTACATCCATAGAGGCATCTTCCACCACCTGTCCCAACACGTTGCCCGACTTTCCGGCATGAAACAATCCCACAATGACATCAGGATTCTCTTTTTCCTTTATAATCTTCACCCATTTGCGTGCGCAGGGCTCCATTTCCTCAAAATGCAGACCACTCCATAATTTCTCCGGCAACCATGAAGGAATGGCCGGAGTAATCATACCCAGAACCGCTATCCTCACTCCGTCGCGCTCCAACACCTCGTAGGGTTTCAGATAAGGTTTTCCAGTGGCATTGTCTATTATATTAGCCCCCAGTACCGGAAAATCGCACTGTCTTATCCAACGGTCGTACACCGCATGCCCCGTCTCTACATCATGGTTACCCATATTACCTACCACATATCCCATATAATTCATCATATCCGCCGCAACATGAGTAGACACGGTATCCATAAAATTATAATAGTAAGCTGTAGGCTGACCTTGCAGGATATCCCCATTATCCATCAACAGGCAATTATCCCCATATTTCTCACGCTGTTCTTTCACAAAGGAATGAACACGGGCAAGACTTCCACTCCATTCTTTCCGTTCGATAAAGTTATACGGAAAGAAATTCCCGTGCACATCACTGGTTTCTATAATCTTGATAACCACTTCTTCCTGATTATTGGATGCAGACAACTGCATACCTGCCCACAACAGCAGGGCACTGATACATATTCTATATTTCATTTCTCTATTCTTTATTCTTTTTTAGTCAAAGGATGCGTGAATACAAACCGGGCGCCTTCGGTATAATCCTTGTCCACCCATATCTTACCTCCCAGATTCTCGATTATCAGCCTGCTAATGGCCAATCCCAGCCCCGTACCTTGGGAATATTCATTCAATTTCTCGAAACGTTCAAATACCTTTTCACTCTTATCGGGCGGAATACCGCAACCGGTATCCGACACTGACAATTCCAACTGCTGATGCTGTTTGTCTATGGCAACCGTCAGTTTGATAGAACCGGACGGAGTAAATTTTGCGGCATTGGACAGCAAATTAATCAACACCTGCTTCAGACGCTGGGCATCCGTCTTGACAACCAGCGAAGGCACAGGAGTTTCAAACAGAAACAAAGCACTGGTCTTGCGTCCATACTCCACTGTAGACAAAGCCGTCTGACACAACTCTACCACATCACATTCTTCCCATACGAATTTTATCCTTCCGGATTCCATGCGCGAGATGTCCAGAATATCATTTATGAGGTGCAACAACAAATCGGAATTCTTCTGAATGATATCACAATACTGCTCTTTCTCGGCAGGAGAGGAATCATCACTGACCAACACGCTGGAAAATCCCACAATGGCATTCAAGGGAGTGCGTATTTCGTGACTCATATTGGCCAGAAAAGCCGTCTTCAGCCTGTTGGATTCCTCCGCTTTCTCCTTGGCTACCAGCAGTTCCTCGCCGGATACTTCCAGATTATGTTTCAAGTGGTTGATACGGATAATATAATATATGGCTATCAAGAAACAGGCTATCAGGAACATGAACGCCGAAACAACCCCTATGACCCAATATTTATACTGCTCATAAAACGAAGGAGTCTTGTTCACCAACACCGCTCCCTGAGGAAGATTCAATGAATCCAATTTGAATTCATGCAAACGCTTTATATCAAAAGTATATTTTCCGGGAATAGTCAACAAGTCCACCCCTTCTCTATCCCCTTTATCCAAAAAATCATAAGTAACCGCGCCTATATTCTTTCCTACCGCATGGTACTCGGGAGTATATCCTCCCAATGCCCAATGTCCCAGCCCCACAGATGCAATAGTAAACACAGGCAGGGTGGGATTCGCATCGCGCAGCATATAAGTCGTATTACCAATAACATAACTCTCCGTACAGTCTACACGCCATGTTCCCAATAACACACACGTATTTTGAGGCAACCTGCGCATCCTTTCACTCACTTCCATAAAGGTTTCTGTACGGCCGTCCAGCCAAATTGTTTCTAAATCGGGGTACTTCTTCATCTCCTTTTTAACCAAGGCTTGCATAGACAACCCGCCATAGGTATTATCCGATATAAATGCCACACGGCGCATATCAGGATAAAAACGACGCATCAGCTTTATGTTTTTATCGACATCATATTCATATACATAACCGGCAACAATATTATAATCACTGAAATCCGTATAAATATTCTTACTTTCAGGTTCCCATACCCGCGTGTCGATACTATCATCGGGCAATACCAGTCCGTTGACACTGACCATGCCACAGATAGACGGAGTCTTTTTAGCTATCTCTGTGTCTTGTGAGATATAAGCCGACCATGCCTCCTGCCCCAACAATATAACCAGTGACGGACGGTTTTTCCCCTTATACTTACCAAGGATGGAGGCCATACGCGATTTCCACAGATAGGCCTCGGACAAATTCTTGCAGTTCATACTCTCTATGATCGGAGTATACTTGCCGCCACGCTGTCTGTATTCATCCATAAAAGCAGACAGGTTGTCAGAAATACTACGCGTTTCGGGATTATAAGAAGTGACAATAAGGATAGGCCCTTCCGAGGTCGTTTCCGCCTTCACAGGACACAGAGCAACCACAGGAAGCAGCAGGACTAATAGCATAAAAAACCTGAATATGATTGCCAATCCCCTCATTTCCTTTAGAATAATTTCTAAAAATTCGCTGCAAAGATAATAAAATAAAAACAGAACACAACCAATTGGCATGTATTTTGTTTCTCTTAAAGCAGATGAAATTTAACAAATATATAATATGGCTTACATAGACTATTACAAAGTATTGGGAGTGGACAAAAGCGCCACCCAAGATGATATCAAGAAGGCTTTCCGTAAGCTGGCCCGCAAATACCATCCTGACTTGAATCCGAATGATCCTGGAGCCAAAGATAAGTTTCAGGAGATAAATGAAGCCAACGAAGTACTGAGTGACCCGGAAAAACGTAAGAAATACGACGAATACGGGGAACACTGGAAACATGCCGACGAATTTGAAAAACAAAAGCAACAATATGGAGGTGCTGGTGGATTCGGAGGGTTTGGCGGAGCCGGAAGCGGATTCGGTACGGACGGTAACGGCAGTTACTGGTATTCCGGCAATGGAGGAGAAGAATTCACCGGTGCACATTTCGGTGGCAGCGCAGGTGGTTTCTCTGATTTCTTTGAAGAACTGTTCGGGCATCGTGGCGGTGCAAACGGCGGACGAAGCGCCGGATTCCGTGGACAGGACTATAATGCTGAATTACAACTTTCATTGCGTGAAGCCGCCGAAACACACAAACAAGTGCTTAATGTAAACGGAAAGAACATACGTATCACTGTTCCGGCAGGTATAGCCAACGGACAGACTATCAAATTGCGTGGTCATGGTGCACCGGGGGTAAACGGTGGTCCTGCAGGCGATCTGTACATCACCTTTGTCATTCCAGACGATCCTGTATTCAAACGTCTGGGAAATGATTTATATATCCATGCTCCGCTTAGCCTCTACACCGCCGTACTGGGTGGTGAAGAAACCGTGGACACACTGAACGGCAAGGTAAAACTGAAAGTAAAACCTGAAACCCAGAACGGAACCAAAGTCCGTTTGAAAGGCAAAGGCTTTCCTGTTTACAAGGAAGAAGGCAAATTTGGCGATCTGATAGTAACTTATAATGTCACCATTCCTAGCAACCTGACCGAACATCAGAAAGAGCTGTTCCGCCAATTAAAAGATAGTAGCAATTAAAAAAAGAGAAGGATTATGCAGACCGATTTAATTATTATCAACGATTTTTGCGACCGTTGCCATGTGGACCCGTCGTTCATTATGGAACTGGAAGAAGACGGACTGATCGAAGTCCGGGTGATTGACGAGGAACGCTACCTCCCCACATCCCAACTAGCGGAACTGGAGCGTTACACGCATTTATATTATGACTTGTCCATCAATATTGCAGGAATCGACGCCATTCACCACATGCTGGAACGTATAGAACTTCTGCAACAGGAAGTGCGTTCATTAAGAAACGAACTGGAATTCTACCGCTAAAATCCGTGTCCGGAGAGGGAAAGCGAAAACTGCACCCACTTCTCTTTCCGGCACTGTTCATTTACTTTTATATTTCTGTTTTTACCGTTGTTTCTATACGATAAGCAGGAGTGCCGAACCGATCATCACCGATTCTCTTCTCATTATTATATATACCAAGAAAAAGTAATGGGCTGTTCCGCTCTTTCTTCGTTTTTCCATTTATTTTCTTACTTTTTTCCGCTTTATTATCCTACGTTTAACCTAAAATCACTATCTTTGTAGACTTAAAAGCAGCCGGCCGGTCTGCCGCTGACGCCGTAAGGCGAAAGAGGAAAGTCCGGGCAACGCAGAGCATCCTACTTCCTAACAGAAAGCCATCTGCGAAGGTGGAGTAACGTAGAAGAAAACAACCGCCACAATTCCTACGGGAAACGGGGTAAGGGTGAGAAGGTGGGGTAAGAGCCTACCAGCCGCATGGTGACATGACGGGCTGTACGTCTTAGGAGTTGTAAGGTCATGTAAACCGACATTATGAGGGTTGCTCGCCCCACGTCGGAGGGTAGACCGCTAGAGCCTGTTGGTGACAACAGGCGTAGATAAATGGCAGGCACTTCGCCGCAAGGCGAAGAACAGAACCCGGCTTACAGGCCGGCTGCTTTTTTTTCATATATCCTAATGAAGAGCTTATGAGTACCATGAACAAGGAAAAACTGAAAGGTCTGCAATCGTTTCTCAAAGATGATATATGGCGGGTGACAGAAGACGAGGTTAGCAAATCCCGAGGAATACTCTATAATGCAATAAAAATCGCTACTCTTTCTGTTCGTGAATTCACTCAGGGACGTATTTTGAATAAAGCATCCGCACTGACATACAGCACCCTGCTTTCTATTATTCCCATTCTGGCCATTTTATTCGCCATCGCACGCGGTTTCGGCTTCTCCAACCTGCTGGAAACCCAATTCCGTAGCGGTCTTGAAGGACAGAGTGCGGCTGCCGAAACCATTCTTGGCCTGATTGACTCCTATCTGGTGCACGCCAAAAGCGGAATTTTTATCGGAGTGGGTCTGGTGATGTTGTTCTGGACCATTCTGAGCCTGACCTATAACATAGAACGTACCTTCAATTATATATGGCAAGTGAAGAAGCCCCGTACACTGTATCGCAAAATGACGGATTATTTCTCCATCCTGCTCTTACTGCCCCTACTTATCGTACTTTCCAGCGGTCTTACCATCTTTATGTCCACCATGGTGAAAAACATGGAGGACTTCGTATTACTGGCACCCCTGATGAAATTTCTGGTACGCCTGATCCCTTTCATCCTGACTTGGGCCATGTTTACGGGACTGTTCGTCTTTATGCCCAATACTAAAGTGAAACTGAAGTATGCCATCATTCCGGGTATCATCGCAGGCACAGCCTTTCAGGCTTTTCAATACTTGTATATCGGCAGTCAGATATGGGTATCAAGGTACAATGCAATCTATGGTAGCTTCGCCGCCATTCCTATGTTCTTGTTATGGGCGCAGATTTCATGGGGAATCTGCCTGTATGGCGCAGAACTTTGCTATGTGGCACAGAATCTTCGCAACTACAGTTTCAGCAAAGAAACGGCAAATATCAGCCGCCGTTATCACGACTTTCTGTGTATCCTCATCATGTCTCTGATATGCAAGCGCTTTGAGACGGAAGAGGCTCCTTATACCGCCGAGACACTCAGCGACGAACATAAAATCCCGATAAGGCTCACCAAGAAAATCCTGTATGAACTACAGGACATGCACATGATTTATGAAACTGCTATGGACGGTGACGATGAAAGCATAGGCTATTTGCCGTCAGTAGATATCAACCGGATGAACGTGGCTATGCTGCTGAACAGACTGGACATAGCCGGAACGGAAGCCTTCAAAATAGACAAAAAGCGATACAGCAGTTCTTGGGAGGCGCTGGCAAATGCCCGTGAAGAATATTATAAAAGCACCAGCAAGATATTGCTGAAAGATTTATAATTCTGATATTCGATTTTACCACAGATTGCACAGATTCTTTTTTGCTCAAAAGCCGATGCGGATAATTCCGGATTTCCACAAAGAAGTTTCTTTCATCTTCAACAATCATCTGTGCAACCTGCGGTAAAAGAATCAGGAGAACTGCATCATGCGGCTTAAATATTTGCCGATGATATCAAACTCTATATTCACAATGCTTCCCACTTTAAAAGTATGGAAATTGGTATGTTCGTAAGTATAAGGAATGATGGCAACCTGAAAAGTATCCTCCGTAGGGTTACAAACGGTCAGACTCACACCATTCACCGTAACCGAGCCTTTGTCCACCGTGATGTAGCCGCGCTTTGCCATTTCCTTGTCAAACGCATATCTGAAAGTAAAATACCAGCTCCCTTCAGCATCCTTTATATCCATACATTCGGCAGTCTGATCCACATGTCCTTGCACAATATGACCGTCCAGCCGCCCGTTCATCATCATGCTGCGTTCCACATTCACTTTATCTCCCACTTTCAGCAAGCCGATGTTGGAACGCTCTATCGTTTCTTTCATGGCGGTAACCGTGTACGTTCCATCCTGTAAACTGACTACAGTCAGGCACACACCGTTATGAGAGATACTCTGGTCTATTTTCAGTTCGTCCACAAACGAACATTTCAAGGTGAGGTGCAGATTTTCCTGCTCCTTTACAATACGCACCACCTCCGCATATTCTTCTACAATCCCTGAGAACATAAGTTTTAGTCTTTAATTAAGTTTCGAGAACAAAGATAGAACAAAAAACACAAATATTCGAAACTTACCGACGGTTAATGACAAATGACCGGCAATTCGTCGCTAACCTGCCTTTTTTACATATTCAGAACAAAAACAGAGTGCCCAATTCTTTTTTATTATATATTTGCACTTTATACTTTGCAAACTTATTAAAAACAAACCATGGACAGCACAAAGATTGTTGGTGAAAAAATAAAATCACTACGTGAAACAAAAGAAATCAGTGTGGCCGAACTGGCCGTACGCTCTGGCCTTGCCGAAGAACAAATAGAACGAATAGAGAATAATGTAGATCTTCCTTCATTGGCTCCCCTCATCAAGATAGCCCGCGCGTTAGGGGTACGTCTGGGCACTTTTCTGGACGACCAGGAAGAACAAGGAGCAGTAATCTGCCGGAAACAAGAGAGTGAGGATACTATCAGTTTCTCGAACAATGCAATGGACCTGCGTACACATATGCGCTACCACTCACTGTCAAAATCAAAAGCGGACAGGCATATGGAACCATTCATCGTAGACGTGGAACCGACGGAGGAAAGCCACTTCTCACTCTCCTCGCATGAAGGTGAAGAGTTTATCTATGTCATGGAAGGCGCCGTCGAAGTATGCCACGGTAAAAAATGCCATCTGATTAAAGCCGGAGACAGTATTTATTATGATTCTATCGTTCCGCACCACGTACACGGATATCAAGGACAAGCCGCCAAAATATTGGCTGTTATCTATACTCCTATTTGATTTATGATGGAATTAAGCACGAGAACCTTGGGTGACTGGCTTGAACATTGGGCCCTCACCACTCCCGATAAAGAATATATCGTATATTCCGACCGCAATCTGCGCTTCACCTGGAAACAATTTAACGAGCGTGTAGACCACATGGCCAAAGGACTGCTCGCCATCGGCGTGAAACGGGGAACCCATGTAGGAATCTGGGCGGGTAATGTGCCCGACTGGCTGACCTTTCTGTACGCTTGCGCCAAAATCGGCGCCGTGGCCGTAACAGTAAATACCAACTACAAACAGGCAGAACTGGAATACCTCTGCCAGAACTCGGACATGCACACGCTGTGTATCGTAAACGGAGACCGTGGCAATGACGACTATGTAAATATGGTCTACGCCATGCTGCCCGAACTAAAGACCAGCCAGCGCGGATATCTGAAGAGCAAACGTTTCCCCTGCATGAAGAACGTGATTTACATCGGCCCCGAAAAATACCGGGGTATGTACAACACCGCCGAAATTCTGCTTCTGGGATGCAACATAGACGATGACGAGCTGCTGGAAGCGAAAGCGAAGGTGAACTGCCACGACACGGTGAACATGCAGTACACTTCGGGCACGACCGGTTTCCCCAAAGGAGTCATGCTCACCCATTACAACATCAGCAACAACGGTTTCCTGACGGGTGAGCACATGAAATTCACTTCCGATGACAAACTATGTGTCTGTGTACCCCTGTTCCATTGCTTCGGAGTGGTATTAGCCACCATGAACTGCCTTACACACGGATGCACGCAGGTGATGGTGGAACGTTTTGACCCGCTGCTGGTACTTGCCTCCGTCCACAAGGAACGCTGCACGGCCTTGTACGGGGTTCCTACCATGTTCATTGCCGAGCTGAACCATCCCATGTTTGATATGTTCGATATGTCCAGTCTGCGCACCGGCATTATGGCAGGCTCACTCTGTCCGGTGGAACTGATGAAACGTGTGGAAGAGAAAATGTTTATGAAGGTCACCAGTGTATACGGGCTTACAGAAGCTTCTCCCGGCATGACAGCCTCCCGCATCGACGATTCGTTTGATGTACGCTGCAACACGGTGGGCCGTGATTTCGAGTTTACGGAAGTAAAAGTGATCGATCCGGAAACTGGCGAGGAATGTCCCATAGGCGTACAAGGCGAGATGTGCAACAAAGGGTATAACACCATGAAGGGGTATTACAAAAACCCCGAAGCAACCGCCGAAGTGATAGACCGGAACGGCTTTCTCCACTCAGGAGATCTGGGAGTGAAAGACGAAGAAGGTAATTATCGTATCACAGGACGGATAAAAGACATGATTATCCGTGGCGGAGAGAATATCTATCCACGGGAAATAGAAGAGTTCCTGTATCAGATGGAAGGAATAAAAGATGTACAGGTAGCCGGTATCCCCTCCAAGAAATACGGAGAAGCGGTAGGCGCATTCATTATCTTGCACGAAGGGGTGGAAATGAACGAATTCGATATACGTGACTTTTGCGACGGCAAGATAGCCCGTTACAAAATTCCTAAATATATCTTCTTTGTTGATGAGTTCCCCATGACGGGCAGCGGAAAGATACAGAAATTCAAGTTAAAGGATGTGGGATTGGAGTTATGCCGGAAGCAAGGCATCGAGATTATTTAATTCAGCCTGCCTCTTGCATTAAAAATGCAGAATTAAGTTACACAGTCACGGAGAGGAATACATTGCACGGATTCTTCTCTGTGGTTCTGTATCGGATATCGGAACCGGACAGCAGATGTACTCCTCACGTTACTCCATAAAAAAAGGAGCAACGCCTTGCTCCAACCTTTTGTTAACCTTAAATCTAATACTATGAAAAACACACATGCAAATATACACACTTTCCTGCTATCTGCAAATTTAAAGAAGCGTTAAGAAGAAATTATAGTATTGTTTAACAAAAGCAACAACTCCTTTAACATTTCAAGTTAAAGTGAATGGTTTCTTTTAACAAAACAAAAAGGCTGTCCCGTAAGGAACAACCTTTCTATATTTTTTATAGTAGACGCTTCTACTTCAGATGCAACTACTTCTCTCAAGCCGATTGCAATCTTCAACCTTTAATCTAATACTATGAAAAACACATTTATATAACACGGCGGCAACAAGAATTGTTCAACCGCAAGTCATTAATAAATGTTTAAATCCCTAACTATACCTTTTCTTCCTTTGGCAAGACCGAATGCCAAGGAATTCCGTCTACAGTAGAAAGGTCCTTGCCAGACTCTATCAAACCACTGATTACATAATCTCTGGCAGTAGGATTCTGGAACGGATACAATCCAAACTCGGGAAGAACAGAAACAAAATGTTCCATGATTTCCGCTTGGATAGATTCATAACTAGGCCAGTTCTTATTGGACGAGAAACAATAAATTTGTACGGGCAGGCCATTCTCCGTAGGAGCCAATGTGCGCACCATCAGCAACAGGTCCTTACTGATAAAAGGATGGCGCTTCAGATAGAGAGTCATATAAGCACGAAGCAGCCCTACATTCGTATCGATGGTTCCATTTACCAATCCGGCCGGATTGTCAGTATTCGCTACTTTTCCTTCAGCCGCCTGTTTCTGCTTTTCTGTGATAAAGTCGGCCAAATCAGCATCAAACTTCTTCATTTTCTCCAAAAATTCAGGAGTACAGGGTTGTATGTAATCCAGTTTCAATGCATACTCGCGCATAATACGCCGCCCGCCCGATTCAGTCATTCCACGCCAATTGATAAATGAACCGGAGACTAATGAATAAGGAGGTATAGTGACAATCGTATTATCGAAATTCTGAACCTTCACAATGTTCAGAGTGATATCCATCACCACCCCATTCACATTATTCTGCGGCATCTCAATCCAATCGCCGATATGCACCATATCATTCTCGGAAAGCAGTACCCCCGCCACAAAGCCAAGGATGGTATCTTTGAAAATCAACATCAGTACGGCAGCAAAAGCACCCAGTCCGGTAATCAGGTTGAGAGGCGACTTATTAATCAATATGGAAATGATGACAATGATGGCAACACACGAAAAAATCACTTGAAAGATCTGTATGAAACCTTTCATCGGACGATTCTGTAACTGCTCCTTGTTCATCAGCACATTACCTACCGAGTTTAACACGGCATTGACCGAAAACAACAAAGCGATAAAGAAATAAATCCAAGTGATTTTTTCACTGACAGTAAACCAAGTAGAACGATAGTCGAACGCAAACGGCAACAAAGCGGATATAATAAGCGGCGGAATGACCGCAGACATTTTCCGCAAGGCATTGTATTCTATCAACGAACTTAAAAAACTGATATTTTTATATTTCAACACCTTCCGTGTGAAACGCACAGATAAATAATGAAAAACAGCTCCTACAGCAAAAGCAATAACCACAATCAGGATCAAGAAAATAATCTCATCCAGTTCATTCAACCTATCGCGCGGGATGCCTATCCATGATAGAAAACTCTTAATCCAAGTCAATAAAATTCGGGCAAATTCGTTTGTACTCATAATTATCGTCTTTTTACTTATAGAACCATCTATAAAAACATTTGTTTAGCTGAGGGATGAAAAATCCTCCCCCAGCCTGTCCGGAAACGGTTTCCTGCTTTCCTTTTACTCTGTCATTCCAGCGTAACAAGACTCTTTCAAGGAATCGGCGAAGTAAACCAAGAAGTCAAACAAATCTATTTATCGAATATACCATCTTTCGCACTGGCTGTAGACGGCACCCCAACATAACCTCCCAAATTACAATTAGAAACCCCAATTGTCTTCGTATTCGAGAAACCAAGACCTATCCCTGCTTTATCCACATCCACGTTATCAAAAGTCACGTTATAAATAGGCTTCTCCTCTGTACCTTGAAGCACCAATGCAGCTACATTCACCTTTTTGCATTTCAAATCCTTTACATAAATATCATGCACCTCAGTAAAATGATGGTTATCCATCCCCTCGCCTGCATACATGGAAGTTACGCGTACAAAAAGGGTTAACATGACTTTTTAACCGGTTCAATCTTTCCGCTGCCATGAAGCCCAAAGGGCGGAGAAACTGAGAAAAAGTAATAGCCCGCCAGCGGAATTAAACAACAATGTATTGCATCTGTTCCTGTTGCATAAGCCTTTTCTCTTTCCAGGTTAAACCTTTTTATACGGATGTATTCTATCTCCATAGCCTTTGGAGTTATCTCCATAAGCTTTGGAGTTATCTCCCAAGGCTATGGAGTTAACTCCAAAGGCTTGCGGAGATAGAACAAACAGGAAGAAAACCCTTAACTATCCAACGGGAAAGGTTTATAGATATGGACAAGATCTTTTCCATAGCCCCGCTTATAGATAAATCCTTTTTAAATATTTCCATAAAAAAAGCTGTACCCTCAGAAGATACAGCTTTTTTTATGTGATTCCGTTGCGATTCGAACGCAAGACCCACGCCTTAGAAGGGCGTTGCTCTATCCAGCTGAGCTACGGAACCATCCTTAATTGCGAGTGCAAAGGTACGGTTTTTATTGAAATTACCAAAAGAATCCGCAACTTTTTTGCATTAACAATCTATTTTTTTTCTATTCAGCATCCAAGCAAAAGGTAAATAGCAACAAATATGGAAAGCGTAAGACACTATATATGACTCTATTCCAACCCATTCCACCAAATTCGTATACATCAATGAAGAAAAGAACTGAACTATAAAAAAAAGCGCCACAAAGTAATCGGCAAAACGAGAAAAGAGACAGGACATACCTTTTATTATATCCTTATCATCCCGAAAACGTCCCGATGCATAACCGAAAGCCATACCCGACAATCCCACACCAAACGAAATGAGATAATAAATCCCTTTTTGAAACGGAGAGTTCGTGAGAGATCCCGTCACGCTACGCAACATAGTCCATGGAGCAAAAGTGGTGCAAATAATCATTATGATATAAACAAGCAGTATACAACCTGCCAATATCAACGCACGTTTTTCCTTACGGGAAATGGGCTTTCCTCTTTTCACTATCCTCCCCAACGTACCCCATACCCCGGAATGAACCGTAATGCCGAACCCTAAAAAAAGCATCATTACTATGCCCAATGCCGGTGTCTGGACAAAATTCCCCATAGCATGCCTCAATTCCCACCGGATTCCTTCGGGACTGAGCAGGCTTTGCACCTTCCCCAGCCCATAAATACTTCCTATCCATGAGAACAAGGCTACAGCTACCGTCAGCAGAAAAAACACAGTAGCGGTATGAGGAAAATAATATTTACTCTTCATCCGGTTCCAAATTATCAATGTCAAGAATCCGCAACTCGAAAGCACGGGTCACCAATCGACAGGCATTGACACCACTTCTTTCATCCAATGTGAACAAACGGTTTATCAATTCATTCTGACGCTTCTCTATGGATTTGACCCCGAAAGGCATCCCTTTCAGATTAGTAATCATTTCTTTGGTATACCCCAAGGCCAGATGGCGAAGCAAACGCTCATCATATTCATCAATATCATAATTAATGACAGCTTCCTGCCTGCGCTGTTCCTGAGCCACCGACTGCTTGAAACGTGCCACTATTTTCTCCAGAATGGGATAATTGAAAACCAGTTTCTTGCCATCCATCACCGCCTGTACATCTGTGGCAGTCAGCAACTCTCCCGTCTTCAGGATTATACCATCCGCACCCGCATTCAGCGCATCCACCCATAACTTTTCGTTCAATACCTCACCAGTAAAAATCAGCACCTTCATATCCGGATAGTTCTTCCGTAAAGAAGAACAGATTTCCACACCGATGGTAGTCGATCCCCCCAAGCCCAAGTCCAATAAAACCATATCGGGCAACTGCACTTTCAGCAATTCCCAAAACTCATTCTCAGTCATAGCCGTTCCGATGACTTCCGCATTCGGAATTTCGTGTCTGAATATCTCTTCCGTTCCTTTTAATTCCAGTTTGACATCCTCTACAATGATGACTTTAAATCTATTATTCTCCATAATATGCATTGTTTTTTTACATTCTACATTCAACGGGCAGGCAGGGTGAACCATACGGTGAACCCTCCTTCAGCGGCAGGCTGCGCATTGATACGGCAACCGCGTCTTCCGGCAAATTCATCATGGTCACGAATCACCTGCTTACAAATAAGGTATTCCGTACCGGTCAGAACTCCTTCCTGCCCCTGCTTCATACGAGACAGATGCGGGTAGAACAACAAGTTCAACTCCTCCTGCGACTTTTCGCGACGCGTATCGCGGAAATCAAACCGCACAAAATCCTTATCCTTATAAATACACAATTCCAAAATACCATCCACCTCGTATGATAGCGCTTCATCTATTAAATTCTCCAACATAAACTTCAGCTGAATGACATCTCCCAATACGGAAACATGTTCCACCTCCGTCCTCAGTTCTACCCGATGCGGCATACGTTTTCCAGCACGTTTTATATACCGTACCGCATAATCGGCCAGTTCGCCGGCTTTCACAACACCTCTGCGGAAAGTAATTTCTTCCAACTGACGTGCGGCGCATGAACTCAGCAAAGTAAATATATCCTTATAATAACTGATCAACTCACCAATCGTTTCTACTTGCACAGCTTCGTTTTCTCCAGCCTGACGGGTGTTCAACCTGTCGATAATCTGTTTTATCCGGTTAGGATAATAGATTGTCTCATGCTTAATGGTTGACAAGCAATTGTCCAATACCAGATTTTGCACATGCAACTGGTTTTCCTCCCGTATGGCTCGGCGCGCATCATCCTGCGCACTTTCTATATCCCGATATTTCTGCGCCATCAGTACCACTGCATTATATACAATGATGGCTACATATCCGGCCACAAGCTCCAGCATCAAGCGGTCGTCCTCACGCTCCACAGGCAAAGCGATTTTCAATGCCAGCACACCCGTGCAACGATTCTCGTTACCTGCTTCCACCCACAAGGGCAAACATTTTACCCTATCTTTCTCACGCCAATAAGGTGTCTTCGCGTCAAAACTACGAGCCATCATCTCACGCATTTCTTCATTCTCATCCTCCACCGGTGAAAAAGCATAATTCAAGCTGTGGTTGTCTTCACTATAAACCGCTACGCCCAACACATCAACGGGCAGCAACTCATTTACCGTTTCAAACATATCCTTGACCAGACTTGCAGCAATATCCCGGTCGGCTCTTCCGTCAAGCAAAGAGGCCGAAAACACCTGCTTGTCGATTTCCAACACCTGTTCCAAGTTATAACGATAAATCAAACGGTGGCGGAAATACAGAATATAATATCCCACCAGCAATACCAACAAAATAACCACACAAAGAATGATAGCCACCGTCTTATTATTGGCAGAAAGCTGCATCTGGCGGCAATATTGCTCCAATGAGGTGTCCTCACTGATCTGTTTGTACAGCGCCGTATAAGCATTATTGTTATAACGATAAGCCTCCAGATTACCTAAAGCCAAAAAGGCGACTGCTGCCTCGTTGCGAACATCCAGCAAGGCATAGTAATCGGTATCAAAATGCCGGTTGAACCAATCTAAATCCGCTGCTACCCCCTCTCCTTCCAATTCCAACAAAGGCCCTTTGCTGCCCGAATACATAATATAATGCTTATTCAAACAATATAGAGCACTGTCCGCATAACACAATGCCTGTTGATATAATCCATCAATGTTACAATTGTAAACATCGTATGCATATTCATTCGCAACAGCCAATAATTTATCATATCGCTGAATGGAATCATTGACAGTGAGCTGTTCAGCTTTCCCATCTTTCTCCCTCCCCTCATTACATCCTGCCAGGACAGGAAGAAAAGCGACCAACACCAACATCAACGTTTTGCGCACTCCTTTGGGCAAACGGAAATAGAAACGGCTGCCTTTCCCCAATTCACTTTCTATCCGGAACAGGCAGACCCGGAATATCTCATTGGTCTTCTTATATTTATCAATAATGCCTTTGCAATTCATCAAACCGAAACCGTGACCTTTATTCTTCTGCAATTCGCTGACATTTTCGCTGGTCTGCAATCCGATTTTACCCGAATCATAAACTTTCTCACTCAGAATACGCTCCACATCTTCCTGTGAAAGTCCCGGACCGTCATCTTTCACCGAAATCTCCACGTAAGATTCCGTTTCCTGCGCATAAACAGAAACATTTCCTCCCGGCTGCGTATATTTACGGGCGTTTTCCGTCAATGTATTTATCATGAAAAGCGTCAGAGCCTTATCCGCTTTCACAATGGCGGCAGTCGGCTCTATGGTCAGAGTCTGTTGTTTCATCTCGAAAGTCTTACGCCCTTTTACCAGTACATCAAAAAGGGAATTCAACTCAAAATTCTCTATATTCAAACTCAGTGTCCCCTGCCGCATCTTAATCCATAAGGCCAAAATATCATTATACTCATTGATACGGGTAATCAGTTCGTCGATATAACGGTATTTGCTTTCTTTTATTTCTTCGTTCTGAATGTAGTTGTGTGCGGTTAGTTTATGCACTTCATTCATGATTCGGTCTATATAAGGCATAATGCCTGTGACAATAAACAGACAGGCTTTCTTCACCAGATTCTGCCGTTTATTCTCCGCCAAATGCTGTTCATGGACATATTGCTCCTTTTCCAGCCGTTTCCGTTCATCGCCCAACGAAATAAAAGCCAGTCCATTCTCCAGTGTCCACGAAATGTAAGGTGTAATGACCCTCATCAGTGCTTTATCATCTTTCTTCATTTTGTGCTCCGAATACAGGTGCACCTCGCCCAAAGGTTGTTCCCTGCCCGGAATATTCAAGATAAAACTTGTACAAATCCCTTGCCCCGGCACCTCATTCCCCTCTCCATTTTCAGCCACAATACGGAAGTCCGTCGCTCCCACCAACGAAAGGATATCCTCTTTCACCGAGGCAACTACCGCTTTTGTCACATCCTCTATCTCCCCCGCATCAATGGGTACGGAAGCCGTTATCTTACGGCATATTTCCAAAGTACGTTTCAACTTATCAATATAAAGAGCATTCCGCACACGCCATCTTTTATTCAATATCCAAAATAGAATGATAAGGACAACGATACCAATCACCACTACCACCAGAAGTCCGTTCAAGGCTTCCGATTCCTTCTCCAACGCATTATAACGACTCTCCAATTCTTTGTCCTGGCGGGTGTAGTCCAAAATATCCAGATAAATATTACGATTATAATCCGACTGGGGTTTCATTCCTAACGCTGCATATGTTACACTCAATTGTTCACGGAAACGGGCAATCCATTCGGGAACACTTTTTATACCATCGTCATTAATCCATTCCAGTTCAATGGAAGTGGTAGCCATGGGAACATACGGACGTAGCCTGTCCATGGTATCCGTACAATGGTAATATTTCTCGTGATGCCGATTGACGTACCCCAATGCTTCCGACAAGTAATGCAGCGCGTCTTCATACCTGCCTTGCTCGTTGCTGCACGACGCCAAAGTGCGGTATGTACCCGAAATCTGATACAAATCTCCATATTTTTTGAACAAATCCAAAGCCTGCCAGGCAAAACGCATGGTCAATTCCTCCCACGACAAGTCCTCGCTATTGATGGCACGCATCACATTGGGACGCCTTTCCATTATCAAATCGAAATTTTTCCTCTCTTTCAGCAATTCTGCCATTGCCTGAGATGCATTCGCCTCGAAATAGACATACCCGTATTCCCTGCTGATACCCAGACATTCTATCAGATAGTTAAACTCACCCAATACCACATCCTGCGGTGTATCCGCTTCATACATACCGCCAGACCCTTTCATATAATAATAATAGAGCAATTGGGCAGTATCACTTTCCAGCGCCTCGTCTACTTTTATTTCATTAATCGCCTCCAAAGACTGCTGTTCCTGCTGCAAATAATAGTAATAGATGGCAGAAGCAATGAAAAACTCGGAACGGGCATAATTAAGCCGCTCCAGCTCTCCGGGATCGGTTATAGCAGAACGATCATCACTGATACGCTTCATACGCCGTAACGCACTGTTACGATAATCATAGAACTCCTTGTTCATGGCGGTACGCTGACAAATTTTCATCATACCGATATCTGCTATCAAACATTCCAATTCATTGTTTGATTCCTCATATACGCGAAGAAAAAGATCTTCGGCTTTTTCAAAGTCCATGTGGATAAAGGCGCAGAAACCCTGATTATTCAATGCCCCGGCACGCAGGGAGGGGAATCCATCCGCCAGTTTGTAGGCGTCATGCGCCGCTTTACACGCTGTGTCCAAATTTTTATAGCGCATACGATAAGAAAGCAAGTTCAAAGAATCCGCCTGACGGTATATAGCCATATCCTTCTTCTTTTCACAAGAAAAGAAAGTCCCTGCTATAATCAATAAAACCGCCCATACAGGCAATAGACACATATTCTTCATAAACATCCCTTCTCCTTTAGGTTAACCACCCACCAATAAAAATACAAAAATATCAATTATCCCCCGAAATAAAAGCAAAACCTGGTAGAAAATAAGAAAGCCACCCCGAAGGATGGCTTATAAAAATCTTTAAAAGACGAATGAAGGATTATTTAGAAGCTTCCAAAGATGCTTTTCTAAATTCTTTCATCAGTTTTTCCAATTCCAATGATGCTTTACGTGCGCGTGTTCCTGCAGCTTTGTTACCTTTTTCAATCTGCAATGCTGCATCAGACATAAAAGCTTCGTTCAATTCTTTGATTTTAGCAATTAATTCGTTCATGTTCTTTTTTTTATAAATTATAAAACGGTTCAAATTAAATTCTTTTTTGGCAATAAATCTCCTATCCATCTCTTTTTTTACGATTTTTCAACAGTTGATCCTCGTTTACAGGGTATTTCAATCCATAACAGGCAATATTAAAACGCCCTCTTGAATTTACAAACGATTATCAGCTGAAAATATAAACAATCACTCCGGTTATCAACACATACGCCAATGCATATGGAATGGCGGATTTTAGGATTTCTCCTTCTTTTCCCTGTTGGTTTCCGGCAGAAGTGGCAATAGCGATACTTTGCGGAGAAATTATTTTTCCACCTGTCGCCCCCACCGTATTGGCTGCCGACAACCAGTCGGGACTTACTTGAATATGCCCGGCCACATTAGCCTGTAATTTGCCGAACAAAATATTTGAAGAAGTGTCACTGCCCGTAATAAAGGTACCCAGGCAACCTATAACAGGGGCAAACAACGGATAAAGACTTCCTGTAGCAACTGCCAAAGCAGTGGCTATAACTGAAATCATACCTGCCGTATCCATGATAGTGGACAAACTCACCAGACAAATTACCGTGATAAAAGTTTTCTTTAACTGCTTTACCGTATTCCAGAGTACAGCAAACAGCTCCCATATCTTGGCTCCCTGTATCAGCCCGCCGACAAACGTGCCTACAAAAAGTAAAACTCCCGCATGGGTCAGCCAAGAAACCGTATAATTCATAGTTGAATCATTAATCGGAAGACTGATACGGGTCACCCAATTATTTTCAAGTGTTGTACGTAAACCGGGAAACAACGGACTAGTCAGAACAATCAAGAACAAGATAAGAAGATAGATACTCCACGCGTTCAGTACCTCTAGCCCTTTCAATGTGCTTTTCCTTGCTTTTTCCTCTTTAGAAGCAGTCAGTTTGCCATAGGCTACAATAACAATGATAGATAAAATACTTCCAATAATAGCCGGAGACTCCGCCCCCATATAGCGGGCGGCAATATACTGGCTGCCTAATGAGACACCACCGACCAACAAAGACAGGAAAATATTTTTAGGTAAGGATTTTAATTTCGAATCGGTCAGGAACAGCAATACGAAAGGAATGAGAAACATCAGTACCGAAAGCTGCAACACGACATTGGCGCTTAGCACCAATACATCCAGATTCGTTTCTTTCGCCAATACCAAGACCGGTGTACCAATAGCCCCAAAAGCAGTAGCCACACTATTGGCAATCAAACTGACTGTTGCCGAAAAGACCGGTTTGAATCCGAGACTGACAAGAATCGCCGCCGGTATAGCCACTGCCGTACCAAATCCTGCCATAGCTTCAAGCAAGCCGCCAAATCCCCATGTCAACAGCAATACCTGAATACTTTTATCGGTAGAAATAGAAGAAAACTGTTGCTTGATAATCTCCATTTTTTCAGTCTTCAATAAAACATTATAGCTGAATATCGCCATCAAAATAATAATCAGAATAGGAGAAACAGCTTTCAATGCACCATACAGAAAAGAAGACAGCAAATCGTTTACCGGAAAATGAAAGCCGAAAAAAGCAATCAGCATAGTAACGACAAGGGAAATCACACTACTTTTGTCACCGGACATTTTAAAAAACGCCATCAGGATAATTAATAGCAATACCGGAATAATAGCAAGGACTAGATTCATAACCATTGTATTTAAGTTAAAGAAACGGTATCCATAAACTCTTAAATTAAGCCTTTGAAACCCCACTTCCGCAAAAATTCTTTTTTTAATAACAAAAAAGAATCCTATTTGGATTAATGATCTATCCTTTTTTATCAGTAAAAATAAAGTAATGCCAGAAGCATGTATAATGTATCTTTACACAAACCTCCGGCATACACTTCTTATCCATATATTGATTTTATATTGTAGTAATATTCCTTATTCTATTAATATATCTTATTAAATTCCAGCTAATGCCTGATCCAAATCGGCCAGCAAATCATCTATATGTTCCGTACCTATTGATAAACGCACTGTCCCCGGATAAATACCCTGTTCCGCCAATTCTTCCGCATTCAACTGGGAGTGAGTGGTACTGGCAGGATGGATAACCAATGACTTCACATCGGCGACATTGGCCAATAAAGAAAAGATTTCCAAACTATCGATGAAACGATGTGCTTCTTCCTGACCACCTTTCACTTCGATAGTGAAAATAGAACTAGCTCCATTGGGGAAATAACGCTGATACAGAGCATGGTCAGGATGTTCCGGCAAGGAAGGGTGATTTACTTTCTTGATCTTCGGATGATTTTTCAAATGCTCCACCACTTTCAACGCATTCTCTACATGACGTTCCACACGCAATGAAAGTGTCTCCAATCCCTGCAACAGAATAAAAGCATTAAACGGACTGATAGTTGCACCGGTATCACGCAATAAAATAGCACGAATACGGACAGCATAAGCAGCCGGACCTGCCGCCTCTACAAAACGCACCCCATGATAGCAAGGATCCGGTTCTGTCAGTTGAGGGAATTTACCTGATGCCACCCAGTCAAATTTACCTGAATCAACAATCACGCCACCCAGTGAAGTTCCATGACCACCAATAAATTTTGTAGCGGAATGTACCACAATATCTGCTCCGTGCTCGATGGGACGAATCAGATAAGGAGTACCAAAAGTGTTATCAATAATCAAAGGTATGTGATGGCGATGTGCTATTTCCGCCACAGCCTCTATATCTATAATATTCGAATTAGGATTCCCCAAAGTCTCGATAAACACCGCCTTTGTATTCTCCTGAATAGCTTTCTCAAAATTAGAAAGATCACCAGGGTCCACAAATGTAGCAGTCACACCATAAGTCGGCAACGTATGCGCCAGCAGGTTATAAGTACCTCCGTAAATAGTCTTTGCAGCTACAACATGATCACCTGCACGAGTAATGTTCTGAAACGCATAAGTAATGGCAGCAGCCCCGGAAGCTACCGCAAGTCCTGCCACTCCCCCTTCCAATGCAGCCACACGTTGTTCAAAAACACCTTGTGTGGAATTAGTCAGACGCCCATAAATATTACCCGGATCTTGTAAACCAAAACGTGCGGCTGCATGTGCCGAGTTATGAAATACATAAGATGTAGTCTGATAAATAGGAACTGCACGAGCATCCGTAGCCGGGTCTGGCTGTTCCTGTCCTACGTGAAGTTGTAATGTTTCGAAATGTAATTTTTTTGTAGCCATAATCTTTATCTTTTTAAAGTTATATATTTCTGTTTTTACCTGTTGCAAAGGTATTAAAGGCAGTTATATCAAACAAGATATACTAAAAATAAAGAAAATAGAGCTACAATTATCACTATTTATAGAACAAATATTCTATTTACAAACGGATTATTACCTCCTGGAAGAAAATTATTCTTTGGCGACATCTAACAAAATAAAGTGACGGCCGATTCACATCGACCGCCACCAGACAATTAATACACACAATACGATTAATACAAAAAATCACTCATGATCATGTTCCGTTTCAGTACCTCCATCCGCACTCAAGACAATATTACGAGCCACTTCTGTCTGATTGCCCGCCGCATCGGTACACCATACCATCAGATGATAATCTCCGGGAGCAGCATCGGCCGGAATAACAATATCATGATGATGTACTTTTGTATTCTTCAAACCGGAAACATCATATACCTTGTCAAAAGTAAAAGCTGTGTTTTTCTCTCCGGCTGCCCGGGAATCATGTCCGTGGTGGTCAAAATTATTATGAATATTGATTTTATACGATCTCAACATCACATCATCTGACAGATTCATTTCAAAATGTACCCCTTTCCCATTACCAATTTTCAACACCGCTCCCTCTTCGGGTTCTATCAAATCGATCACGGGCTTTGTTACATCCCCTTTTTCATCATTATCACACGCAGGCAGACAAACAGAGCATATAGCCAAAAAGCTGATTACAAGAAAATAAAATTTTGTTTTCATTTTAATAATTGTTTAAATGGTACTTTAATCGAAATCTGAAAGCTTCTTCCCGGTTCAGGGATTTCCACTTTCCTATAAAAACTCAAATGATTGTAATATTTCACATCCGACAAATTACGAATGCCCAAAGATATTTCAATATCCGCCTTGGCCATAGGTATATGAATACTTCCACCCAGATGAATCAAACAAGCTCCGGGTGTGCGGTCTTCATTCCTCGCTATACGGTTCTGCGAAGCTATACTTTGAAGTTCAGCATACAACTGAAAATCCTTTTTATTCCATGTCAGAATATTACGCATGGATACAGGAGGTGAAAAACTTAAAGCCGTATGTTCGTCACGATTATAAGTATAGACATACTCACCGACTAAACGATAATTAAAATGGCGTAGAAAATCCATATTGAAATTTATCTCACCACCCATGAACAAAGCACGTGCGCCACTATATTGATAAATCTGTCCAGCATGGGGCAATACAGACCATTCTCCCATAGGGCGCAAATAAATATAATTATCAAACCAACTGGCAAAAGATGAAACAACCAGTTCCATTTTTTTATAAGCCAAGGTATAGGAAGCATCAATCTGCCATCCTTGTTCCGAAGAAAGAGTGGCATCCCCTTTTTCATGACGGAAAGTTCCGTGATGCACTCCGTTGGATGCTAATTCATTGACTCCCGGCAAACGGAAGCTACGTCCCACATTCATCTTCAGAAGATGACCGGCAGCGGGTGTCCACACTACTCCCGCCGAACAGGAATAATTACCATAAGCCCTGTCCACCGGATAACTTCGCCAACGATATGCCTGTATTACCTCTTCTTCATATCCCTGTCTGTGCAGATACTCCACCAAATAAGGATCTTCGAATGCCGCTATATCAATCCTTCCCCGATCATAACGTATCCCACCAGTTACAGACAACTGATTATCCAATCGGAAAGTCGTCAGCCAAAAAGCTCCGGTAGTAAAACGCTTGTATTCCGGTAGCAGAAAAGAATATCCGCCAATCGCATTTTTCTGTATCTGCATATTCCACCCTGCCATATGCTCCCAGGAAGAAGAGCTGGACAACCGCAGCTTCAGAGAGGAGCTGAATGTATGCAGTTTGAACACCAGTTCCCTATCCGGATCCTTTGCAGGCATCATCTGAGTGTCATAATGGGTATGGAAAGCACTCCATTCCTCCCGATGATTGAACTGATAGCCGAAATCACCTGAAAGTTGTATCCCATTCCAAAGATACTGTTGATGCGTGGTTACTTTAAGATGGTTCACTTTGCTATAAGGCAATTCAATATTACGGCTGTTCTCATCATCCTCCAAACGGGAAATATCAGGAATGCCATGAGCACCGAGAAAGAAGCCCATCTTCTGATAAACATTGCTCACAGCAATATTCATCTGATAAAACTTCTTTCTATAATCTCCCATGACAGAAACATTGCGCTCGAACCCAGCGGTGTTTTTCAGCTTACGACCGTAAACAGGCACCAACTGGGTAAGATATACAATGGTATCGACCGGTACATGATAATCTCCATAGTGCTGTTCTGAAAAACGTACTCTGACCAGCCATGCATTCTTCTCAATACCTAGCATCAGTGAACCGCCCACAGTGCCGTTCACTGATTTTCCCAATAAGGCAGCCTCACCAAAAAATCGGTTCTCTTTTTGTGGAAGCAAAGGAAGGATTTCGATGACACCTCCCATCGCATCACTGCCGTAGAGCAGTGAAGACGGACCTTTCAGAATCCGTACCTCGTCTACATTAAAAGCATCAATTTCCAGTCCATGGTCGGCCCCCCATTGTTGCCCCTCTTGTTTTATTCCATTTTCGGATACGGCAATACGGTTGAATCCCAAACCACGAATCATAGGTTTGGAGAATCCCGCACCAATATCCATCGAGTGTACACCGGGAACATTTTTCAAAGTCTGTACCAAATTACCGGTAAAATGCCGGTTCAAATAATCTTTCTGAAACAACTCGAGTGTCAGGGTAGTCTTTTTCTCCTGAGCATGTCGGTAAGATCCAGTCACCACCACTTCGGATAAATCCACACTTTTAATCGTATCAGAAACTACCTGTGCATTTGAAAACAAGGTAAAAAACATTCCCAGCGTACCCGAAACATATCTGATACGCATAAATTACAATCATTTGATGTTGTGAATAAATAAAAGATACTATGTGAATCAGCAAACGGGAGGTGCACGCAGATAATAAGGATAAGATTTAACCTGGCAAACCTTATCCACTGTTATTTTCGGCTGATAATCAAAAACCGGAAGAACAATATGAAGTTGTAATGTTTCAACTTGTGTAAAAGGTGAAAGTGTGAAATTGCACACGGGACACTGATGAGAGGAATCATGAGAATTCCCACTATCAGAATGGCAAACGGCATCTTCTTCATGGTGGTGAAAAGTCTTCACCATGAAAAATGGCATAAGCGTCATTAACAACAGCCATGCTATAAAAATCCTGCCTTTTGCGTTTTCTCTCATTTTTGTGTTCAGTAAGACCACTACAAAAATAGAAACAAATAACAAACTCACAATAACATTTTATATTTATTATTAGTTTCATCCACTTTTTACCTACAAATGGGTATGTATACAAAACCGAGGTAACTTCCCAGTCACCTCGGTCACGACAGATCTTTATTTTCTAGAACAGCCTACAATCCGGTCATTCTAAAAAAGAGTAACCACTCCGTAAATAACAGCGGCCAATATTCCACTGACAGGAATAGTCAACACCCAAGCCGTCATCAGGCTTCTTGTTATTCCCCATCGGACGGCTGAAAGACGCTTAGTAGCACCCACTCCGATAATAGCTCCTGTAATGGTGTGGGTTGTACTTACAGGTATTTTCAAATATTCTGTCAGATACAATGTAAATGCGCCAGCAGTTTCCGCAACAACTCCCTCCAAAGGAGTTACTTTGGTAATCTTAGTTCCCATGGTTTTCACAATCTTCCATCCGCCTGACATCGTTCCTAAAGAAATGGCAGTAAAACAAGAAAATGCCACCCAATCCGGCAAATCATTGATACTATTTATTCCCATTCTTAACCCTTCCGAATGAGCAGCGATCAGGGCAGCAGCAATAATACCCATTACCTTCTGGGAATCATTCAGTCCATGCCCTATACTGAACAAAGCCGAAGAAACAAGCTGCAATTTCTTAAACCACATCTCAGCCGTATTCGGATGTGCACGACGACAAATGTGAAGGACAAGCAACGTAAATCCAAAAGCAACAACCATCCCTATAAATGGTGCCAAAAAGATAAAAACAGCAATCTTCAAAATAATATTGAGCTGAATGGCATCAAAACCATGAGCCATAATAGCAGCACCGGCAAAACCTCCGATCAGCGTATGCGAAGAAGAAGAAGGAATCCCCTTCCACCATGTAAACAGATTCCAGACAATAGCTGCAATAACCCCCGAAAGAATAATCGGCAAGGAAATATACTGTTCCACTACTGTCTTGGATACAGTATTGGCTATTCCGAACCCTCCGATTATACATTTAGCAATAAAGAATGCAACAAAATTAAAAAATGCCGCCCATATCACCGCTTGGAACGGAGTAAGAACCTTGGTTGACACAATGGTGGCTATTGAATTGGCTGCATCATGAAATCCGTTAATATAGTCAAAAATCAAAGCCAAAGTAATAATAATCACTAATAATTCCATATTGTACCTTCTGCTTTTATGCGTATTTCACAATCAGGTTTCTCAAGATTTTTCCTACCCGTTCTGCCGCATCGGTCGTTTTCTCCAATTCATGCATTATCTCCTTGATCTTAATCAGTTCTATGCAATCCTTTTCTTCCTCAAATAGTTTCTTAACAAAGAGTTCATATACATCATCCGCCTGATTCTCTATGTCATGCAATTTTGTACAACATACTCTTAATTCAGTAGGCTTTTTACGGAAAATTTCCAATTCGTCCATTGCCTTACTTATATAAACAGCCGCTTGCTGTATCAACAAACTCAACTCTTTTCCACTATTAGCAATGGGATGGGGATTATAGATCGTGATACGTTTGGCGCAACTGTTAATCCCATCTATTACATCATCCATAGTTGATGCCAAATCGTGAATATCCTCACGATCAAAAGGGGTTATGAAAGTTTTTCCCAATTCGTCAAAAATTAAATGAGTCTGCTTGTCACCTTCACGTTCCATATCTTTGATGCGTTTGTAATAGTCTTCTCTCTCTTCCGGCTTATCATGCTGCATGCTTTCTACCAATAAATCCGATGATGAGGTCAGGATTTCAGACAAACGTTTCAACATAGGGAAAAACTTAGGTTCTTGAGGTGTAAATCGACTAAAAAAAGAATTTTTCATAAATGTAATTTGAATAAATTGTTTTTGATATGTTTGATTTTAGTAATGGCGAGTTTTCCACTTATTCCTGCCTACTTCTATAACGGCAGGCAATATAGAAACGACAATAATAGCCACAATCAGCAATTTCAGATTTTTCTGTACAAATGGAAGATCACCGAAAAAATAACCGGCATAACAGAAAATACCAACCCACAAAGCTCCCCCTATCAGATTATACACCATAAAATAATAATAATGCATTTTGCCCATACCTGCTACAAAAGGAGCAAATGTACGGACTATAGGTACAAAACGGGCAATAATGATGGTCTTTCCTCCGTATTTTTTATAAAATTCATGTGTTTTTTCCAAATGACTTTGCTTAAATATACGGGAATCGGGATTATTGAAAAGTTTATTTCCAAAAAAGTGTCCTATCATATAATTACAGGAATCGCCCAGCACAGCTGAAAGAAATAAAACCAAAGCGAGAATATTAACTTCCAAAGGCATATCGGGCAAAGCCGAAATAGCTCCCGCGACAAAAAGCAAAGAATCTCCGGGGAGGAATGGAGTGACAACCAATCCCGTTTCGCAAAAAATGATTATAAACAGTATGACATAAGCCCAAGTATGATATTCTTGAACAATATCTATCATATATTGGTCAATGTGAAGTATAAAGTCCAATAAAAATTCCATTATATATTAGTTATTAACATATAACACCGTTCATAAAAGGAACAAGCATCCACCCCAGTTCCCATTATGAAAATATAAAAACAAAAAAATGTAAGATATAAAAAACAGACCTTGCCGAGAAGAAAAAATAAACTAAATAAGAATACGCCTCAACTGATAAATATAGTATTCACAGGAATATTGAGTAAAATAAAGAATAGGTGAAAAAGAAATTTGCTTTTCTTCAGGAAGAAGTACTTTCAAGAATCTGGCCAACTTGGCTATGACGGAAGCAGAGGAATGAGTTCGCAGAATTTTAGAAGAGCACAAGGTGCGAAAAGAAAAAGAGGTAGCTGTACCGCCGATACCGACTTTATAAAAATGGTAGCTTTCATTATTTATCTCTTTTTTTTCCTGCCCGTTATTGCTTTCAGATATGTTGCACAGCGCCACCGCACTGTTTTCCAAACCAACTGTACGAACTACATCGTGCTCCTGTCCGCTATCAAATGCGGAACCAAAGCCCGCCAACAGGCATACACCTAACAAGATATAAAAAAGATATATATACTTTGTCATAGCAACTGCAAAGATAAAAAGTATTTTTGAGAGATAAAATCATTCTGCCCTTTTCTTGCATTCTCCGGCAAAAAAAGAATATAACCCTGTACTACATTTCCCGAAAATTCTCCGGAATCTAAAATAAATGCAATATATTTGTATTAACAGATATGAACCTCTTGAAAAAATATTATTCTATGAGTACTTTAGAGAAACTTGACAAAGTAGATTTGCAGATACTACGTACCTTGCAAGAAAATGCCCGACTGACCACCAAAGAACTGGCTGCACGGGTAAGCCTTTCCTCCACTCCGGTGTTCGAACGCCTCAAACGATTGGAAAATGGAGGATATATAAAAAAATATATCGCTGTATTGGACGCTGAGAAACTAAACCAAGGCTTCGTGGTATTTTGCAGTGTCAAGCTAAGAAGACTGAACCGGGACATTGCTGCGGAATTTACACGGATAATTCAGGATATCCCTGAAGTAACAGAGTGCTACAACATATCAGGCAGTTATGACTATTTGCTTAAAATACACTCCCCTAATATGAAGTATTATCAGGAATTTATCCTCAATGTCTTGGGCACGATTGACAGTTTGGGTTCACTGGAAAGCACCTTTGTAATGAATGAAGTAAAACATGAATATGGGATTCACATTTAAGTAAATCCCATCCATCCTCTCTCATCAATACCATTTTTTACGCTTAAAATAGAAGTAGATAACTGCTACTAGTATCAACATCAATGTCCATGCAAATACATAGCCATACCGCCATCCCAGTTCAGGCATCCATTGGAAATTCATTCCCCAGATTCCTGCCAGAAAAGTCAACGGAATAAATATAGTAGAAACAACAGTCAGCTGTTTCATGATGCTGTTCATCCGTCGGTCATTATTGGAAAGGTAAATATCTACCAAAGCTGAAATCATGTCACGGCAACCATCTAAAGTTTGCAATACAAACTGCAAATGATCATTGACATCATTAAAGAAAGGACGGCTTGCTTTGTGCAACAAATCATTATCGATCGGATGCAACAACTTGCTGATTTCCTCCTTTAATGGTAAAATACATTTCTTTATTACACGAAAATTACGGCGGTATTGCTGTATATTTTCAATACCGAGCATATCAGCCTGTTCCGGCGAAAGCAATTGCTCTTCTAAATCCTCTAATCCGTCTTCCAATTCCGAAATAATGGATATAAAGCTGGCCATCACACTGTTTAGAATAACACTGAGCAGGAAATCAGACTGCCGGCTACGTATTTTCAACACATTCTTTTCCAATGCCGTATTTATATCATTCAGAAAGTCTGTTTCCTTTTCCATAAAAGTCAACAGATAATTTCCACCTTGCACAATGGCTATTTGTTGTGGTACATAGCCATCATCATTAGAAAAAAGTAACTTCAAAATCACTACATTATATGTATCATGCTGTTCTATCTTGGTCTGATGGTCGGAGTTCAAAATATCTTGTATCGTCAAAAAGTCGACATTAAAATTCTGACAGACATGCTGTATGACCTCCGTATTCTGAAAGCCATGAATTTGTATCCAGTTTATAGCATTCTTATTCAAATAAGGGATTAAACTATCTATATCTTTCCCATCCTTCATACAAATACTTTCAGCATTATAACTGCACAAATGCAGATGCGTAGGGGTACAACTGACACCAATATAAGCAAGTTGCTCACTTAGTAAATTATTCTTCGCCATAGTTTCAGTAATGAATAGTACAAATATAATTCTTTTTTAAAAGTTCAACCGTGTTCTCTACAAAAAAGAAAAGATTCCCCCAAGTTTTCAAACTGATCCATACCTTTTCAAACCATAGTACGACCATCATAAATTATTTTGAAGAACGATTAACAAATGCTTCAGCGGAGTCGTTCAATGCTAAAATCAAAGCTTTTCGAAGCCAGTTAAGAGGGGTGGCTGATCTGAAGTTCTTCATGTTCAGACTGGCTAGGCTATACGCTTAAAAGAAAGCTTGCCAACCCGGAAAATCCGCTGACCCGGTGATTCTCCATTCTTTAAAACCTTTGATTTGTAACACGTTACATTAACAGTCGCTTCCATTCTTGGTTTAACTCTCGGTTTAACTGAACCAAGTAAACCGGCGCGTTTAAGGCATAAAAAAAGAGAGTTACTTTGGTGTAACTCTCTGATTCTTTGGTGATCCGCCTGGGAACAGAACTTTATTGAAAATCTCCTGATTATCTGATTGTTATGAGTGGAATAATTATATCTCCACCGATTTCACCTTGTGACTATTACCTCATTATGCTTGGTTTAGCCGACTCGTTTACTTATCACAATACAAATATAGCAATAATTTAGAAATATGGGAAATTTATATATTTTAATTTATTAGATTCAAGTGAAAAATTACTCTAGAAAAGCCTCTATCCTATTTGATTCCAATAGTTTTTTTATATCAGATTCTTTATATAGGATTTTACCTCCAAGCTGATAATATGCTAACTTACCGGTTGAACGATATTCTTGCAGAGTACGTTTTGAAAGCTTTATCATCCGTGACAATTCGGCATCTGTGATAAAACGTTCATTGTCCAACATGGGAGTGTAGTTTTCAAACGAACGGGAAATAAGGTTCAGCAGATTTTCCAGTTCTTCAAAAAAAGTCTGTACTTCGGGGGTGTCTTTAGTTATTAATCTGTTGTTCATACCCTTTTGTTTGATTGAATATTTCTTTCCTCGATAAAATTCCAAATATCTCGTTTGTTATAGAATATTTTACGCTCAATCCGAGTGTAAGGTATACTCCCGTTGTTTCTTAGATTTTGTAAAGTTCTGGGAGATATTTTCAGGAAAGTGCATACATCTTGATTATCCAACCATTCTTCTGTATTCTTAGTCAATGTTTTTCCTACAATTTGTCTGATTCTTGTAGAAAAATGTTTCAATGTCATTTTCATTTCCTGAAAAGTTGCAGCTTCGATGTTCACGATTTCCATATATTTCTTTTTTGGTCTTTTGACAAAAGTAAGATGACTGACTCCTTTTTCCAAGGATAGTGGTACAGATGACATCATATTGCATCAGAAGACTATATAAGCAGTAATATTTTTTGCTTTTTAGTATCATTCAATTTCTTGATGCAGATTTATACTATCTATAATTTGAGGTAAATTCATATTAATAAAACAGGTCTTTTTTTGATTACCATGAATATACTTCAAATTATTTGTATAATGGTAGTAATAAGGAAGCGGATGTTTGGAAGAATATTCTGTTACATAGGCAAAGAGAAAGACGGAGTGATTGTGGTGCGCTAGCCTGTCTCATGCAGAGCAGAGGGAGCTGAAGTCCCTTACTGTCATTGGGACTGGAAAGCTAGTAGCGTACTCGTTGTCCTGTCCGGGAAGCGTTTTTTTCGGATGGGTCTTATGTTCAATTAAAATATGCTCTGTTCGGCTTGCCGTGTGATCTGTCCGTGCGTCGCGTCGGTCGCAGTGAGTCCCTATAATCTTCCTAAAAATCAAAACCGTTGTCCGGGCGTTTGTTTCCATGTGTATTTTCCGCGACTTGTCGCAAGGAAAATACACATGGAAAGCGAAGCTGGAACGCCCGTGACTAAAAGGTTTTGATTTACCTTTGATTATAGGAACTCACTAAAATCCATTTGTCTTTCATGCTATTCTATAATTTTTTAATCACAATAGAGACATAAGAGCTGGCAGTTTTAAAGCTTATTCTTGGTAGCTATAAGTTAAAATACTGCCAATTCAATGCAGTGCTATATTTTTATTTGAAATTATCATTATAAGATTCTTTTTTTTGTTATATTTACAGGGTAAACGATAGGCATCGACAGATTTGTAATTGGACACGAACAGTAAGGATGCTGAATCTGATTGCAAAGGCATAGGAAATGAAAAAGCGATACGAGCGGGATTGAATGCAAAAACAGATAATTAAAATACAATGGATAAGTTTCTTTATATACTTTTTGTAGCGGTCTTTATGGCGAATACATCCAGTGCGCAAATTAGGCTATATGGCAAAGTTACAGACACCCAAAATGCGACTGTAGATATGGCAACAGTCGTATTAAAAGACAACCAAGGGAATATTATAACTGGTTGTATCAGTGATTCGCTGGGCTGCTTCAATATGAATGACCTAACTTCCGGAACATATATCTTGCAGGTTTCGTGTATCGGTTATGCTAACTATACAAAGCAGTTGAAAGCCGACAAAGACATATCCGTGGCTATAATGCTCAGCAGGCAAGACATTGCTTTAGGCGAAGTGGTTGTAACCGCAAAAACACCTCTTATACGACGAGAGATAGATCGTGTGGTGCTTAATGCCGACAAGTTGAATACCGTCGCTACTAACTTTATGGATGTACTGAAACATACACCTGGTATATTGGTGCAAGATAATGACATTAGCATGCTTAACAAAGGAAAAATTATCTTTCTGTTGAATGGAAGAGAGATGAATATGGACATGAAAGGCTTGGTTGCTTATCTGACCGCCCAGTCTTCCGACAACTTAAAGCAGATAGAAGTAATGACTACTCCACCTGCCAAGTACTCTGCTGAAGGTAGTGCTGGAGTGATTAACTTTGTCACGAAAAAACAAAGAAATAATTTTATAGGGGGCAATGCCGCAAACAAATTGTCTGTCAGAAAATCTGTATATGATGATGCGAGCATCAGCCTGCAATATAAGCAGAATAAAGTGGAGGCATATATGAATGCGGGGGTAGGCTTTGGCACCATGCAGTCAGACAGTGAAAAAGGTATCGACTATCCTTCCGAGACATGGAACACAACCAATAATATGCATAAATCTAACAATTATGTTGTGGCAACAGCTGGGCTTGAATACCTTGCTACGGAAAACTCATCATTAGGAGCCATATTTTCATACACCAATATGCAGCCTGATGCAAACAGCACTGCCGGAACAAGCGTTTTGCACAAGGAAACAAACCGGCAATTAAAACAATATGAAACAAACACCCATTCAAACGTCAACTATAACCGCTATAACGCTAATCTGCATTACACACTTGCCAATATAGGTAAGAAAGGAAGAGAGTTAAGTGTCAATGCCGACTACTTGAACTATACCATCAATGACAAAGTAATCCTGTATACATTGCATGACGAAAGTTTGAGTTACAAGCGCTGTCCTGAAAATACGATAGAAATATATCAAGCTAAGGCAGATATGGAGATGCCGATAAGTAAAGGTGCGGTGTCATATGGTGTGGCCTATTCACAATCGAAGACTGACAATCGGACTCGTTATGAGCAAATCAGTACAGGCCAGGATCTGGATGACCACTTTATCTATCGTGAGTATATCTTGGCTGCTTATGCTGACTTGAGGCTGAAATGTTCGGATTATTGGGACTTCAAACTGGGTGTGCGTGGAGAATATGGGAAACTTGACGGTAACTCAATCAAGATGAGTCAACGCACCGTAAAACATCAATTCGATCTATTCCCAACTGCTTATCTCAATTACAATTTAAACGAAGACAAGACCTTCTATCTAAGTATGTCGAGCAGAATAAACCGTCCTAGCTATGTAGACATCAATCCTTTTGTTACCTATACGGATGCTTACACCAAAACAGAAGGAAATCCTAATCTGTTGCCGGAAAAATCATATACAGCAGAATTGGGTTACACACAAGGAGACTTTTCCGTTTCTGCGAGCGCCATGTGGAAGAATCATGTGGTAGCCTCTTACATAACTATGGATGACAGTCACAAACTGACAACTATCACCTCCGACAATATCATGAAGAAACAGATGTACAGTATAGATGCGTCATATTATTTCGATCGGTTATCTTGGCTTGACAGTAGTATAAAGGGAAGTGTTTATACCATCATTTCCCGTCCGGTGGCTGGCTATGATTTTAAAAAGACGACCAATACCTCCATATTTATCTACATGAATAATAACGTCTATCTTAACCGTCCCAAGACCTTAATGGCTACTCTTTGGGGGCAATATCAGTCAAAAGAAAAAGATATTGTGGGTGAAAGTAAGTCCAGATACAGAGTCGATCTAGGATTGAAATATTTACTTCTTAATAAGCGTTTGTCTGTGGGGGTAGAGTGTCAGAATATGCTGGCATCACCTGCTAAATCGGTTATTTTCAATCAAGATGCGACACATACATTTGAGAGTTCCCCATACCGTGTACTGAAAGTATCTCTTTCTTATCGCTTTGGAAAGAATTTAAAGATTAGGCAGAGCAGATTTGGGATTGATAATGAGAGATTATAATATAGCTGAACTATGAGTAGTTTTCACTTATGTAAACAAAAAGATTCCATGCAATGTGGCATAGCGTGTCTATCCATGATATGCAGCTATTACAATAAAGAGTATTCTGTGGACACTCTTTCACAATATTGCTTTGCCACAACTGAAGGAGTTTCACTGTTAGGTATGAGTAAAGCTGCTGATAAATTGGGATTACATTCTATTTGCGTAAAATTGTCTGTCACACAGTTGTTGAAAGTAGGGTTACCTTGCATTCTACATTGGAATCAAAATCATTTTGTTGTACTTTAATATTCAAGTATAGTCCTTTTTTGAGTATCAAGCCTATGAAATATTTACTCTTTATATCATTAATACTATTTTACTCTTGTTATTCCGGTTCTTCCAAGAAAGGACTGAAAGCCAAAACAGACAGCATTCGTTTGCAGGAGGAATTATGCTCTTTACATCAATATGTAGACAGCATTATTAAATCCGATACCACTCTGCAACAGCGTTTTCATTGTTTAGGGGCAGCGATGGGCGCAGACAAAGTATCTGTTTACTTCCTGGATATACCGACAGACTCTTTTGAGTTTTTTAAATCGGCATTCAAAAAAGAGGTTTTTGATTCTCCGTTATTAGAATTTGATATTATGTCAGATTTCACAAATGATATTGAAATCATTCCAATAAATGAAAACTCTTAAAATGTCCTATAAATATAGTACAAAGACCTATACCACGGGATATTCTGCAAGAAGAAGTCTTAAATTCAGATTCTCTCTCAATACGAACCGAATATGACTATTATCCTTTATCGGTAACAGAGGTGAAAGTGATCATTATCAACCATTCCCATTATGAATATGATTGTGGTGAAGGTTACAGCCTTACCTATTATAATAAAAGGCAAAAAACATGGGAAGTGCTGCCGACCAATCCAATCAGGAATGATGTTTTATGGATATTCTTACCGGACTGTCCCAACCATGAGCAGACTATCAGGCTTTATACTTCTGAAGTACCTAATCGTCCGGGGAAATATCGCATCTATAAATCATTCAATGGAAATACAACAGTAGCTTATGCTGAATTTGAAATGGTGGACAAGCAAGGAGTTGAACAAATCAGAAAACAGATTGATGTTTATTGGATGAACAGAAGGAATAATGAAAAAGATACTACAGCACAAAACATTCGAAGTACAGGTATTTATGACAATGATACTATCAAAGTGTCATTAAAGAACAATTCACAATATTTTCAGGAAATGTTCAGGCGAAAAGTTGTTAGTTATTTGGCAGTCAATCATGATAAAAATCAGCCGGCAACACCTTTTACAGCACCTGCCTTCCTGGATACTCTGCAAATATCTATAAAAACAGACAGAACTGTTTATCCGGCAGGTACGAAAAGCGTGTCGGTGAGTTTGAATAATAATAATAATTCCAAAGTCCTGTTTTTTGGAGAGGATTATATGGTAGCACGTAAAGAAGGCAATCAATGGCTGCTACTGAATGGTAACAATGCTTGTGATATAGGCATTAGAGTTAGACAAGGGATGGATATATCAATTTACAGCAGATCTTTATCCTCTAATGATAACAAGCTTGGAAACTATAGGGTGTATAAGGAAATAGGCTTTTATGATTCTAAAGAAAAATGGTTTATGGCGGCAGAATTCAGAATTGAGTAAGCAAGGTTCTTATCATATCCGGATATTTTCTAGTATTGGATGAAATTCGGTATCTTTGCATTATTAAAAACAGATGAAATTATGACTAAAGCAGAAATTGTAAATGAGATCTCCCTGAAAACGGGAGCAGACAGAAAAGGAACACTCCAGGTAGTGGAAGGGTTCTAAAAAGTCACTTATGAACGGTGAGAATGTATATTTGAGGGGATTCGGTTCTTTTACATTGAAACACCGTGCTGAGTAATCAGAAAGCCAATGCCTATCTGAAAGAAATAGCTGACATTTGTCATATCAAGAAGCGCCTAACCACACATGTAGCAAGACATATTACTTTTTCTTACCCATTGAAAACAAGAAACTTACAAATATTGTCTGCTTGACAGGTAACGATTAGGAAACCAGCGAGCTTCTCTATTCTGCAATGTTCTGCACTAATCAAAAGAACACTTTTCTCATGTGCAAAAGTAGTGTTTTTCTCCCTCATTACCAAAACTATTTCACTGGAAAATGGAGAAAATCGGACTTCCAAATATAATTTTTTATCATCCCTCTATCTTGAAGGTTATGTGATACTCTACGGATAACAGTCAGTGCTTGTTTTATCCCGGCAATAGGGATAGCATCTACCACTTCAACGATAAAATGTCATTTGTATGTGCTTATACGTTTCTGCAATCAACGATACAAGTTATTATGTACAGATTCATTGTAACACACATTGATTTTTCCATTGAAATAGTGCGATATTGAATGGCGGATTCATATATTTTAATCGGCAATCTGTTGCCGAATCCTTTATGTGCTGCTGTACTGAAGTACAACAGTACGTCAATAAGTCTGCACGTCAATGCATCAGTACAACAGCACATCAGTACGTCATCAATATTTTGCTACTATTACCCTGTAAATTACAGCTTTACCATTTTTATAAATTCTTCTTATTCTATATCCATTCTAATAACCTCTAACTTTTGATTATGCAGGCAGACAGGCAAGCTTGTATGCAACCATTTGCACTAACAAGCAGATATACCACCCCATCAACATCCCCAAAAGGAGATTACCTCTCAGTTTCTATTCTTCTTTTGGGCAGCTTAGGTATCGGAAAACGATGCTTTGAGATTCGAAGTAATAGCTATTTTCTCAATCCGTTTCTTGACGGATTATTGATTTCACCTGAAATCAGCAAGGTGTCCTTTGAGTAACTCAAAGGCTTTTCGGTTACTCCCGAAAAGTGGAAGCAGCAAGGTATGTTTTGAGTTTCTCAAAACCTTTCGGGTTACACTCAAAAGCCTTGCCGCCGGGCTTCCTCTCCAAAGTCGGGAAGCCTGATGTTTCACTTATCCACTATATACATACAAACGTACTATTTCCCCAATGACTTGAACATTTTGGTGATGCAACGCTTTTTCTGTTCTATATTAGGATGGACATAAAGGTCAAGCGTGGTTGAGATATTTGAGTGCCCCAACAATACACTTACGGTTTTATAGTCACACCCAGCTTCAATGCAACGTGTAGCGAAGCTATGACGCAGACCATGATACTTCAATTTGGGTATGTTAAGCTTCACCATCAGATTATTATAGTAATTACGATACGTGCGTGGCTCTGTCGGACGTTCGTTATTAGTAAGCACATAAAAATCGTCATTAAGTACCTTTTTCAATGGCTTTATCATTGCAAGTAATTCTTTGCTCATAGGTATTTCTCGGCAGGAGTTCTTGGTTTTAGGTGTGTTGATAACAAGTTCTGTGTGTTTTTTCTCGCCTTCAATGATATAAATACGTTCGATAGTGCGGCTGACCGTTATAGTACCGTCAACAACATTGATGTCGCTCCATTTTAAGGCACATATTTCTCCGATACGTAATCCGGTGCTAAGACTAATATAAATGCCAAGCCCGGTAAATGTAAAATGGCTTTGGATATAGCTCAGAATCTTTCTGTGATTAGCTACAGATAGCACCTCCAGCTCTTTATTGGCGGTAGTCGTAGGATATTTTATGTCCCATTCGTAATAGTTCATCCACTCATTCTTGACCCCGAATTTCATCACCATTTTAAGGACAATCAGAATGTCCTTAATCGTTTTAATACTCAAACCTTTTTCCAACTTTTGCAAGACAAAAGCCTGTACTTCTTGTTCGTAAAGGGAATCCTTATCTCCCAAACACGGAAGAATGTGGTTTTCCAAAATTAACACATAAGCTGCCATCGTGGACTGCTTCACATAAGGACGCTTGTATTCTTTCCAAGCTCCTGCAATTTCTCTAACTGTTTTGTGAATCATGATTTCTAAATAATTGGTTCTTATAATTAGAGAAAGATAATGTGATTAGTTCCCCCTTTGAGATTTCCAGAGTTTACGGAGGAATGGGGAAAGTGTAAAGTGTCAGACTTGTTAGATATCTACTCAACCAATTCGCTTAGTTGGGAGCAACTGGAATATGACACTAATACCATAATGAATTTACATTATGGACTTATTCACGTGGGACTTCCAACTATGGTAAATTTGACAAAAGACAAATTGCCTAATATAAAAGAGGGCAACATGCCCAAGAACTTTGAATTGTGCAAAGAGGGCGATGTGGCTTTTGCAGATGCTTCGGAAGATACAAATGAGGTAGCCAAGACTGTTGAGTTCTTTAACCTTGCAGGGAAAGACATCGTTTGTGGATTACATACAATTCATGGACGAGACAACAAGAACAGAACTGTTATAGGCTACAAAGGATATGCGTTTTCATCTACTGCATTTCATAATCAGATAAGACGAATCGCCCAAGGAACGAAGATTTACTCAATTAGTTCTAAGAATTTTTCTGAGTGTTATATCGGATTACCATCAAAACCGGAACAGACTAAAATTGCGACTTTACTTCGCCTTATTGATGAACGAATCGTTACCCAAAACAAAATCATTGAGAAACTGGAAACCTTAATTAAGGGGATAAGACATAATATCTTTAAGCAACTCCGAAAGGATGTTGGTTCTAATGCCACTATTGACGATATACTTTCTTTTGAACAACCGCAACGATACATAGTATCAAGTGCAGAATATAGTAACGATGACACTTTCACTCCCGTATTAACTGCTAATAAGGCTTTTATACTTGGCTATACAACAGAAACAGACGGCATCTATGATAAAGGTGATTGCATTATAATTGATGATTTTACTTTGGACTGTAAATATGTATCATTTCCATTCAAAGTAAAGTCATCTGCGATTAAAATACTCACCGCAAACAATAAATTTATCCTTAGATACACATATGAGTATTTGAAATCGCTTGAACTCTCAACGGAAGAACATAAACGACATTATATTGCCGAAGTTCAGCCACACAGTTGCGTATTACCAGATAATAAAACTCTTAAAATTATTGCTTTAATGTTTGAACGTATTGCTGATAAATTAGCAAATGAGCAATTATTGGCATTCATGCTTAACAAGCAGAAGCAATATCTTTTATCTAAAATGTTTATATAAGCATTTGCGATAACAAATAAGATTTCTGTGCTTGGTAGTAAAACAAGATTTGCTTCTCAACTGATACTTTATCTTCAATAGAAGAAAGTTTTTGGGCAATAGCAGATTGTTTCTCTATGGTCGGACAAAAGATTTTGGCTTTACCATAATCCTTAAAATAAATGTGTGGTATTGCCATTCCTGTTTTATATGGCTCAAAACTAAATCTTTGCAAGGCGAAGTAGATGTATTTTAAGCAATAGCCATCTTTTACTGTTAGGCTGTTGAGAGTTCCAATGTAGCTGTATTCTCCAGTAACAAACTTAACTGTACCAACACCTGAACCATCTTTGATTATCAAAATAGATTCACCATTCATATCTGTTGTTTCTGTGTAACCACTAATACCCGTTGCTCCATAAACAGGGAAAGTTCCAGTTTCTGCAACTTGGCTTTCCTGCAATGTGGATGAATTGCATTCGAGGCAATTTCTTATAAGTGTATTAGGCTTATGCGCAGAAATAACAGTTTCGATAATCCCCTTAATTAGTATGTTTCCGTCCTTAATTTGACACAAAGTATGACAACATGACGGCTATTACTCTTTTTTTGACATATTGTACCCTTCTTTTCTTTTTTGGCATATCTATTGCTGTTTTGTAAATGTTTAATATTAAATTTTTAAGATATGGCAAAAAAGAAAGTATATGTATGTTTTGACTATGACAGAGATAAACGCTACAAATATCTTATGGAGGCATGGGATGCAAATCCAAACTTCGATTTCACATTTAACGACCAGTCTCCGGATGAAATACAATCGAATGATATTTCGGTTATAAAGAGTTGCTTGACGAAAAAAATAAATGCTGCAGCATATACAGTAGTTTTAGCGGGAAAGGATGCAAACAAAACGCACAAAGACTATTTGAAAATAGGTTATAAGAATTGGCAAAACTTTGAAGTTGCCCGTAGCGTAGATAATGGCAATAAATTAATCGTGGTGAAATTACCAGAATACACAGAGGCTCCAGAGGAAGCTTACGGACATGGTGCAGAGTGGGTATCAGAATTTGGCCAACAAAAAATCATCAATGCACTCAATATTGCAGCACAAAAATAATAAATGAAATCAGAAGAGAACTATTACGATCATTATAAAGATAGTTTTGAGCAACAAAAGAACTACATACACAAACGAGACCGTTATACCATTGCTTTATTGGCAATGGTATCGGTTTTGTGTTTAAAAGTTGTTGATTTTGAAGATGTAAATAGAAATATCAATATTATAATATCACAATATATCGGTAACATAAATATAGATATCAAATACATTGGCGTTGCTCTGTCTTATATTTACCTTTGGTTGATAATACAGTATTATCAAGTTTGCCTTACCATTGAAAAAATGTACAATTATATTCATGGTATAGAGGAAATATTGTCAATAGATGGGTATAAAATAGAACGAGAAGGGGTTAACTATCTTAAATCATATCCTTGGTTAAAATCTCTTACCCATAGAATATACGTTCTCTTATTTCCAATCATTTTTATTTCCATAGCCTTTATTTGCGCAAAAACAGAATGTACATATTTGATTGAGAGCGGAAGGAATTTTCCATCAATAATATCCTTAGTCGCATATATTATCAGCATCCTAATGTCTCTATTATATCTATCTAATAGATGGTGTCACGAAGAATTTTTTTCAAAGAAATCATATCCCAACATTAAATGGTGGAAACGCATAATATATTATTTAGGAATTAAGAAACTTCCATAATTCATTTGTGTTTTACAATCCCCAATTCAGGCGATGTGCGATACCTTGATTGGACGAGAAACGCTGCAAGTCACATTATCTTTTAGTGACTTTGGACAATCATATTCAGGATTATCAGGGAAAAGTGCGGAAGATTTTGGTGACGGCTATCCGTTCATAACATACATGAATGTCTATAAGAATCAAATCATTGATTCAACCGATGTGGGGCTGGTGAAAATCAATGAAACAGAACAACAATCAGTTGTCCGTTATGGAGATATTCTTCTTACGTTATCTTCTGAAACGCCGGAAGAAGTTGGAATGGGCGCCGTATATTTGGGAGAAGCTTATCCTTTGTATCTGAATAGTTTTTGCTTTGGTATTCATATAACCGATGAAACTAAGATATATCCTCCATTTTTGGCTTACTATGTTTCATCACAATCATTTAGAAAAGCCGTTTACCCTTTGGCACAAGGTAGTACACGTTTCAATTTGCAGAAAAGTGACTTTATGAAGAAAAAATTTTCTTTCCCTGTGATAGAAAAGCAGCGCAAAATATACTCAATTCTCAATACCTATTCTGGCAAACTAAATGTTGAAAAACAGATAATGACATTGCTTTATAATCAAAAGTGTTATCTGCTACGCCTGTTGTTTATATGAACATCTGCCGTAACAGATACTCTTTCTCTTTGGTGTATGATTGCAATAAACTTTTTTCTATCTCAATTTTTTCTTGAATAGATTTCAAGATTCCAGCTATACTGTTGGCTTCATTTTCTGAAATGGGGAGAGGAGCGGAATTTTCCAAAAATCTTCCGTTAGTTATGTTTATAGTGTTCTTTGCACCTTTTTGTATGAGCGGATGAAGATAGTTGAAGGCATTGCTTGGTCGCATAAAATAAAAATGCAAAATTACGCCTATACTATTACTTGCAGGAATATAAACTCCATACAAAGGTGAAACAGCTACATCTTCTCTAATGTCGTTGCGCTTTATTATACCATACGGGAAGTCACCCGTTGGACTTTTCGTGTAAACAATATCACCATATTTGACAACATTATAGTGACTTGTTTGTTTTGCCGCAAAAGAACGTCCAAGATATTCAATTTGATTCACAACCCCTTGGCTGACAGAAACAGAACAGATTGTTCTTCCATTAATATTCTTCTCATTCCGTTCTTGCAAAACTTTACATAGGTCTATTCTTCGCCACGTGCCCTTGTTTATCCCATCTATCTTTGCCTTATAAATAATCGCCTGAATTAAGGATTCGTATTTCTCAATGATTTTGTTTTGGGTAGCAATGCGCTCGTCAAGTAACTTTAAAAACGAGGCAATTTTATCTTCTTCCTGTAAAGATGTAGTATAAAGAGGGAAAGAAGCATATTCCTGTGAATTTATACCGGGCTGTCCAGAACGAGCAGACATTACAGAAATCCATTTCTTATATCGATGTGTATGTAGTTGAGAAAACACAAAATATGAATTGTGCTTATAAATATTTGCACGTATAAGAAATCCTGCAAAATATAGCTTACCATCACTATTGCGGTAAAGATAGCTTTTCCCTGTGCTTGCTCCTGTACGAGCAAGAAGAATATCATTCTCTTTTACGAGATAACTATCCCCCAATTCTCCATCTGGAGAAACAACATCATCATATAGATATTGAGAAGAAGCTTCATCTATGTCTGTAATGCGAATATATTTATTCTCACCATCAAAAGGCTTTGCAGCAGCATTCATACCATAGTCGAATCCGGTTGCAATATCTCCAAATTTACACTTCTTCCACTCCCCACTAAACTCAGGGAATCTCAAATGGGGAACATTAAGGACTTTTTTATCGTTATTATTTGTCATAGTCACTATTCATTATCAGGGTTAATATCAAATGGCAACAAGTGGTCACCATCATTAAAACGGTCGAAATCCGAGCTAAACAAACGGTCTTGAATGACGCGGTATTTCTCAAATTCGGTTTCGGCAAATTTCTTAGCGAATTCTGCCGTAACCTTACCTGCATCTGGAAGGACAGCATCGCCACCGGCTTCAAGAATGATGTCAATACGTTTTGCCCAGTCCTCCATTGTCATAGGTATATGACGCTTCGCCATACGCTCAGCCATATCCAACACGGCATTGACCAAACGTCCCATATCTTCCAGCTCTATACCTTTCAGATAGTTCTTGGCAATACTTACATCGGTCTTGACTATTTTCCCGTCAGGAGCATTTTCCCACGTAGTCAGTCCCATGTGTTCTTTTTCAGCATTGGCTCTATTCATAATTAGTTCTGCGGCTGTCTGACCGTGCACTGCATAGTGCATTTTGTTCTGTACTTTTTTGAAAAATAACCGTGTGGTAGGTGCATCACGATTGTAATCAATGGCTGTAGAATAAATATCCGTAAGTTTTTGATAGAAACGACGTTCACTAAGGCGGATTTCACGGATTTCTGCCAATAAATGCTCGAAATAGTCCTCTCCAATAAATGAGCCGTTTTCCATACGTTTCTTGTCTATCACATAGCCACGGATAGAGAACTGGCGAATGACAGAGGTACACCACTGGCGAAATTGTGTAGCCCTGATACTGTTTACACGATAGCCCACAGAGATAATGGCATCCAAGTTGTAGAACTGCGTTTTTCTATTGACCTGACGCTCACCCTCCGTTTGAACCACCGAGAAAAACTCGGTAGTTGCTTCTTTCTGCAACTCCTGACTGGCATATATGTTCTTTAAATGTAAACCTATATTGTCGGTAGAACAATCAAATAAGATTGCCATAGTTTTTTGCGTACACCAGACAGTTTCATTCTGATACACCACTTGTATGCCATCTTCCTTACCTTCAATGGCGAAGATAAGGAACTCTGCCGTACTGTTTCTTATTTCAAACCGCTTTGCCATTACACTTCCTTTTATTCAACCAACCCCAACTCTTTCAAATACCCCTCTATCTCCTTGTCAAGTTCGGCACGTTTGGCTTCAAGTTCTTTAATTTCTGCCATTACAGCCTTGATGTCGATAGGTGCTTCTTCTTCAAAGGTATCAACATATCGGGGAATATTCAGATTATAATCGTTGTCAGCGACTTCCTGCAATGTGGCAAGATGGCTATACTTTTCTATTTCCTTGCGGTCACGATAGGTTTCGACAATTTTCTGTATATGCTGCGGACGAAGTTTGTTTTGAGTCTTTACCTTTTCAAACTCCTTGCTTGCATCAATGAACAGGATATTATCATCCTCCTTGCGGCATTTCTTAAAGACAAGGATACAAGTCGGTATGCTTGTGCCATAGAAAATATTGGCAGGCAAACCGATAATGGCATCAATATAGTTTTTCTTTTCGATGAGGAAACGACGGATTACACCTTCGGCATTACCACGGAAAAGCACACCATGAGGAGCCACACAAGCCATTGTTCCACCCTCATTCAAGTGGTAAATCATGTGCAGGATAAAAGCATAGTCGGCTGTCTTTTTCGGTGCAAGTCGTCCAGCCTTGCTGAAACGGTCATCATTGTTGAATTTGTCAGCAGCACTCCATTCTGCGGAGAACGGAGGATTAGCCACGACTGCATCAAACTGCGTATCGCCAAATGCGTCCCACTCCAGCGTATCACCGTTTTCTATCTTGAAGTTATTGAATCTGATGCCGTGCAACAGCATATTCATTCTGGCAAGGTTGTAAGTGGTCGGATTCTTCTCTTGTCCATAAATGTCCACTGCATGACCCACCTTTGCCGCACGAAGAAGCAACGAACCACTACCGCAAGTCGGGTCATACACATTGCGAAGCCGTGTGCGACCGATAAAAACAATCTCTGCCAATATTTGGCTGACTTCTTGCGGAGTATAAAACTCTCCGGCTTTTTTCCCGGCTCCTGCGGCAAATTGACCAATCATATATTCGTAGGCATCGCCAAGAATATCAATCTCATTAGATGCTTCCACTCCAAACTTTATATCGTCCAAAGCCAACAAGACGTTGCTGACAAGCGTATTCTTGTCATCTGCCGTCTTGCCTAATTTTGGTGAAGCAAGGTCAATATCAGAGAACAGACCGCCGAAATCTTCCTCGCTGTCATGTCCCAATGTACTATCCTCAATACGTTTCAGAGACCGTTCAAGTATTGGCAATATATTCTCTTTCCTTTTAATCCTGTCTATTACCAATGAAAACAAGTAAGTCGGTTCTATGAAGTAACCGACACCCTCCAGACATTGCTTTTTCAGTTCCTCTTGTAGTTCAACGGCATCTTCATCCTCCATATTCCACAAATCTTTGAACGATACACCATCATCCACCAAAGCATTATTGGCGTATGCTTCTATCTTTTCAGACAGGTATTTGTAGAAGATAAAACCCAATGTGAAATACATGAAATCACTGGCTGACATATTACCACGCAACTTATTGGCTACTTCCCAAAGCTGGTCACGGAGTTTTTGTTGTAATTCTTCGCTCATATCTATTTTAGTTCTTTAATTTCATATCCAAATTTATTCGCAAGCTCAAATATCTTGTCTATATTATTTTTGCCATGTTGAGTTGATACGAGAAATTTGACACCATCGCAGCTCTCAAGTACATCATGTTCAAACCATCTTGTATCTTTCTTCTTGTCTTCTGTTAGCCGTTTCCAATCATCAACCTCTTTAACCGTTTTAATCAATTTCTTAGGTAATATGGCAAACAAATCCTGATAGCAGACTTGATTTTCTTGGACATAACAACGTATAATCTCTAAAGCCAATTTACCTTTGCCAAAAACACCATTCCCATTAAGGGAGTATTTTGTGTAATCCTTGCCTTTGTTATGTGCGCTATCTTGATAAGCGACCGAACCACTATTATTAGGAATAAGCTTGTTATCAGTATATTCAGTTATAACTGCATCGTCTATAGTTAGTGCTATCTTTTTAAATATTTCTAGTGCCCTTTGCGGATTGACATTGAAAAATTCTCTATTTCGACGGATGCGAAAATCTGTAAGACTGTCTATTAACTCATGTACGAGTTTTTCTACCTCATTGTATTTTATAGTTCTGATTGTAGCATATATTTCAAAAGGCAAAGGTACGGCTGTATTATCGAGTTCCTTTGAGCGCACATCAACAGGACGTGCGCTTTTACCAATCTTAACCCAATCCTCACGAAAACTTGGATTCGTTAGGATATATACATAACCCGGTTCTTTTATCTTATCCATAATCTTAATCCCAATTAAAAGTTCTGATAATGTTACGTAGTCTATCCATTATCCGTGTCAGAGCTTTACGTGTCTTTATCAGACCGAGGTGCTTCTCTTTCAATGCCTTTTGTATGATTTCAGGTTGTTCTTTTTGCAGGTAATCATATTCTTTCAGATAATGGTCAAGCACATCAGAAGAAAGCCCTTCATCTTGCGCCAATGAGTTTACTGCCTTTTCTCGCTCTAATGAGATATACCTATTCAATCGTTCTTCGAGTTCACTTGTACCATCTGCCTTCTGCCGTTGCAGCATGAAGTTCTCCTTGTCTTCATCCACATTCTTTTGAATGAAACCATCAATAAGTTTCGCTTTGTTGCGCATTTCAGCATCTTTAATCATCGTATCAATGATACTCTTGCGCCGTTCTACATAATCGTTACTATATGGGTCAAGATTGGCAATCAGTTCAAGGATATAAGCCACATTGATGATGTCGCTGTGCAGGAGTTCAAGACAAAAATCCACATCTTCCAACCTTTCATCACTTGGTGTCTCATCGCCATTGTTTGGAGAGGGTGAAGGCATGTCCGAAGGAACAAATGTATCGTGAATATCAAGGTACTTGCTTCGGAAATCCATAAATTGTTGTTCTGTCATACCAAGATCGTTCGCTTCATCACTATAATCCTCATATATTTGAATTTCTGCGTGTTTACGGATAATGTCGCGGAAAGCCAATACAAAATCTTTCTTATCCTTTTCACTTTGCAACAAATCTATGCTGCTTGGTTTCGGGTATTTCTGTAAGAAGTCCGTGGCTAACTGTTGGTATTCCTTTTTTACCTCCTCATACGTAGGGCGTACTATTTCTTCCGGATTATTGGAATTGCTGAATAACCGGATGGCTGTATCAACATTGCTTTTCAAATCACGGAAACATATAATCTTGCCAAACCGCTTTTTCTCGTTCAAAATACGGTTAGTACGACTAAAGGCTTGCAACAGACCGTGATACTCCAAGTTCTTATCTACATAAAGTGTGTTTAGCTTTTTGCTATCGAAACCTGTAAGGAACATACCCACGACAAGGCAGAGATCAAGCGGCTTCATGCCCGCTTTCTTCTTTTTCATGCGTTCATTGATGTCATCGTAATAGGCTCGGAAATTTTCGGTAGTATATGCTGTGCCAAACATTTCATTGTAGTCATCCATGATGGCTTGAAGCTCGTCTGCTTCACCTGTACTTTCACTGACATACTGTCCTGTATTCATTCCTGTCTGTTCATCATCTTGGCTACTGTTGGCAGCGTATGTGAACACCGCACCGATACGTATTTTCGGATTCAGAGACTTGAATATCTTGTAATAACGTATAAGCATCGGCACAGACTGCACGGCAAACAGGGCGTCAAACTCACCGTCAAAAGTTGACTTATTGAAATTATTAAGGATGAATTTGGCTATTTCCTCCATTCGGTTAGCATTACCCGCTTCTACATTCTCGTTCCCATAATAATATTCTACAAGGAATCCCAGTACATTTTCATCGGCAATGGCATCCTTGATAAGATATTGGTGCAGGCAATTGCCAAATATTTCTTTGGTGGTATGCCCGTCCACAGCATTTTCCGTGAAGATGGGCGTACCCGTGAATCCGAACACTTGGGCATTGTCAAAGAACTTCATTATTCTTTTGTGACTTTCCCCAAAGTGACTTCTGTGGCACTCGTCAAATATCATTACAATACGTGAGTGGCGTATGGATTCTATCTTATTGCTGTACCACGTCTTACTGACTGCGGCATTGAGCTTTTGAATAGTAGTGATGATTATCTTAGAGTTGCTATGTAGCCGCTTTACAAGTTCGTCCGTGTTGTCCGTACCATCCACTGCGCCCGGTTCAAAGGCTTCATATTCCAACTGGGTTTGTGTATCAAGGTCGTGGCGGTCAACCACAAACATGACCTTATCTACATCGTTTAGTTCGGAAACGAGTTGTGCAGCCTTGAACGAGGTTAAAGTCTTTCCTGCTCCAGTCGTATGCCATATATAACCGTTGTCATTGGAGTTCTTTACCTTGTCCAATATCTTTTCTACGGCATAGAATTGATACGGACGGAGTACCATCAGGCATTTGTCGCCTTCATGCAATACGATATATTTGCCAATGATTTTACCTAAAGTGCATTTCTCTAAAAAAGCGGCAGTAAATTTATCCAGTTCATTGAACGGCACATTGGCTGCATCCGTCCAGTTGAACGTGAATTTATAACCGCTGTTCGGGTTATTGGCAAAGTAACGGGTATTTACGCCGTTGGAAATAATGAACAACTGAATGTAGTCAAATAATCCGTGAAAAGATGTCTTGTGATAACGTTGTATCTGATTATACGCTTGTTTGAGTTCCACGCCACGGCGTTTCAATTCAATCTGCACCAATGGCAGACCATTTATAAGAATGGTCACATCGTAGCGACATTTTTTTCGACCTTCCACCGTTATTTGATTGGAAACCTGAAACTCGTTCTGACACCATTGTTGACGATTGAGAAATTCCACCCAAATACGTTTGCCGTCTGCCATGTCAAGCGGATAACGGTCGCGGAGCTTCTTTGCCTTTTCAAACCTCGTACCGCCTTCAAGATAGATAAGAATCTTTTCAAATTCCTCTGCCGTAAATTCAGTTCGACCATGTTCTGCCAATCGTTTACGGTTGTGTATCTCCAACTGACGTTTGAAATTTGCTTGAAGATTATCTTCTTCCGCAATTTGGATATACTCATAATCCATTTGCTGAAGTGTAGCGATAAGTCCGGCTTCCAATGCCGCTTCACTTTGTATTGACATATTTTGCTCCGCCTTTTATTTGTTATTTATTTCCGTTCAGATTTTTGATAATCTCAATACCCAATGCGTTTTCTATCTTACATATCGTTTCCAGCGACATATTCTTTTTCCCCTTCAACACTTTAGAAATATATTGTTGGGTGCAATTCATCCTTTCAGCAAGCATCTGTTGTGTCAAACTAAGTTCCGCCATTCGTTTGGACATAGTAGTAGCAATCTGTTGCGAGTACTTCACCCAATCTTTGTTGTCCTGCCCAAGCTTAGCTGCGCATCTTACGGTTTCTAAGGCATCACAATACATTCTGTTTGTCATTGTATTTATTGAAAGATTATCTTGTTTGAATACAAAGGTAATATAAATACCTGAGGAGTACAACTATAAGGTTGTATATTTGAGTAATAAGTGTGTTATGATTGGCAATTTGTATATCCAATGCTACCATAATGTTCTTCACTTATGCTGAAATCTTAGTGAAAGCACAATAAAAACGAAAAACGCCACAGGCTACCACATCGGTGCCAAATACTGCCACGATGCTGCGGGTTGGTTGGAATCTGCCGAAGTTGGCTTTTCTTTGTACAGTCGGCAACCGGAAAGGCTGTTGCGGAATATGGAATTAAGCCAATCCCTACCACTTGCAGCCACAAGCTGCCAGTCAGTAGTAAAGCCATTGTCCGATGCTGGCATTGGCTTTACTTTGCAGGCAAACAGGATTACCAACAATAAAAACAGTATATGCAATGAATGAATTTGTGATTATCTCGAAAGACGTATTTGAAGAAATGGTCGGAAAGTTCAACCGCTTCTCCGACCGGGTGAATGAAACCCTCGGCAAGAGAGAGGAAGGACGGCTCAGCCGCTGGATGGACAATCAGGATGTCTGCCAACAGCTGCGCATCAGTCCGAGGACGTTGCAGACGTTGCGCGACAACGGTACGCTGGCTTACTCCCAAATCGGGCATAAGATTTTTTACAATCCGGAGGACGTATTGCGTATCGTCCGGCTCGTGGAAGACAGACGAAAGGATGCCGCCTGTCGGGGAAAGACCATCTGAATGTAATTGAATTTATTGTACCACTAAATCCACTGTAATAAATGAACAAAACGATTATGACAAACGATGAATGGGCTGTCGGCTTCATGGAGCAATTGGACACCATGCTTGACGGCATTGAAAACATGAACGAAAAAAGCAGGGCTTCATTCGGTAATGAACGCTTCCTGACGGACAAGGAGGTGTCGGCATGGCTCAAGGTGAGCCGACGTACCTTGCAGGACTACCGCAACAACGGGATGGTATCTTACTGTCAGTTAGGCGGCAAGATTCTCTACAAGGAATCGGACATTGAAAAGCTGGTGATGGGCGGCTATCGGAACGCCTACCGAGCGGAAACGTAATTTTGTAAAGTATGAAAGAAACAGAAGCAGATGGCGATAGGTAAATTACCTAGCCATCGGCTTCTTGCATTATTATCATTATAGATACAAACAACACTAACATTTGTATCGTGGATTGGTTTTGGACAGTGAAAAGAACAAATGAATGGGCTTTTCCCGATTGGGCGCATACAGCCTTTCCATAATAAACATTCTGAAAGCCATACATTCCCTGCTGCGTAGTCTGAACGCAAGAGCTATGACCATTTCAAGGCTGTATACCTCGTAACGTGTCCCGTCTTCCTGTCTGATGTAGCACATGGTTGTTTCTTCCAATAGTTCATGATTCTTATAAATATCACGGATAGCCTTGCGGATGTCATAGCAGAATATCATAAATAGGTCTGATATTTCCTGCTGTGTCATCCAGACGGGAGCGGTCGGCATGGCGACCACTCCTTTTTCATTGATTGTAATGATTCCTCGTTCCATACTCATTAGTCTTTTGCTGACAACTTGTTTTCCCTGTATTCGCCTGTTCCGTATAATCTTCTGACAGCCATAAGATTGTCCATGTCCTTTGAAATTTTCTTGTCCGTAACTTCTGCGTACCGTTGGGTAGTCTTTATGCCGGAGTGCCCCATCATCTTGGCTATGCTCTCGATGGGGATACCCTCCGAAATCAAAAAAGTTCCGAAGGAGTGTCTGGCTTGATGATAGGACAAGTTTTCCTCCCTGCCGATGGCAACCCCCATCTCGTGTATTTCAAACCACATCTCGTCACGGCTCGGAAGCGGAAATACAGGCTTGGTGTCGTCTTTTGTGTTGTAAAGTTCAAGTACCTGTTCCGCTATCGGATGCAGGGGAATGAATGCCTCTACGCTGGTTTTCTTGCGGTTGATACGGATATAGCGCCTACCGTCCGATGTCGTGCCAATATGGTGCGGATGGAGCAGCATGATGTCCACGTATGCCAGTCCCGTGAAACTCGAGAACAGGAACGCCCTCCGCCCAAGTTCCTGCAAGGGGTCGGGCATCGGTGTTTCGAGGATGGTCTTCAGCTCCGCACGGCTGATGTGCTTATGCCTCGGAGCGGGCTTCTTCTCGTATTCCATGTCTTCCAACGGGTTGGCACGGAGTATCTCATAATCAACGGCAAGATACACCAGCTTACTCAGCCAGCACAGGCACTTGTTCATCTGTGACGGTCCGAAGTTCTTGTAGCGTTTCAGGAAAGCTTTATAGGAATTGCCGAACTCTTCCGTGATTTCAGCCAGATTTATATCACTCTTTCCCTGTGAAGCAAGAAAGTCCGTCAAATACTTCTGATAGTATTTTGAATTTCTGTATGTCGAAGTAGAATTTATCTCCTTTGAGCGGACAAGCAGCCTTTCAAGTTCCATTTCGCCCATCTGTAACAGTTTGACCGGAATGACGGCTTTCTTTGCCAGCGTATTTTTGAGCAGCTCGGCACTCACTACGTTCTGCTTCTTCAATGAATCCTCATAGGCACATTCGACGGACTTGCGGAACTCCAGCAAGCGGTTGTTTTCACGGACGGTACGGATTGAGCCTGTCTTGCTGTTCCAGTCTTCGGGTCTGCAATAGATGCCTGTCGCCATTGTGGAACTCTTACCGTCTACGGTGATGCGGCACAGGACGGCGGTCGTACCGTCTGCCTTTACCTTACTCCTGTTGATGTATGGTAATACGGAAAATGTACTGCGCATAATTGTAATGTTTTAAGTTTCTGATTTTAATGATTACAGGACAAGCTTCAAGTCCTTGGTTGCTTCAATATACTTGTCCATGTCCTCAAACAGCTTTTTCGGAGTGACACGGGCATACACTTGCGTGGTGGTTATGTCGGAATGTCCCAGCATCCGGCTGATTGTCTCAATCGGTACTCCGGCTTCCAGTGTAATCAGCGAGGCAAATGAATGTCTTGCCTGATGATAGCACAAGCCGCCATTCACTCCGGCAAGGACGGCAAGGGCTTTCATGTGCCGTTTCATGTTGGGGTAATGAACCGTCGGGAAAAGTGTCGGTCTGCTGTCATCACGATATTTCTCTATCAGCGCAAGTGCTTCGGGAAGCAGCCTGACACTTGCCCGAAGCTCGTTTTTCTTCCTGTGATACTTCAGCCAGAGGTTTCCCTCATCGTCCGTGTAAAGATTCTCACGGGTAACGCTCACCGCATCGGCATAGGCGGTTCCCGTATAACAGGCAAACAGGAAAAGGTCACGGGCGAGGATATGCGTGGTGCGCCATGCAGGTATTTCCACATTGCGGATTTTCTCGAAGTCCTCACGGCTTAATGCCCTCGGTGTGCGTTCTGTCTTTTGTGGAAGGGTGAAATTGGCGAAGAAACACCTGTCTGCGTATCCCTCCTTGTAGGCGATACGACATATCTTTTTCAAAATGGCGAGATAATGGCGCACGGTATCTACCGCCAGTCCCTTCACGTCCATCACATAATTCTGGTAGTCATGGATGAACTGCTCGGTAAGCTGACCGAAAGCAATATCTTTCGTCTTGAACTGCCATTGGATGAACTCGCCCAATCTCATTCTCATGTAGTAATAGCCGGGATAAGTTCCTTTGGCACGGTCGATGCCGATACGTGCCTTCAAGTCCTCACAGATACGGTCAGTCATTCTAAGCAGTGTCATCTGTGTTTCCATGCTGCCTTGGAACAGTTCCTTGACCGCCGTAGCGTCAAAGTCCTGTCCGCGTTCCACCAGGGTGTCGAAAGCATGATTTACGGCAAGTAGCAGCTTGTCTAGCTTGGCATTGGTTTCTACTGCCTCACGGCTTTTGCCGTCCAGTCGGCTCTCCCGTGCATTCCACAACTCCGGCTTGCACGACAGCTTGCAGCCGAACTGCGCCATCGTGCGGTTTACCGTAATTCGTCCCATTATCGGGGCTTTGCCCAACTTGTCCGTTCCACTCTTTTTCAGGTAGAGCAATACCTTGAATTTTTCAATTTTCATACGCTCACATTTTTTTGTTTGCAAATTTACTTTCTATGTAAGCGTTCATTGATTTGCAGAACACTGCGTATCAGTGCAAAAGAAATGGTTGTCCAACAATTTCATTTTCCGTGCGTCACCTATCCTTGCTTCGGTAACAGGCAGCTAACGACTTGGTAACTGAAATGGCTCAATATTCCGCACTTCCTTGCGTTTCCGGTATTTGGCAGAATAGTGAAAATCCGCTCATTTCAAACGGGTTGCGTTTTGTCGTTACTTGTTTGCTGACGGTTGCTTTGTGGGTTCTGTTCCATCTTGCCCGGCATACCGCAGCGACAGTCGTCTTTTTGGCCAATGATGTTTCAATGGAAAACGTAGCTAAAATTCTTGGTCATGCCAACCTTAATATGACAAGACACTATGCCAAGGTTCTTAGTCCATTATGCGGGATATGGAAAAAGTGGAGAGATACCTGACATAGCACGCAGCAAGAGGTTCATACAAGAATGTAGACAAGAAGAAGGAAGCACAAAGGCTGGAAATTGCCGGCCTTCAAATCATGCAGAGCAGAGGGAGCTGAAGTCCCTTACTTTTCATGGGGTCCGCATTTTTCTCACAATATATTGTCAGGCTTGTGTATTCCGTTATTCAGACTGGATTTTATAGAAGTATAAAGTATACCTCCTTCGCTTTTATCAGTGACACGGTTATGCGTCGCGTCGGTCGCAGTGAGTCCCTATAATCTTTCCAAAAATCAAAACCATTGTCCGGGCGTTTGTTTCCATGAGTATTTTCCTTGCGACAAGTCGCGGAAAATACTCATGGAAACAAACGCCGGAACGCCCGTGACAGAAAGGTTTTGATTTACCTTTGATTATAGGAACTCACTGAAAACCGTTTGTCTTTCAGATATTTTACAAGGCAATCGCATAAAAAATGCCAAATACCTGATAATCAACACTTATTTATTTTTAGTCTCAATTTCGTATCGTCATTTTGCTTCATAATTATAAGAATGTGCAGGAATATGGAAATGCAAAGAGGTGCTTTATTAAACTCATGCTTGCGCAATGTCTTAAAATGCAATTGCGAAGATAATACGAAAAATTTATGCCTTCCCGTAAAAAATACACTTTTGTGTCAAGTCAAATCGAAAGAGCCTCTGTACCTTTGTCCCACAAGAAACTTACTTATATGGAAAGATACAGCAGAAATCGCATTTATATTAGCGAAGAAGAACAGGAGAAAATCAGGCAAGTTCGTATTTTGTTAGGAGGTGCAGGAATAGGCAGCATCATTGCAGAATGTGCTTTGCGGTTTGGGTTTGAAAATATTACTATCATCGATGGTGATAAAATAGAAGAGAGCAATCTCAACAGGCAGAATTATATCAAAGCGGACATCGGCCAATATAAGGCGGAGACACTTTGCAAGCGGTTGCTAAAGATTAATCCTGATGCAGAGATAAAATTTCTCAATACATTTATAGATAAGGAGAATGTGGAGAATATTATTTCAGGCCACCATATAGCGATTAATGCTTTGGATTTCAAAAACGGAATACCTTTTGAATTTGACCGCATTTGTTCGGAAAAGATGATTCCTGTTCTTCATCCATATAACTTCGGTTGGGCTGGATTCCTCACAATTGTCAAGCCGAAAGGGTATCAACTTTCTGAAATTTCCTCGGAACCAAATGGCTTTGAGCTAAAAATGGCGGAATATGTATCAAGGTATGGGACATTCTGGAATATGCCAACCAGTTGGCTGGAAAAAGTGATAGAAGAATATCGTTCGGAAACGGGTACCTTACCACCTCCGCAACTGTCGGTAGCCTCATGGATTGTAGCAGGGCACTGTGTGAATGCCATGTTTAATCTGACAACCGGGCGAGAAGTCAAATTCTTTCCTAAATTCTATCTTTCATCCCTGATATGTGAGAACAATTCCTTATAATAACTTGTAATTGGTTGCATAAGATAGTGCCTCTGCAATATTCTTAACTCCCATTTTAGAGAACAATGCTCTTTTACATGCTTTGATGGTGTCAATGGACTTGCATAATTTATCGGCTATATCATTCATGGTATAACCTTGGGCAGAAAGGATCAGTACATCACGCTCCGTTTCGCTCAATGTTATACCTTCTTTCTTTATCCATTTGTGCTTATCCAACGAATATTCATAATAAGATTTTGAACCGGATTTCTTCATTATGATATAACCGGGAGCACTTCTTGCCGACATGGATATGGTACATAACGCCAACCATATACGCCCATCCTTTGTTAAAACCATTGGAGTAAGATGATGGTTGACTAATCTTAGTTTTCTGCCATGTATAATATGGAAGTCGTATGATATGGTATAGTCAAGGCGCTCCACGAAAGGTATTTCATTAAACAGGTCGAACCCTTTCTTGTTTATTTCCAATAGCATCTGTTGTTCTTTCTCTGGCACATAATCCAAATAGAACCGATAGCCGAAATCCTTGATTTTGTCAGAAGTCTGACCACACCAATACGCCAGATTTTCCGATACGTAAAGGAAATTTTGTTTGAAATAGTCTATGATATACACACATTGGTGCGTACTTCTTGCAAATGCCTTGGTTGCATTTACAAGAAGATTTATTTTCTGATAATCCTCATCCGTTACATTATAGACGGAATTAGACACTATAAAAAAGTCTCCTATATTTGTTGGCATGTTAATATCTTCTAAAAATCAAAGATAACTCTTTAAAATCAAAATACGGTATTTTAACACACAAAAGTGTGGATATTATCATGCAATCGTTTGAAATACACTTTTGTGTCATAAAACAACGACTATCCATCTTTAGTTTTGTGCCAGAAAAGAAATTAAAGATATTATGGAAAAGTTGATTTATACAAATAAACATTATGGGATTTGGAAGCTGGACAAGAAGAACATGTATGAACTTGCAGAATTTGTAGTGAAGGAGAACTACAAACACCATGCTGGTGGCTGTTGTTATTCTGGTTCAATTAACAATGATATATATTCAGTTTATCAGGAAGAGCTTCAATATATTGGCAATTCGACAATATTTGTAGTCCGCAATAAAATGGATAAGATTATTGGTTCTATCAGGGTCTTTAAGTGGGATAAGAAGAAAATACTTCCGATACAGAAAATTTTTGGCATTAATCCATTAATGGTCATACACTCTGAAAAGCAATATAACTATTGGTACATTGGACGATTTGCCATAGATTCTTTTGCAGGTATTCCGACAATAACTTTATTTAAGCAACTTATGGTATATGCTGTACATCCTATAGTATGTGAAAACGAAAGTTATATGATAGCGGAAACAGACAACAAACTACTCAAAGTTATGAATGCTCTTGGCATCAAAACAGTTCAATTAGAGCAGTCTGTTGACTACCTTGCTTCAGAAACGATACCTGTGTGCTCCAGTAAAAAAGGACTCCTGCTATTTTATAAGCGTTATAAAGATTTGTGTCAGGCTTCATAGCATACACTTTTGTATAGTTTTTTTTAGGATTACCGACAAATACACTTTTGTGTTACAAGTCTTTTTTAAAAGCACCTTACTTTTGCAAAAAACAAGTAACATATAAAGATAATTCATTATGAACAATTCTAAACGTAAAATTAATTCAAAAGCATCGCTTGTTGCGGATCACGCATCTGATAATAAAAGAATCAACTGGAACAGACTTTTGTCTTTCTTGGTGTGTGCTTTTAGTGTTTATACTTCTTTTGCACAGAACATAACAGGTAAGGTCGTTGATGAGAACAATGAACCTATGGAGTTTGTCAATGTTGTACTTCTAACCTGCACAGATTCAGCATTTATTGCAGGAACAGTTACGCAAAAAGACGGAAGTTTCTTGTTCGAGGAGCTTAATGCGAAAAACGGTGTGGTAAAACTTACTTCCATAGGGTATGCGACACAAGCAAAGCTGGTCCCTCCAACTGGTAACTTCGGCACAATCACAATGTCACCTGAAAATATCATACTTGGTGAGGTCATCGTTAAATCGCACCGTCCAACTACTGCGATTAAAGGGAATGCAATTGTAACTAATGTAGAAAACAGCGTCCTTGCTCACGCTGGAACGGCCAATGATGTATTGATTCAAGTTCCAATGGTATTAGGACGCGAGGGGAATTTTGAAGTATTTGGTAAAGGGACTCCCTTTATTTATATAAATGGTCGAAAAGTACAAGATTTGGCCGAATTATCACAAATAAACTCTTCCGATATAAAAAATGTAGAAGTTATAACCAATCCTGGTGCAAAGTATGATGCTTCTGTCAAATCTGTTATACGCATCCGAACAAAACGTCCGCAAGGAGATGGCTGGAGCGGTACACTACGGGCTCAGAATGGTTTCCAACATTATTTCGGGACAAGAGAACAAGCCAATCTTAAATATCGTACCGGAGGTCTTGAATTGTTTGGCAATTTCGGTTATCTGAATGGGAAATTTCAAAGTCGTGGGACAAACGATATGCTAACTCGTGGTTCCTCACTTATGGACCAACTCATTGAGTCCAACGGCAATATGCACAACAATGAATTTTTTGGGAAATTGGGATTCTCATACCTGTTTAACGAAAACCATTCTATAGGTGCTTATTACTCAAATGGATTTTCCAGACAAACAGACCGGGGTGGCTATAACAGCCGTATATTGATTGATGATGTTCTAACTGATGAAATTGTTTCGTCAGGTAGTAATAAATATCGAAATTATCCAAAACATTCCGCCAACTTATATTATAATGGAATGATTGGTAAATTGGGCATTGATCTTAATTTAGATTATATGTGGAAAAAGAATAGAATAAACATGTTGAACGATGAGACAGGTTCATTTTCGGGAAATACGGTAGTGAATTCTTTCAGTAATAATCACAACCGACTGTTTGCTCAAAAGCTTGTCCTCAGTTATCCATTATGGAAGGGGGAAATAGAATTTGGAGAAGAATATACATCTTCACGTTTAAAGAATCTCTATAAAACAGATGCAATGCAGGTAAATGATGCATTTTCGCAAGTTGATGAAAAAAATACTTCTGGTTTCTTTCAGATCATGCAAAGAATCGGCAAATTTGAATTATCTGCTGGTGTACGTTATGAGCATGTTGATTTTAGCTATCTTGAAAACGGTCAAATGAAAACTGATCAAAGCAAAACATATGACAACTTGTTTCCAACATTGTCTGTTTCAACTATGCTGAAAGATCTACAAATGTCGTTAAGCTATACCAATAAAACAATGCGCCCGAACTATGAAGATCTTGATGGTACTGTGGATTATATCAACCGATTTACTCTCGAAGGCGGAAATCCCTTTTTGAAATCAGAGAAAATCCATAGTATAGAGTTTATGGGAGCATGGCATCAATTCTTTACACAAGTTTCTTATTCATATAAAAGGAATCCGTTCCTTAATACGACAGTACCTTATGACGAAAACGGAGAGATTAAACTCTTGACAATGGAAAACTTTTCACACATAAAGAGGTTAGAAGCTTTTATCGGCAGTCAGTTTGGATTTGGCATTTGGTTGCCCAAATTCAACATGGGTATCGTAAAACAATGGTTTACGGTTAACTATGGTAACGAACGTAAGAAACTTAATAACCCTATAGCAATGGTGCAGTGGCAAAATGCCATTCATCTACCGGGTGATATATGGCTGAATATTGATATGCAATGGATGAGTAAAGGTAATGAAGGTAACTCTCTTTTAGAATCTTCCTCCTATCTTAATGCTAAATTATACAAGGCATTCTGTAAAAATAGATTTAGTGTAACGCTTGAAGCAAATGACATTTTCAATAAAAGTGCTCGTGATTTCACATTTTATAATAAGGATGTAACGCTTTACCAAAAGAACTTATCTAACAACAGGTCTTTCCAACTGACATTACAATATAACTTTAACACCACTCGTGACCGTTATCGTGGACGTGGAGCTGGACAGTCTGAAAAAGATAGATTTTAACTACGAGAGATAAAACAGAGGAATCCGGAAATCTTGAAAAGAGTAGGAATAACCGTAAACTATTTTCATCATGGAAGACACACGCAATTACGGTGTGAAGATGATGAGTCGCGGCATGTCAATTTACAGATGTTCGGGAAATGTCAGTCGATTATTCGTTGTCATTCTTTAATATACATTAATTCTATTCGTGACCGATATAGAGGTCATGGAACAGTGGCTAACGAAAAGAATCTTTTTAATATCACATATATGAAAACGTTTATAACAGTATTCCTTTGGGCTGTCATAGGTTTGACTGCTAATGCAAAGCCTCATTGTCAAGGTTTCAATAACTACAATGGCAAAGTAACTATCGTTTTTACGGATAATCAAGCTGGAGACCGATACACGGTTTCTGATGTGGAACTCATTCCATCATGGAATGGAAAAGAATATCCGGCGACATCAGCTAAAATAACAGTAAAGAATGGTGTAGCTACTGTAACACTCATCTTTCCTCATATCACCCAATTCTCAAATCCCAAAGTGACACTCCGAATTAATGGAAAGAAAACCAAATTCAATGTATGTCAATAGGGCACTTGCATAATGGAAGATAGACCTCATGTAATAGTATATATAAAAGACAGACAACCTCGGCGGTAAATGTCGAGGTTTCTGCTTTTGTTCTCTGATTACAGATTATAAACAAACACTGGCACTTTCTCCTTGATCGTGAGAAGGAAGGCGGCGCGTTTCCCGGTCGTGACGGCTGGGAAGCCTGTCGCCTCGTTCCATTCTTCCCAGAACAAGCGATAATTCGTGTTCAACTGGCGGATTACACGCCTGTATATGATCTGGTAGTAGAGTATCCTTTCCTTGCCCGAGACAATCGAGGAACGAAATTTTACCTTGATGCTTGCCATAGGCTTACGGATTACTATGGCTGTAGTATCAGACTGCTAATTTGCTCAATAGTCTTTTTCAAAATATTTGTTCTCATCCAGTGCTTTGAGCATATCGATGAATACATCTAATGGATTTAATTACATAGCGAAGATTTGGTAGAAGCACAAAAACCTGCCGAATATTTATATTGTAAACGTGAATTTTACAAGAATCGTCCAATATAAAATTGTTTTTTCTGCTTTCAGAATATTTTCCAGATTCGTCATTGGAAACATTCTACAAAAGTGGGTCCTAGAATTTGTGAAAGGCGGGAAAATCCGGAAAATCGTAGATGAGCTGACTGATATGCTGTTCCCGACAGACATGAAAATGGAAATAAGGCTCAAAGGCATATGCACCAAAGGGCGACCCTCCGACCGGAACAATCCCCAAAAAAGGATTTATCTTGGCACCAACTCCCATTTGGAATAGCAATAGATACAAAATGAAGAAAGAGCTTGGACAAATGCGAATATTTCCTTAATTTTGCTTATTCTATTCCACAAATACCAATTTGTAGCAACCATGATTAAAAATTTATATCTAAATAATTTCACATGCTTTGAAGAGGGCAACCTTGCTTTCTGCAAAGGCATCAATGTCTTTATAGGCCGTAACGGTACGGGAAAAACCCATATAATGAAATGCCTTGCGGCTTCCATGAAGGCCAACTCGCTTTTCGAACAGTCAACTTCCAAAACAAAAGACAAATTCGGAGACCTGCTTACAGAAAAGCTGCTTGGATATTTCAAGCCTGATACGTTAGGACACCTTGTATACAAATACGGTTCCGGCTCTGCTTCTGTAAAAATAACACTGGATTCTGGTGAACTTGCCTGCACTTTCGGTGAAAAGGCATCGCTGGCAAAATCCGACAACAACACTTATATAGACCAACCACATTTCATATACATCCCTCCGAGAGAAATGTTTTCATTGTTCGAAGGCTTCATAAGCCTGTATGAAAAAAGGGAGATCTCATTTGATGAGACCTATCTTGATCTGGCAAAGGCCATGGATGCGGCACCATTGAAAAAGGAGGCTCTGAAAGAGGTCATGGATATGCTTGCCCCTGTTCTGAAAAAGTGGAACATAAATGTCGTGAGAAAAGGAAACCGCTTTTATGTAATCGATGATGGAAAAGAATATGAAGCGCATCTGGTAGCGGAAGGACTGCGAAAGATGGCTACCATCTTGTATCTTTGTATTAATGGTGAACTGAAACCGGAAAGCATCCTGTTTTGGGATGAGCCAGAATCAAACATGAACCCCGCCTTGATTTCAATCATAACAGACCTCCTTTTAGAACTGGCGAAAAAATACAAGGTACAGATATTTGTATCCACACATGACTATCTGCTGTCACACAAGCTGTCCATGATGGCGGAATACGCACCGGAAGAAAGCCCTGAGATACGTTTCTTCAGCCTGTACAAAACAGAGCACAAGGTAGAAGCAGAGGTGGCTGATAAACTAGTGAACGTAGACCATAATCCGATATTAAAAGAATATTCGGCATTTTTTGATTTGGAAAACGACTATATGAACAGATACAATGAAAGAGTTTAATGAAAGCGGACTTCTGTTCAGATTCAGCGATCAATGGGAAGTGTATCAACTGGACAAAGAAGCTGATTACCGGGAAAAAATCTGCAAGAAGGTTCCTGAAACAAAAAGCATAGACTTTGTCGGATTCAATGAAAGCAAGAACATTCTACTCTTTATAGAAGTAAAATCTTTCAGAGGATACGGTGACCGTACAAACATACAGCGCCTGACAGGTGAAAACGATGACATCACAGTCGAAGTGGCCCAAAAGGTCAGGGATTCGCTGGCCGCCATAATAGGAGGCGCAAGACATTCGACAAACCTGCCCGACAAATGGAAAAAATATATAGACCACCTGAATAAGGAAAAAAAACTAAAAGTAATAGCCTGGGTAGAGTTGGATGTTTCAACGGAAAACCTTCTGAAACGGGCTAATTTCAATATAGGTACCCGAAGAAATGCACTGAGAAAACGCCTTACGTGGCTTACTTCAGACATACAAATACTGAATACCAAAAGCTACAATAACGAACTGGAAGGCATGGAAGTCTCAGTAGTTAACTGACCATTCTGAAACGAAGTCATCCATAAAGGCGGCTTCGTTTCAATCTTTTTAATTCTCCATACAATTCACTTTCATCGTTCTCTTATCGATAAAAGTCCAATATCGGTATTATCGACAACTTATCCAATGCCCCATTTTTGTGGCTGAATATATCTATCCGGTCATATTCCCTTTTGGAAATATAATGGACAAGTTCCCTTATCAAAGGGATAAAAGCATTAAGCACATTGTCATTAGCACACATAACATTCATTTTTTAGTTTTTGGCAAAGATAAGCCATTCAGCAGACACAACATTTACGATTCCTGACATTAATTTACTGATTTCTGTTCAGAATTACATATATATTTTAAAAGAATACAAGCATTCACTACTCTTGACAATTCATAATAATCATAAAGGTCAAGTTACCCCCTGCTTTCTTAGTCATTATATATAGCTGAATATGTCATGACAGCAACAGCATGGATGAGAAAGACACCTATATGTCGCCTCTCCAGAACCATGCTAATGAGCTATTTATTGAGCATAAGGACTTTGCTGTAGTGTACAACGGAAGTGTAGGCAGAACCTATGAGGTGATTCAGAATTCACGGAACAGGAAGTACGGAACCACATCACGTGCTACGGCATCGACCGTGTCAGCAACACTGCTAGGGAGGTAGCCAAGAACATGGCTGCTGAAGGGTTTACAACTATGATACAGCAAAAAAAATCCAGTCTTCGAGATGCCGAACAGTAAAGTACTAATAATAAGGGGGCTGTCTCAAAATAAACTTGAGATGGCCTTTTTGGGGGGTATTTCAGATTGAGATTATTTGTATTGTCTTCTCCATCTGTCTGATTTTGAGATTTGTACTTCTTTTCTTCTGGAATTGCGACTTCGGAGCAATGTCTCTGCACTTCTCTGAAGGGCGCAGTTTCTGTCGGACAAAACAGTTTTTGTCTGACGGAAACACAACTTGCTCTGTTCGTTTGAACAGAGAATCCACCTATCGTCGGATTGCTGCGCGACGCTTGCGGCGTGCCGGTTCCTTCGAAGTGCATTTTTTCCTCTGTCTTATTCCGACGGTGCAAAAATACAGCGTGTTAATACGTTGTAAAGCAGTTGCTTGTCTGACTTGTAATGACAGCTGATGCCATGTGGTGCCAACCCGGCTGAAAGATGGCTATGGAGTCGGATTATTGTCCTACTTTTGGGCATCGGATAAGGATATGTCATTCTTCCGGGGTATTATGTCCATCCTCTTTCACCGGTATGACATATTCTTATGTCCTTATGTCGGAGAAACAGTGTGTCAATATGTCAGGAGAAAAAGAGAATGATATGATAACGGAAAGAAATGTCACCGCCATCGGAGCGGATGATGGCAGGACAGCAACGGAATACGGTCATGACCTGACATTCCGTTGCCCGGTTCAGATGTTGTTGCCCTGTTCCCCGAACGGCAGGGTGTTTCCGGACCATAAGGCAATCTGCCATTGCCGTAGCAAGCGGACGTGGTGTACGGATAAGGGTATGTTATTGGTAAGTAAGGGAGACGGGATGATAAGGGTAAACCCGACCCGGGCAGTTTTTTAGCCTTCTCCCATGAGAAAAAGGGTATCCGCAGGCAAGGCCGGATACCCCTTACACATCGGTTCTTTAATCCGTTTATTATCTGAGAATAGGATTGGAAAGCAGTATCTTGTAATAGACGACTCCTCCTACTTCCATCGGTGTCTTTGCCATCATGAACTGTACGCTTTTCCTTTCCACCCTTGCCTGCTGCATGAGCTTGTGTACGATGAACCCCGCCGAGAACCTTGCACACCGTTTGTCTTTCCATACGATGAAGCCTTCGTTGTCGTCAGCCCGGCAGATATACCAGTCGCCCGTCTCGTCGTCATGGGCGAAGTTCACCCTTCCTCCGCCTAGTATTCCCAGCTCGATTGACATCGTTTTAGACAGATAGACGGTTCCCCTGCTGTCCAGGTTGATGGTCCGCTTGCCCTTGTATGTGACTTCCTGCGGACGGGAGTTCTCCTTGTTGTATACTATCAGTGCCATAACTTCCTTACTTTCCGGTTAAACAATTTTTCAAAACATCAATACATGAAACTTTCTACCGCCAGCATCTGGCTTCTCCATGCGAAACCGTCGTGAGTGCGTACTGCATCCATAATCCTGCATACCTTTTGGGAAATGGCCGCTGCCGATATGCCCATGCATTCCGCCAGTGCCTTGAACGAAAATTGCGCCTCATAGAACCTGAGCATGAACATGCGGTATTCTTCGTATGGGAATTTCTGGCGTATGAAACGCAGGATGTCCTTCACCAGCCTTTCGCAGCCGTTCAGGTCGTCTTCCGATATGAATCTCGCTTCCTCACCACATCTGAGGAAGAAGTCGTCTTCGGGATGTGTGTACCTGTTCTCCTTCCTGATTTTCACCAGTGCCGCCTTCCTATAACATCCGATGAAATACGCCTCATAGTCCGTTATGTCCTTTCCCGGTGCCATTAGCTGCTTTCTTACGAACAGGTAGGTGTCGTGGAAATTGTCCTCGTCCGGTATGCCGTATTTCCGGAGTGAGGTCCTCAACCTGTTGTAGGATTTCGTGAACCATTCGTTGAACATTCTTTCCTTTTCCGTGCTCTTGTCTGCCTTATAATTTTTTGAGTTATACATCGCCTACGTTGGTAGGCATTCTTATTTCTTGTACTTTTTTTCAGTTTGTTTTTCGGCGGTCTCCGGCAAGGCTTGCCGTGAAAAAATACGCTCACGCGTCAGCGTGAGGAAGATTTTTTCACGAGCAACCGGCCCTTGGGCCGCCTTGCGGGACCGACCTGAAAAACAACTATTTTTGCCGCAAGAAATGAGGATGACGTCCGATTTGTACTTTGTGTCTGACCGGACTACGTGTTTATGGTGTTCTAGCGGTATTTATCTATATATACTTAGATTCTTCGAAAACGAACTATGCGACATGATTGTTCGGTATATATTTTTCTGCTTTCCAATATGTGGATTTGTATAAATCAACTAAGTTGTTGAAAATAGATACTTAGCCAATCTTGTTTTACTTCCATTGTCTCCGTTTTGTTTTCATACAGACTTATTCTTCATTTCGTTAAATGAGGTTGAACATCTTCAAACATTAATTGTGGTGATGGCAATTTGTAAACACGATTTTTTTACCTCTCCACTATTTTGAAAAGGAACATTGGTCAGAGGAAAGTTTGTACGATTTATTCTTTGGGTTCTTTCCTTTATGCTAATATAGTTTTAGCATTATAGGGCTTTTGTATTCGTTTTTGCATTATCTAAATTTCAGATAAAAATATAGAAATGTTTAATATTATATTTATATTGCAGTTAACAAGAACTAACTCTTTCCAAAAAAGAAGAAGAAACGTTATGCGCATCAAGTATTTGGCAATATAGGAAAATTTTAAATTGCATCCTCAGATGGCATAGTGGTTCTCAAACAGCGTGGGCTACTATTATAACATCTGTATGCAAGGTTCTTTCTATGATTTCCAAATTAAGAAGTGGCATCGGCATCCCACGTTTTATGTCTAATTATTTTGATTTCAGGGGATTGCGAAATCATGTAATATGAATATGAAAGCAAAAATGATGTATGCGTTTGGGCTGTTGTCAGTCTTTGTATTATTTGCATGCTCGGATGAAGAAAATGAACCGCCTATAGTAGCGGTGGAAAGTATCAGTATTTCACCTTCAAGTATCAGTTTGGAACGTGACAAGACCTATCAACTGCAAGCAGAAGTAACCCCAAAAGAGGCTACGGAGAAAAAGGTATTATGGAGTTCTTCGGACACACAAGTGGCAACTGTATCAGAAAATGGATTGGTGACTGGAGTAAACAAAGGTACCGCTGTCATAACAGTCACCGCAGGTGGCAAGAGCGCAACGTGTGAAGTGACAGTGACATGGGAAGTTCAGTCTGTAATGGTATCGCCTGCTACCTTGACAATGACCAAAGTCGGCGAAACCTCGCAACTCACGGCTACCGTTCTTCCCGAAGGTGCTGGTGAAGTGGTTTGGAGTTCATCGAATGAGGCGGTCATTACTGTGTCACCGGAAGGTCTGGTTACGGCAGTGGGCGAAGGCTCTGCTATCATAACAGCCACCGCAGGCGGCAAGAGTGCCACGTGTGAAGTGGCCGTAGAGATTTCGTATGTGACCATCGATGGCAATAAGGCAACTGTCCAACTGGATGGAGCAACCACCGAAGAAATGGCAAAGGCTGTAAAAGAAGCAGCAGAGGCCGGAGTAACGGAGTTTGTCCTCTATGGAGATTACACAGCGATAGGTTATTATTCTTCAAACATCTTTAATGGCATCGAAACCGAGTTAATAGATTTCAGTAAGGTCACGGGCTGGCCTGTGGATGAAGACGGACTGGCAAAGCTGCCGGATAACCTATTCTACAACTACAAGAATGTCGACTTCTCAGGCATAAAGGAGGTGATTCTTCCCAATGAAATTCAATCCATCGGGCTACGGGCTTTCTATTCTTGCAAAAACTTAAGACGAATAGAAGCTCCAGGCATACGGAAACTTGCTAATCAGGTTTTCCAGTCTTGTACCCAACTTGCAGAGGTCAACATGCCGGAACTTATAGAAATAGGCAGAAGTTGTTTTTCGAGTTCCGCTTTGACAAAGGTCAATTTCCCCAAAGTGACAACGGTGGAAGGCTTTGCTTTTAGTATGTGCAGGCAATTGACTGAAGTGAGCTTGCCGAAAGTCAAAACGATAGGAGTCATTGAGCCAGAAGGTGTTACTTCGCGAACAGATGCCAAAGTATTTGGCGACTGCTCGAAATTGGAGAAAGTATATTTACCTGAGGTGATAACGCTGGGTGATATGGCTTTTAATGGTTGTAAAGCACTGAAAGAGATAGAACTTCCGGAGGTTACTGAAATCGGTCTGACGGCTCTGATGAATTGCAGTGCGCTGGTTAGTGCCCGACTCCCGAAAGCTACTTATTTCGATCGCGATGTATTTACAAATTGTGAAACCCTATCTCGACTCTATCTGCTGGCAGAAGGAGGAATCAGTGTGAAAAGCACTACTTTCGGCCCTGCGGACCATGTGACAAAGAATATAGACCTCACACTGCACCCGAACAAGGAATCTGAAGTGAAAGACCCCTTTGTCGGAGAAGGAAAAGAATGGAAAGGACATAATTGGAAAAGCATCTCTTTTGCTGAAAACTAAAATCGTCCAATGAAATGCCCCTAAAATATAATTCCTAATAACAAGAGGGGTATTAATTGTTACTGTTCAAAAAAAACAAACGGGAAGAATGAAATCCACATTCTTCCCGTTAAGTAATATCACAACTGTGTTTTCTGATAATTTATATTTGCAATATTCTGATTATTGCAATAAGGCAAAATTTATCGGTAGTAGTATTTTTTTATTAAAAAATCAAAACAAAGCAGCTTTTGTATTGATTTATATATTTATTTTTGCAAAATGTTTTTTAAGAGAACCTTACTAAAATGAAAAATACATGCAGCAGAATGATTGCATCAACGAGAAGGAACTGGTTATCCGACTGACAGAAGGCGATAAAGATGCTTTCTGCAAGTTGTATAATTTATACAGAGAGCAGCTTATATTCTTTGCTTTCAAATTCTTAAAATCTTCAACCTATACTGAAGATATTGTACAGGATACTTTTACCAACATTTGGTTAGGCAGGAAGTTCATTCAAGTAGATGTGCCTTTCTCAACTTATTTATATACCATAGTTAAGAATCGCGTGCTAAACCAGCTTCGCAGTTTGGAACGCCAACATATTTTAGAGGATCACGTACGAACCCATGCCATTGATTATGCAGAAGATGCCCAAAATGAACTTTTGTCACAAGATCTAAAAGGAGTGGTACAAAAGGCTTTCGAAACCCTGTCCCCCCGGCAGCAAAAGGTTTTTCGGTTAAGTCGCGAAGGGCATATGTCCTATAAAGAAATCGCCGACAATTTGGGTATCTCTGTCAATACTGTGCACGAACATATAACCTCATGTCTGCATATCATTCGCCAGTATCTCATCAAATATTGCGAAATGAAATCTGATGTTCTTTCATTCCTTTTACTTTTTATCCTAAGCCCATAAAAAATATCAAACATTACTTTATAATTGGCTTCAAAAGTGAGATGAACTATTTCCAGGAAAAAGAGATCATTAAACTCCTGCTTATAAACTGTTATTAACTGAATCAGTACCTTAAATTAATAAAAAATGAACTTAAGAAAAGCGATATACTTCTGTATTCTTACGGCAATCAGCCTGAATAATATAAACGGTACCGAACGTATCTACGATCTTGCCAAAATGGGATTAAAAGCCAACAGCTCCAAAAATGCAAGCCCTGTTATGCAACAGGTTGTCAACCTCATCAAAACCGAATGTAATCCTGGAGACAGTATCATCCTTCGCTTTGCAAAAGGAAAGTATTTTTTTATGAAACAGACGCCATTATACGCACTTATTACATCTCCAATCACGATCAGACCAATCCTAAGAAAGTTGGAATTGAACTGAATGGCTTCAAGCACCTTACACTGGAAGGCAACGGTGCCGAATTTATCTTTCATGGACGAATGTTACCATTGGCACTGCTCAATTCGGAGAATTGCACCTTACGCAATTTCAGTATTGATTTTTCCAATCCACACATCAGCCAAGTCCGTATAGTAAAAAATGATGTTGAAAAAGGTATAACCTTTGAGCCTGCCTCTTGGGTGAAATGGCGTATCTCCAGGGACTCCATTTTTGAGGCCTATGGAAAAGGATGGCACACACGCCCGACATCAGGCATTGCTTTTGAAAAAGAAAAGCGTCATATTGTTTACAATACCAGCGATCTTGCCTTCTCAACAAAAGGAGTGACTGTCACTGAAGAAGGCACTCTCACTGCTCCATATTGGAAAGACAGCCGTCTCATACCTGGTACAGTCATAGCTATGCGTACTTGGCATCGACCTGCTCCCGGTATTTTCCTACACCACAACCATAATACCATATTGGATAATATAAAAATACATTACGCCGAAGGTATGGGGCTGCTTGCCCAATTATGTGAAAACATCACTCTTCATGCCTTTTGTGTTTGTTTGAAAGGAGAGGATGACCCGCGTTATTTCACCACTCAAGCTGATGCTACGCACTTCTCCGGCTGTAAAGGAAAAATAATTTCCTGCAACGGTTTGTACGAAAGCATGATGGATGATGCTATCAACATACATGGCACCTATCTGAAAGTGATAAAACGGATTGACGACCATACCCTCATTGGACGCTACATGCATGACCAATCCTGGGGCTTTGGATGGGGTGAACCGGGCGACAGTATCCATTTTATCCGCTCCGGCACAATGGATATTGTTGGGAAACCTAACAGTATTGCCGCCATTTCGCCTGCCACCTTAAATGAAACAAGCGGTTTCCGCGAATTCAAAATCACTTTCTGCAATCCTGTTGATCCACAAATCGATGGACAGGAGGAGTATGGCATCGAAAATCTCACCTGGACACCAGAAGTGGAATTCAAAGATTATATTATCCGCAATAACCGGGCACGGGGCGCTTTGTTCAGTACTCCACAAAAAGTACTTGTAGAAAACAATATTTTTGATCATACATCAGGGACTGCAATCCTCTTGTGCGGTGATTGTAACGGATGGTACGAAACCGGTGCCTGCCGTAATGTAATCATCCGTAAAAACCGTTTCATCAATGCGCTGACCAGCCTGTTCCAGTTCACCAATGCCATTATTTCCATCTATCCCGAAATACCCAATATAAACAATCAACAACAATACTTTCACGGCGGCAAAGAAGGAAGTATCCTGATTGAAGAAAACGAATTTGACACTTTTGATGTCCCAATTCTTTATGCCAAGTCTGTGGACGGATTGATATTTCGCTGCAACATTTTCAGACAAAACAATGAATATAAACCGTTTCATTGGAACCAAGACCGTTTTCTGCTAGAAAAGACAAACCGAGTGAAAATTAGTGAATAGAATAGGCTTTTATATTTCCATAAACACACCCCCGTTCTTTTTTATTAATGAATACTATTCCTATGAGCAACCATCATAAAATGAATAAAGGGGCCTTTTTATGGTCGGTTTATTATGTAGGTGTTTGCTAAAAAAAGTTAATATATCCCTCCATCCCTTTTGTTATGGTGTATTTATAATAGCACCATTAAAACAATGGAGAGACGATGGAAAAAGAGCAAGAGAAACAGATTATACGCCAGTATCTAAATGGCATTTACAGCAGTCTGGAAGTTAAAAAAATAACAGAAAGCCTGCATCATGCTGACGAACTGGGAATTCTAGAGGAGCTGGCAGCTGAAGTTTGGGAAGAAGCAGAGGCTTGTTCTAATGTTCCTGACTTAAATAAGAAACAAGAGAGAAAAGCAGCAGTTCTGCTTGAGAAATTACAGCCACGAAACTATCATTCATGGGTAAAGCGGGTATTCTATGCGGTTACGGGTATTGCCGCATCCGTTCTACTGGTCATAGGAGGTATTTCTTTGAAACAACATTGGGACATCCGGCATATAGTTATGACCCAAGTAAAAACCGGTTTTGGTGAAAAAAAAGAACTGGTCTTACCGGATGGTAGCCAAATAGTATTAAACGCCTGCTCACAACTGCAATATCCGACCGAATTTGTCGGTAACATACGGGATGTACAACTTAATGGAGAAGCCTACTTTAAAATCACGTCTGATCCCCAAAAGCCTTTTCAAGTCCAGACTGCCGCTTTTCAAATAGAAGTATTGGGCACGGAATTCAATGTGAAATCATATCCCCATGACCAGATACAATCCGTAGAAGTCGAAGAAGGAAAAGTACAGGTGAAACTTCCTGAAGACCGTATCCGATTAAAAAAGCAGGAACAAATCTACCTGAATCGACAATCCGGCGAATACAGCAAGCTCAAAAGATGTGAAAACAAAGTGGCTGAATGGCGAAAAGGATCGCTGCATTTCCATCAGACCCCATTGGCTGATGTTGCAAGAGAATTGGAACGCAGATACAACTGCCGCATTTCTTTTCGAGAAGGGCAATCATTCGATAATCTGATTTCCGGTGAACATGATAATCAGGACTTGGAAACAATTCTAGAATCCCTGCACTACATTTGCGGTATAAACTATGAAAAGGAGAATGAGAATATCATACTTTATAAATAATATGGACCTTCAAAATCAAAATGCCTATGACAATATCATCCGTTTAGTTACCCTCTAAAAAAGTAAAAGTTTCCCAAAGGAAAACTTTTACCCGGTACGGAACACTGCCTGTCGATTTGGCCGTTGATATAACAGCGTATCCGTTACTTTAACAACTTAAATCTAATTATTAAAGTCTACAAAGCTATGAATATTAATTCTATTCTAAAAAAGGGAAGTACCTATTCCTGCCCTTTTTTAACTTTTTTACTATTTACATGCTTATCGGTCATTTCAATGAAGACCTACGCACAAAGCGAAAACAGTTTGACCCTGCAAGTGAAAAAACAGAATATAGAACAAGTTTTTGCACAAATTACCCAACAAACCGGAGTGAAATTTTTCTATGACCACGAAACCGTCCGTCAGGAATCGCAAATAACCTTGAGTTTTCGTAATGCTTCCTTGAAAGAAATATTGGATGCCATAGGAAAGCAGACAAAGTTGCGCTTTGAGCGCAAAGGGAATACCATTCTGGTCAATTCCAAAACTGTAAAAGAAAAGCCTGTTTCCAAAGAGGAACCTATACAGGTAAAAGGGAGGATTGTAGACTCTACCGGAGAAGCCATTATCGGTGCCAGTATCCAAGCCAAAGGAACCTCTACCGGTACCATTACCGATATAGACGGCAACTTCAGCCTTTCAGTTCAGGAGGGACAATTGTTAGTCATTTCATATATCGGCTATCAATCCGTACAGATTAAAGCGGAGCGTAAAACGCTGAATATAACTTTGAAAGAAAGTGATATAGCCATAGATGAGGTGGTGGTGACAGCCTTGGGTATCCGTAAGGAAAAGAAAGCGCTGGCTTATTCCGTAACCGAAGTGAAGGGGGAGGAAATGAACCGTGTGAAAGTTGCCAACCTGGCTACCGGACTGGCCGGAAAAGTTGCGGGGGTCAATGTTTCCAAACCGGCTTCGGGAGTGATGGGCTCCAGTCGGATTATCATCCGTGGTAACGGTTCCTTAAACGGTTCCAACCAGCCATTGTATGTAATTGACGGCATACCGATGGACAACACCAATTACGGACAAACCAACATGTGGGGTGGCACCGATGGTGGCGATGGTATTTCTTCTATAAACAGTGAAGACATTGAAAGCATGTCCGTTCTGAAAGGCGGTACGGCAGCAGCCCTATACGGTTCACGCGCATCCAATGGTGCCATTGTTATTACAACCAAACGAGGTGCCATCGGTAAGATAAAGGTGGAATATAACCTTTCCTATACCAACGAACACATTGTTTTCAAGAATAATGACTTGCAATGGGAATATGGTGCGGGGTCCACTGGGGCCAATGCCGAACAGATGGCTTATGGCCTGGCCATGCAACAGATTCAACAGAATGGTCTGCCTGAATCCATGCTTCCAACACTGATAGATAAGATAGCCCCTACACTGGCCTCTCAAATTAACATGTTGTCATTTGGTAGCAAGCTGGACGGCAAGGATGTAATGCAGTTTGACGGTGTACGCCGCCCTTATGTAGCTTCCGGCAAGGACAACTTCAAGAATTTCTACGAAAACGCCTGGGCACTGACCAATAACGTAGCCGTATCAGGCGGTACGGAAAAGGTGCAATTCCGCATAGCGGCTGGTGACCAACGCTTTCACGACATCATGCCCAACTCTAAACTGGAACGTAACAATATTACCCTAAGCGTACAATCCAAACTGGATGAACATCTTACGCTCAAGGCCAACGTGATGTACGTACGTGAACGCGCCAAGAACCGTCCTGGATTAGGAGACTTGACATCCAACGCCAACGCTACCCTGTTTATGCTTTCACCAAATACCGATGTGCGTTTACTGGAAAGGAGGGTGAATGACAAAGGTATGGAATTTCTACCGACCGGACAGGCCTACATCGGCAATCCTTACTTCATCGCATACAATCATAGCAACAAAGACAGCAAAGACCGGGTAATCGGTTCTATCGAAGCACAGTATAATTTTACCCCTAACTGGTACGTGCGCGGCAAATTCGGTGGTGACATGATTAACCGCAGAAACGAAGCCATTACTCCGTACGGCACAGCCATAGATACAGACGGAGCCATGTCAAACAGTTCTATCTACAACGGTGAATTCAATGCGGAAGCCATCGCAGGCTATACCAATACCTTCCGTGACAACTCGTTCAGCGTGGATGCTTTTTTAGGATGGAATACCATGGGAACCTGGTACAACCAGACTACAGCCAACGGGCAAGGATTCATACAGCCGGATTTTCATGCCATGGGCAATAGTACCGTAACCAATGGGAGCAGTTCACATTCTGAAAGCTACATCAACTCTTTGTTCGGTCAGTTGGAACTCTCCTACCACAGCATGCTCTATTTGACTTTTACCGGTAGGAATGACTGGTTTTCCGCCTTGTCTTATAAAGGAAAGAACAGTAGTAACCACATATTCTATCCGTCCATTGGCGCCGGATTCATCATCAGCGAAGCTGTAAGACTGCCGGAATGGATTCCATTTCTGAAGATACGCGGCTCCTGGGCACAATCCGGAGGTGCTGTAGGTCCTTACAATTTGGGGCTGACCTACGCGTTCAATCAAAAAATTCATGGACAACCAATCGGCTCTGTCAGTCCGACCATTGTACCGAATCTCAATCTGAAGCCGCTGACCTCAAGCGCATATGAAATAGGATTGGATGCACGTTTCTTCAATAACCGTATAGGAATAGATTTTACCTATTATGTGCGCAATACCAAAGATGACATTGTAGATGCCGGAGTATCCTCCGCATCCGGTTACAAAGGCGTACGCATCAATGCGGGTAAGGTACATAATCATGGTGTAGAACTCCTGTTGACCGCCGTACCCGTGAAGACTAAGGATTTTACCTGGGACACCTCCTTCAATTTCTCATACAATAAGAGTGAAGTTAAAAAAATCACCGATGAAATAGACGAGTTCATCCTGGAAACAGCCCGTACCGGACATGACGGAGACAATTGTGGGCCCGCTTTCATCTACCATGAAGTAGGGGAACCTTACGGAATTATCAAGGGTGAATCCTATAAACGGAATGACAAGGGTGAAATCATGTATGATGACAACGGCCTGCCGATGAAAGGTGGAATCAAAAAGCTTGGTGAATCAGTCGCTCCTTATACATTGGGGTTTAGCAACAGTTTCAGCTATAAAGGGTTCTCCCTCAATATTCTGATTGATGCAAAAATTGGTGGCAACATTTATTCTATGACCAATGCGCATATGTACAGTTTCGGACGCCATGCGGGGACCTTACCCGGACGTGAAGAGGGTATAATAGGAAAAGGAGTAAAAGCTGATGGAAAGACCCCGAATGATGTAAAGGCAGAGGCTATGAAATATTATATGGCGATGGCAGGCATTACAGAGGAGTTCGTCTATGATGCCTCTTTTGTAAAACTTCGTGAACTTTCCTTCGGTTATACCTTTCCACAAAAATGGATCAAGAAACTGGGAATGTCTTCTCTCTCTTTGGCTATAGTAGGACGCAACCTTTGGAACATCTATGATGATGTACCTTTGGTAGATCCGGAAGCTATGCTGAATATCGGCAACGGACAAGGATTTGAATCCTACGGAATGCCGGCAACCCGCAGCATCGGTTTCAATTTGAATGTAAAATTTTAAAATAGGAATGTTATGTTAGCAAAATATTTAAGAACGACATTGACTTGTGCAGCCTGCATATTGTTGACTGCCTGTAATTTTGAAGACAAAAACACCAATCCAAATGAAAGTACGTTTATAAAACCCGGCCCTCTGCTGACTTATACCCAGCTGAATACCAGTATAGACGGACATACCAAAAATATGCAGATAGGCTGCTGTATGATGATGGTGCAACAAACCGCCTCTTTGGAAAGTACAGAAGCCGGTGTAGGAGACAAATATTATATGATGCAGGCTCCGGCCACTTCCTATTTTTTGGACTTCTATAGTACAGCTATCAAGAACTGGCGCGAAATGGAATATCAGGCTTCCCAAAAGCCAGAATACCAGAATATGCTTGCCGTAGCCAAAATATGGGGTGCCTTTCTGTTTCAACGGATGACAGACCTCTATGGAAATGTTCCGTATAGTGAGGCCGGATACGCTTTCCATCAGAACATCTATAAGCCTAAATATGATAGTCAGGAATCAATTTACACAGATATGATAGAACAGGTGAAGGAAGGGATCAGTTTACTAAGCACAGAAAAACCGGGCATTGAAGGTGATCTTTTCTATAATGGAGATATCAGCCAATGGAAAAAATTCGGTAATTCGTTGCTGCTCCGTATCGGTATGCGACTTAGCAAGGTAAACCCTGAACTGGCAGGAACCACTGCCAAAGCAGCCATTGATGGCGGTATCATGAATGAGGCAAAAGATATGTGTCGTGTAAGGCATATCGCAGGCGGTCGTGATGATGATAAAAATCCGGTTACATTACGCTTCCAAAAAGATAACTATATCGGACAGGATAAAGTGAAAATCAGCAGGACATTCATGAATCATCTGAAAGATACACAAGACCCAAGAATTTCAGTGTTCTGTTCGCTTAAGGATGGAAACAACAATCCGGAACTTCAGAAAGGACTGCCTAATGGCTATGATAAGAATACCATCAGCACATGTCCTGATTATACAGGAAAAATCGAGGAATATTCCAATTTCAACACTCAAATCATTTTACGCGAAGACGCCCCAACTCTGCTCCTCATGCCGAGTGAAAGCAAGCTGCTTCAAGCAGAAGCAGCTCTGCGCCAATGGATTCAGGGTGATCCAAACGAGTTGTATAAAGAAGCTGTTCGTCTTTCTATGCAGGAACAAAAGGAAGCTTATGGAGTAAGCATCCCGGAAGAGCAGATAAATGCTTATCTGGCACAGAATCTTTTTGAAAATGCTGCCACTCAAGAAGAAAAATTAGAAGTACTGGGTAAGGAATATTGGGTAACCACTTTCATGAATGGATATGAAAGTTATGCGAACTGGCGTCGTTGCGGTTACCCCAGACTGGTACCAACCCAATACCTGGGGAACGAAAGCAATGGACAGATACCAAGACGGTTGACTTATGCCACAGATGAATATACCATCAACAGGATAAATGTAGAAAAAGCGATCCAGCAGCAGGGACCGGATAATATGAATACCCGAATTTGGTGGGATGTTGACAAATAATTAAAATAAAAATATGATTGCAACATTAGTGTCTTGTTATTTTTTTTAAATTGTTGTTGTATGTAATTAGTATTTAATTATTTACGTCAAAATTCAAAGCGAACGGATTTGAAATGAAAAATTCAAAAAAATTATTTTCAAAAAAACTCAGTATTCAATGTCTGTTAGTTATGAATTTATTATTATCTAAATTGATATATGTAAGAATTTAATGGGACACTAATGTGATTGCAAGTTAAAAAATATCCGATATTATCCCATCAAAATGAATAGATAGTTCTTTGAAATAGGGTCAAAGTGGAAGTAGAACAGATTTGGAACTGTATTTTTGTAGCCATACAATGATTGCATAAGAATCGGGATAAATAAATACATTCTTTCTTCAATTTTCCACTTTTTGAACATTGTTCTGTCTTACAGCTGCACCTTATCAATATAATGTGATCGAATCATTCATATGGATTCTTTTTATTTTGTTGACGGAAGCACTGCTTATAAAACTGTTCAATAGGACTTATTCCAAGGGATATTTTAGTTTTTTGAGAGGGGATGATTTATTAACCTTTCCTGATTTTAATTGGACATAAATGAAGAACATTATGAAAAACTTTTTTTATCTAACAATGCTATTCTGTCTGTTTTTCTCCTGCTCCCAAACAGAAGAATCCGAAATAATGGCCCAACATGAAATGAAAGCCGAAACACGCGGGATGTTGACGCAAAACGTAGTAATACAGTGGGACGAAGAAGGACAGGAATTAGATGGTTTTGGCATTGCTGAAGCCGACTGTGCCGCTGACATCTTCACACACCCCAAAAGAGATGAAATCATGAACTTGCTTTTTGGCAAAGATGGATTGGACATAAGTATTTTACGAGGAGAAATTTTCCCACACTACTGGATGAACGAGGGTGATTCTTCATTTGGTACAGATGTAAAAACCGACATGCCACTCAGTGACCCCTATTTCCAACAGGCAGATGCCAACGAGCTGAAAAGGACAGGACAACTGTGGGTAACTCAGCAAGCCCAAAAGCTGTATCATACCGACAAACTGTTCTTCAGTACCTGGAGCCCCCCGGCATGGATGAAACAAGACGGATACATCACTCCTGACAATTTTGCATCACATGGTTTCCTGAAACCTGAATATTACCAGATGTTTGCAGACTATCTTGTTAAATTTGTACAAGCTTACCAAGCTGCGGGAATGGATGTCTATGCTGTTTCGCCTGTCAATGAACCGAATTATGAGGCTGATTGGAATTCATGCAAATGGACACCTGCACAACTGGCAGACTTTATAGCCAATTACATGGGACCTACTTTCGAAAAGCAGTCTGTAAATTCTCAAATCATTTTCGGAGAACTGGCACAATGGTCTACGTTGGTACTGGGAGCTTTTAATGTCGTTTCCGCTAAAAAATATGTAGAAAACGTAATGGATGCCAATCCTGATGTTATTAAATATGCAGATGTTGCCGCAGGGCATGGATATAACATTCCACATATTCCTTATGAATTCCCCATCGTGCCTTATGACAAGGCTGTAAAGCAAGGTCTGAAAGTATGGCTGACAGAAATCAGTTCGGCCCTGGATAATTATGATGGTTCCATGGAAAATGCCATTCATTGGGCGGAAGTATTCCATAAATATCTGGCAAATGCCCATGTAAATGCAGTATGCTGGTGGACGGGAGCAAGATATACTGATACAAACGAAAGCCTTATCAAATTGGAACAGGGCGATTTTCTGATTCCGAAAAGATTTTATGCTTACGGTAATTACACACGCTATGTAAAGGTTGGCAGCACACAGATTGCTACAGATAAACCTGTCTCAACAAACGGTAAACTATTACTCACTGCATTCAAAAACAATAAGGAATATGTAATGATTGCAATAAATAAGTCCAACAATCCTATAACTACGACTTTACAGATGGAAGGTGGTAGAACCGAAGGTGACCTGAAAGCTTATACGACGAATGCCAGTCAAAACTGGCAGGAGGAAATAATTGCCAAAGGCGAATCCGAAACCTATCCTATAACGATACCCGCTATGAGCATAGTGACTTATGTGGGCTCGATCCAATAAAAAACAGTACATATGAACACTCAAATATATTTAAAGTTAATATTGACATGTAGTATGTTGCAGGGAGGAATTTTACTCTCTGCCCAACCATCCGCTTCCATTACCCTACGTTGTAACGAACTACACCAGACAATTGACGGTTTTGGTGTTGGTGAGGCTGATTGGGCGGACGATGTATTTGTGTTCCCGCAACGGAAGGAGGTGCTTGATGCCCTTTTTGCTCCTGAAGGATTACAGGCTAATATTCTTAGGGGAGAAATCTTTCCTCACTATGCAACAGATGAGTATCAAGCAGATTTTGCAACGACAGCAGATACAAGTTTGCAGGTAGCACAACAAGCTGAATTACTGGAACGTAATGATCTGCTTCGTAGAGGGCAGTTTTGGCTTACTTCTCATGTACGGCAGAAATATCCCCAAGTGTTATTCACTTTCTCCACTTGGAGCCCTCCTGCCTGGATGAAAGAAGGTAATCATGCCACCCAGGCCTATCCAGCCTCCCAAGGATATCTGAAAAGTGAAAATTACCAACATTACGCCAACTATTTGGCAGACTTTTGCGAAGCCTATGACGCAGCAGGCATTCCTGTTTATGCCGTGTCACCTTCTAACGAACCAGGCTATGCAGCCCCATGGAATTCCTGCTTATGGACACCCCAACAAATGGGTGACTTTATTCAGAAACACCTGTTGCCGGTCCTGCAGCACAGGAATCTTAAAGTAAAAGTGCTCTTTGGTGAGAATCCGGCATGGTCTACCGTATTCGATCGTTTGAAGATGATCTCATCAGCGGATTTTGTAAATGAAATGCTGCAAACATATACTGACTTGCCCGAAAACCGGGTCATTGCAGCCGGTCATGGCTATGTGTTGCCCGATACTATTCCGCTTCCTGCTGAACTAAGGCACACGCCTATCGTTCCATTTAAAGAAGCCATAAAACGGAGAATTCCGATGTGGGTAACTGAAATCAGCGACATCACCCCGCTGGATGTTTCAATGACAGATGGACTGCGTTGGGCTGTCACTTTTCATGACTATTTGATGAATGCACAGGTCAGTGCCATCATTTGGTGGTTAGGGGCACAACCTACTACTACCAACGAAAGCCTTATCGTTCTGAACCAACATGAAGGAAGCTTCATACGGACTAAACGTTATGACACGTTTGGAAACTACACGCGCTACATTCCACGAGGCAGTAGAGGTATGGGAAATTCCCTGAAAGGATTCCCCAAAGAAGTATGTGTGTCATCTTTCCGTCATGGCAATGAATTTACAGTAGTAGTGGTAAACCCAACAGAACACTCTCTGGCTTGCCGACTTTATTTTGATGGTGGCAAGGCTGTAAAAAATTCGCTTAAAAGTTATACCACCACTGCTGACAAACGGTGGTCAGAAGGAAAAATTAAAATTCAAGAACAAGGATATACTTTACAAATCTTACCGCAAAGTGTAATCACCTATTGTGGAAAATTACATTGAATACAGAGAATAAACTAATGGTATTATCTGCTAAAAATGCTGTTGCTGATGATTTTTGCTTTACTTTAATAATCAGAATATTATTAATATAAATTATCAGAAACTACAGTTGTGATATTACTTGACGGGAAGAATGTGGGTTCAATTCTTCCCGTTTGTTTTTTGCAGCAGCAATTAATTCCTCCTCTTGCTTCACTGTTTTTGCATTTCATTGAAATGTCGGACTTGTTTAGGTTTATAGGTGTACAAATTTGCTCCTCATTCCTTTCATTTCTTCGGACACGGTCTTGTCCAGAATCCGTGCATATATTCTGGTTGTCCTGATGTCCGTATGTCCAAGCATTTTGGCGACAGATTCCATTGAAACCTTGTTGGCAAGCGCAACGGTTGCGAATGTATGTCTCGCGACATGGGTACTCAGCGGTTTGGTGATACCGCATGTATCGGCTATCTCTTTCAGGTAGCTGTTCATTCGCTGGTTGCTGGGCACTGGCAGCAACACCCCTTTTTTCATACATTCCGGGTGTCCCTTGTATTTCTCCAGGATCATCCGTGGAATGTCCAGTAAAGGTATGTCACACATGTTGTCCGTCTTTTCGCGGGCTTTTCTTATCCAATATTCCCCATTGCCATCCTTTATTATATGGTCATGCCTCAGGTGCTGTACATCGGTAAAGGCCAGCCCGGTCAGTGCGCAAAAGACAAATATGTCCCTTACTGTCTGTAACCGGGGAATGGTGAACTCTTTTTTCAAGAGTATGCCAAGTTCTTCTTCCGTGAGGAATGCCCGGTTGGTTCTGGTCTGTTTGAAATGGATTTCCAGGAAAGGGTCATCCGTTATCCATTTGTTTACAAGTGCCGCTTTTATAATCTTCTTGAGATTTTTCAGATACTTGACGGCTGCATTTTGGGCGCATGATTTTTCAGTCTTTACATAGTGCTCAAATTTTGTAATGAATTCATGGTTTATTTCTTTCAGCGGGATATCGTTCATTCCGTATTCTTTTTGCAGCAGTTCCTCCAGATATCTTGCAGTCCGTTCATACCTCAGTACGGTTCCGGCTACATAATCCTTTCCCATCAGTTCCCTGTATTTGCGGTTGTGTTCTCTAAAGACCTCCAACAGCATTTTGGGAGAGTCCCCTTCACCGTAGTAACGTCTTTTCAGTATATCGGCTGTAATCGGTTTGCCGTCCTGCTCCAGTTCCCTGTGTATTTTTAGGACTTTTGTCCGGACCGTATCCAGATAATGGTTCAACTCCATCGCTTTTCTGTCCTTGCCGGCAGTGCATTCCTTTTGGGAGTTCCATTTGGAAACTTCCACACTTCTTTTAATCTGTATTTCCGCCCGTTGCCCGTTGACTGTTATACGCATACAAATAGGTGCCTCACCGTTCTTCAGAAGTTTGGATTTCTTGATGAAGAAAAGAATCGTAAAATAGTTTCTTTGCATAGCCATACTCACAAAATTAAATGTTACAAAATTAATTCCAACGAGTCGGATTACGCTGATACAAAATGCGGAAAATCAATGAAGTATGCTATAACTCGGTGGACATTGCAAGGTGTCTTTCAAGTCCACCTATTCCACCTGTGATTATTGCTTCTTTTTGCGGTAAAATGCAGTGTCGGAAAAAATAAAAATCCCTGATAACTGTTGATTATCAGGGATTTTCTTGTTTTTCTTATTTGTTTGAGTGATCCGCTTGGGGCTCGAACCCAAGACCCCAACATTAAAAGTGTTGTGCTCTACCTGCTGAGCTAGCGAATCAATCCTTTGTTATTGCTATTCTTCCGAATTGCGAGTGCAAAGGTACAGTTTATTTTTGTATCTGCAAACATTTCTAGAACTTTTTTCTAAAAAAAATGCATTTTATCCATTATTCATTCATTGCAATTAAAACTTCCATGTACTTCCGCCAACAGTTTCCAAGCCCTTGCACTATTTCACAATAATCTCTTCTATAGGCTGTTTCAACTCCTTATCCAATGGATACGACTGATACTTCACTTTATCAAAATCAATCTTCTTCATACTAATACAACGAATATTGTTATTGTATGCTGTTTTATAATACACTTTCCTGTTTGTCAAATCAATAGCCGAAGTCCATTGTGTGGCACTAGGAATATCAGGTGCTTTCCCTAACGCATGTTCTATACCGATAGGAATATCAAAATTATTCAGGATATGAAAGCTTTGTAATATAGCGTCATACGCTGTAGGACACACCGGAGCTGTTGCCTTATAAAACGCTACACGAACAAAACGGGATGGAGGAGTTACATCCCCCGGAATGCCATGAAATCCGGCACCTGCGCCAAAAGGGAAAATAGTCACCCCACCCCATTGCTGTGGAGTGACAGCTCCCGGATATAGATTTACATAATTATTCAAGTTAGTCACCTGCCATGGAAAATCGGGAGAATTGGTGAGTACTCCTACTTTATTTTCATAAAAATAAGGAACACCACCTACAAATTCCAACACCATTTGATTTCCTTTAGCATCGCCAATGCGCCAATGTACCGTAGAACTTTTACCAGGTTTATCAAGAGACACCACCTTCACCCCTTCTATAGCTTCTCTCACTTCTTCTATAGTAGCAAATTGGGAAAGCATCCAGTTCACCACCTGCAAATCCGACAAAGTAATTGCATTTTGAGCCTCATCATATTCTTCATACTTCCCATAATGGGGAAAATAAAACAATCCAGCCGAAAGCCCTACTTCATTCAGTCCTTCAGCCACAAACTCTTTCTGAATGATAGCCAGTCCTACCAGACCATATTTAGCCCGAAATCTCAAGCCATTTACACCCGTTGGAGTATAAGATACCAAATCCTGTCCTCTGGGAACAATAACATATTCACTCGGAAGATAACTGTCCCCCCACTCTATAGTACGTGCCTGCACATATCCGCCATCTTCAGCGAGGAATGAAATACCGGTACATGCCGATCCGCTTGCAATGCCTGTCAGCAATAAGGCCAAAGCTATCAAAATCTTTTTCATAACCATTTTAAATCTATTTATGATAGTAAGAACAAAGCATCGGACATTTTAGTTCTTGTTTACGCAACAAAGATAACCAAAGCCATCAAACAATGTTCCGGCACTGATTGCCATACAAATAGATAAGAATAGAAAAACAAAAGGAGTGACAAGTTCCCAATCGAGTATATACAAAGAAGTAGGAGGTGAATTTACAAAACACACCTCCTTACCCTTAAATTATTTATTCAGCAAACAATTTACTACATCTTTCTCCCGTTCTTTAGGTAATACGGTCAAGCTAACCACCGTCCCCCCTTTTAGAACAGCCTCTACAGTAGTCTGTCCTGTAGCATGCAATTTGAAATGCACATCCCAATCTTTAGGCCAAGCAGGAAACAATAAAATCTTTCCATCGGCTTCCTGCAACAGCATTTCCTGCATACCTATCATGCCGCTGCCTCCCCAGTTATGGTCGGGAGTCCAGTCGTAACCCGGTCCCCAAAAGGCGGGAAAACGATGAGGACCGTTCGCCATTTTCTCTAAGGTAAGTTGTGCAGCCTCCTCGGTCATACCCAGACAAGCCGCCCAGATATTATCTTGTTTCCATCCGATATGTGAACGGAATTTCTGTGCATCGGGATCATATAGATAGGTATTACGGGCTATTTCCAGACCTTCCTTCCCCACTCCATACATACGCCAGGGAAATACAGCATAAAGCTGGGGAGTTTCTATATTGTTCACCCGTTCCCAAGCCTGTGCCGGAGCAATCATTTCCTTCCCATCCACTATGCGCAAAGGGATCTCAGGAATACGTGCCAGCATGTCCGGTTTACGTCCGTAGGTTTGTAAAACAGAGCGCAGCGCGGCAATGGTTGAGGATGGATTATAAGCCATCTTATAAGTTTCACAAGCCGATCCCGGATAAATCACCAGTTTGCCGTTACCATCTAAATCCTTACGTCCACGCTGTAATGCCAGTTGACGATAATGCTCATCAAAGAAATTAAGTGAGCTTTCTATCAAAGGGATATAACGGCTGATATCAGCCTCATTATAACGTGCCGTTTCCAGTATCATCTGACAAAATTCAAGAACCGTATCCCATTCGTATTCCAGCCATGCATTATATTCCAACCCCCTGTCATAGCTTTCAGGACGTTTAAAGCCATACTCGGCAGGATTGGGCAGACCGAAGTTCTCCATTTGTTCGGTGAAACAGGCACCGGCATGTCCCCAATAGGTACGGGTACGTGCTTCGGCTGTCGGCAACAAACGCAGATAAAAGTCAAATTGTGATTTCATCAAGTCAAAGTCACCGCTTTTCAGCATGGGCCAATAAACCAGACGCTGATTCTGTGCAGTCATGGTTCCTCCTCCCCATTTCCGGAAATCAGGGGTAAATTCCATTTTCTGATCTACATACATAGGATCAAAAGTAAACAGTCCCCCGTTAAACTTGGTAGGCCACTGACTATAGGCGTTACATCCCAACATATAGCGGAACAGTGTATAGTTACGGATAGCATCTCCCGCTTCACCTTCCCCCTCAATAAAGCTACGTTTCCAAAAATCATTCCACCAACGGCGGGTAGCCTGTTTGTCTTTGGATACATTTATTTCCTTCTCAGTGCGGGCCAAGGATGCTTCCCATGCAGGAACCGTACTTTGTTCCGTATTCAGAACAATCCGTGCAGACTGCTTATAAGTAGGTTTCTTGCTTTTGTACATCCATGCCAGATACTCAGTACCTGCATAATGTCCACGTCGTGTACCGTTATAAACCAGATTATCACCTGATAAACGCCCCCCAAAAATCAAATTCTTCAAAGGATTATACAGTTGTTCCTTCACTTCATTCATTCCCTGCTGGTCCACTACCACATCAAAAATAGTACGTTCAGGATTGCGATGGAAAAAAGTAAAATTATCTTCTTCCACACAGACAGAGTCACGCCTAGTCATCAATCCATCAGGAATGGCCCATTTGTAAGAGCATTGCTGCCCTTCCCCTTTACGCACCGGACGATCTTCATAACGCCAGCTTTCAAAATTCACACGCATGGAAGTCAGTTCCTTCGTTTTCACCTCAACATGTACCACAGGATGAAACACATCCACCCAAATAATTAGAGTGGCATTATCACTACTTACGCTGACATAGCCATCATTAAGATGCAGAGTCTGCCGAAAAGAAGCCGTTCCGGCAAAAGGGTTCGGAGTGAGCCTCACACGAAACCGACCCTGCTTCAGCAGACAGTTATTCTCGTCAAAAGAACCACTACGACTAAGGTAGAACAGAACATCGTCATTCTCTACCCATACATTCATGCCGATATCACCACCCCCGCAGGGCATAGACTCCGAAGCATTCCGGCTTTGAGTATTCCAAACCAAATTGGCAGGCTGTCCCCACAGAAACTGCCCGCCAATAAACACTAATAATAAAAACGTAAAGATATTCTTCATTTTTTTCTGTTTTTACCAGTCATCGGAACGGAAAGACGATACAGGTAAATCTTCACCAAACAAATCTCCCTCCACATAATTCTCGAAGCCATAACGAACTGCCACCGGATGAGGTACTCTCTCGCTCTTTACAAGCATTTTACTTCTCTGTATCCACGCTTTAGCAGGATAAAAAACCCGATCTTTACCTGCAACCTGAAAGTTATATGATTCAAAACGGTCTTTACAATTTATCCACATCGGTGCCCGATCAAAACTGACTATTACCGTATCATTCTTTACTTCCATTCCTGTATAGTAAGGACTTTCGGCCGTAACACCTTTCATTCCGTAAGTTTTTACCAATGCCAAACGCGCCAGACGTTCTCCTGCCACCTTCTTTTTACCCGGATGAATCCCCGTTTTCATTCCTGCGTCCAACAATACAGCCATACCACTATTGCCCACCCGGTGTTCTACCATAGCTTGTTGTTCGCGAAGATAAGCAGAATTTATCACATTCTTGCCAGGCTCAGTAATAATTCCATAATCATAAGGTGCAATTTGACAATAATAGAAGGGAAATTCCCCTTGCTGCCATTCTTCGCGCCACCCGCGTATCAGTGCACTGAACATATCGGCATAAGTAGAAGCCCGGTTATAGTTATCTTCCCCCTGATACCAGATAACTCCACGCATGGCTAATCCGATGAGCGGATGAAGCATACCGTTATAGAGTACAGTCGGAGTACGGTTCTTTGACTTGATATCAGCTTCCGATTGGGGAATCTTTGCTTCGGGAAATGCCTTCAACCAATCCGGATGCATCCAGGCTTCACAGGCAGAACCTCCCCAAGAAGCCACAATCAAACCCACAGGTATATTCAACTGCTGTTGTATCATCCGACCGAAGTAATAAGCAGTAGCACTAAACTCACGCACAGTTGCCGGAACAGCTTCCTGCCAGGTTCCCACCACATCTGTTTTCGGAGTAAAAGAGGAAGAACGCTTTACGGTGAACAGACGGAGTTGCGGATTACGGCTGTTCATCACATCTGTATTGCTATTCTCCACCGGCTGGTTTTTAAAACCTTTCATGGGCATTTCCATATTACTCTGACCGGAGCATAACCATAATTCTCCCATCAGGATATCACGTATTTCGGTCAGCTTTCCATCATCAAAAGTGATCGTGTAAGGGCCTCCGGCAGAGGGGGTGGATAAAGCAAGTTTCCACGCGCCTTTTGCATCGGCAGTCGTTTTATAGGTTTGTTTATCCCAACTTGTTGTAATTTTCACCGGTGCATCGGGAGTAGCTGTTCCCCATAAATTGGCACGAGTCTGCTGTTGCATCACCATGCCGTCTGAAAAGAAAGCGGGCAATTTCACTTCCGCATTTGCCGACAGGCAAGTCAACCATGCCCAAGCAATGCCCAGTAGTAGTTTCTTATTTTTCATGTTATGTGTGATTAGCATTATTCTTTAGTTCTAAAAAACTCGCAAGGTCCCATCCATCCGGCAGGTAACAAACCATCTCCGGGCAGACGGAATTTTGCATTCGTCCATATCCCCTCAAAAGGCGCTTTATCCTGATCTGCTCCACGGAGCGCATTCGCCCAGGTATTCACCACCTCCACTTCCAAGACATTGGTTCCGTTACGAAGCGCATCGGTAATGTCCACTTCGTATGGAGCTGTCCAAGCCGTACCGCATGCAATGCTGTTGACACGTACAGTCGCTACATTGGCTACTTTACCCAACCGAAGAATAATTCTTCCGTCCTGTTCATTCTTCCATCTGAATAGCCCTCTGTAAGTGGCATGTCCGGAATAATATTTTATTTTTTCATCCTCTTCCTTACTCCAGTCAAATAATACCGGACGAGTGACAGTTTTGCGCACGGAAGGGAATGTTACTGTCCATTCCTTGATCGATATGGATACAGGTTCCCTTTCGATCCGTTCCGGAGAAACTTCTGAAGATTCTTTGGGGAATACGACAAATACAGAGCCATTGGCTGGCAAAGACAAAGCGACTTCGGTACGGCCGTCCGCTTCTTTCCATTGTGCCGGACGGGTAATGGTTCCTGTTACCGCATTCCACAATTCAGGCGTGCGCCCTGCAATGCGGAAAGAAGCGTTGAATGTACGCAAACTGTCCACCTGATTAGCCACAAAATAAATCTCATACTCTTCCCCGCTCCGATGAGTATATGCCACATCAGCAGGAAGAAGTACATCCCGTTCCACACCGAAAGAAGAAAAATCATCTTCCCGATAAGGCAATTGCGGAATAATGACACCTGCCGCGCGGAGTTCCTCTACTTTTGCCTGTGCCTCAGGAGACAACGGCAGGTTATCAGGATTCATAGGACGGGCTGTAGGAAGCACCAATACTTTATAAGAAGCTCCTCCCGGAAGTACCATTCTTCCATTCTCCGCTTTTGCCAAACGTAACAGAGCGTCTTTGTTAAAAGAATCGTAGGCATAACCACGCATCGGGTTCACCCAGTCTTCGGGATCGGCCATGTTTGCCGAATGGGTAACACCGACAGGACGCACACGGGTGGGTTGACCTTCATTAGCCAGCCGAATCCGTTCGCTTTCCACCCGTTCGGCTCCATAGATACCGGGAAGCATCGAAACTAACCGTTCGGGCAAAATGGAACGTCGCGGCATCTCTTCACCGGTAAAGACGGCGATATCAACCACCGGATGACCGTATTGCAACAAAGTCTGGCAACGGGTGATGTAATCTACAAAAGATTTCCCTTCCTCCCACCAGGTCTGGTCGCGCTGGAAGAAGAGTCCGATGCCGTCCAAGGTCATACCGGGACGGCGGTTCATCCAAGGATTATGGGTATAGACATGAAAGAAGAGTTTATTGATACCCAGTGCATAGTTACGGTCCAGCAAAGGTTTCAGCATGGCAGGGTCTTCATCCCATACGCCACGAATTTCAGTAAAGCCTTCGGCCTGGATAATATTCTTTCCATAAATATGCGCGCCACTGATGGCATCCAGCATATCATTGGGTTTATCGTGCGTAGGACTGTTCAGCCAAAATTCCCCCATAGGCAGATCCACTTTCTGATAATGCATCAATCCGTCACTGACCATAGTAGGAGCTACGCACTCGGCAGAGAACCGGCAATCGTATTGACGGGCACAGTCTGCCAATACAGTGTAGAACACATCAGTCACCAGTTCTCCGATGGTGGTACGGACATCCCGCAATATCTGCTCACTGCGGGCGGCACTTTCCATCGGAATACCTGCCAGCAAAGGAAGATAAGGCATCAAATCATATCCACGGCGTTTCTTAAATTCCGCCGCGAAGTTATCACTCCAGTTCTGACTGCCACACTCCCAACTGTCTACGTGCATATATTTCAATACACGGCGTGCCACGGCTTCATCCGTCTTTTTGAACATTTCCGCAAACCAGTTCGAGAACTGTTTCTGAACAGCCTTGGTGCTGAACTTGTCGCATTCCAATCCTTTACCTCCTCCGGCAGTAGCATTCACATGTCCGGTTGCCGTATGTCCCATGCGGAGAATACGCCATTTACCTTCGGGTAAACGGGCGGTCAGCCTGCCCTGATACAAAGGGAGATTGATCAATTCATCCGGTTGCACACAAGCCGCATCGGGTATTTCCGTCGAAGTAGTAGCAGTAGCCACACGCCACACCAGTCCTGCTTTTCCCTCCCACTGATGAATACGCGGAGCCGTATGAAGGACTATATCATTGATTTTCAAATTCGGTTTCCATTTAGCTGCATCCAGATCCTCACTACCCGGTTCGCTTCCCACGGGAGTCCACTCAAAACGGAAGTAACGGGCGGTAACAGGGGGGATGGCATGAGTGGACTGGAAATCCGTATTCTGCCATCCCTGCCGGGCAGGGACCAGTTGCTTCACTGTTTTGAACGTCCGTCCGTCCTCACTGGCCAATACTTTCAGGCGATGTGCCTGGTAGTTATTTCCTCCCAAAATAATTTCCACGTTGCTGCAAGTCACAGGTTCTGCATATTCATACTGAATCCAACAAGGATAAGAGGAACGGAAGACTCCTTTCTCATCCCTGTTCACAGCCTTGGATTCATCTTTGATAACGGCCTGTTTCAAATTGCCGAAAGTTACCTTCGGCTTCAATGAAGTATCCTCAGGCTGACGCTCCAATGGAATGGCGTAGGTAACGATATCTTCATAATAGCCATCCAGTGCTTCGGGCATGGGCAAAGTGAGATTCCGGATATTTCCACCGTTCACAATGGTGTCACTCCATACCACTTTTTGCATGGATTCTTCGGGAGTCATCCAAGGACCTCCCGCCAAGGCAAAGCCGTCACAGATGTGCATGCCCAGTTGCATTCCCAGCCTGTCGGCCTCTTTCATACTATGAGTGACCATACGCCACCATTCGGGGGTAAGCTGCTGGGCTTTCCCTTCGTATTGAGGTCCCTGCTCCACTCCCTTGATGGGCATCAGATAGGCTCCACCCAAACCTACACGGTGCATGGCTTCCAGATCGGCGGTAATGCCTTCGGGAGTTACAGCGCCAAACATCCAATACCAGAAAGTCCAGGGACGAGCTTCCTGTACGGATGAATTTACAAACTGTTGCCGTAAAGCGGATTGTGCTATCATCGGTTGGAATCCGGTTGCCAGCAATATGGATACAAACAGATGTTTTATCTTCATAAGCTATTTATTCTATATTTAATGATAAACGAATAAAGTTGTAATTTGTACTCAATTTTTCAAATATAGAGAGTTCAAGCCAAATAAAAAAAGAAAAGGGAAGAATAAACAAAGTTCCTCTTCCCTTTACAATCTATTTTTTCACTGTTATTCAAATTTTAACGTGATACTTCCCCCATATGCTCCATCAGCCCAAAATGCTTGTGAAGACGGACCTATCAAATCTGTCGTATTCACTTTATTACGAACCGGAGGAATTACTTTCATCAGACTGATGCCGGTAGCCGGGAAAGTATAAAGCAAGCCGTCACGACCGTCGCGAGGCTGATAAACCCCTACATAATTCTGAGGAGTACGGTTACAGATACTTATCGTTCCTTCCTGCGTTTTCAAAGTCATCCATTGCACATTAGCAAAGTACCCTTTAAATTCGGGATAAGTAAAGCTTTCGGCAGGAATGGGATCATTATACTCATTTTCCCATACGCCCAACTGCGGACCATGCAGACGGTTCTGCCATACACGGTAAGGACCGTCACCTACCCAACGCTTGCTCAACACTTTATCTTCCGGATAATCAAACATCACCCCCATCAAATCCACTACACCGCTGAAGTTGTATGTAAAGTCTATAGCAGCGGTACCGTCAGGAGCGATAGTCCATACAGCCTGATCAAAACATCCCAGTTTGTAGTTAGCGGTAACCACTACGTTATTGCCTTCTTCACGCACGGTAAAACCTGTAAAACGACCGGCATCATCAAATGTAGTGTATTGGGTTTTCTTCTTTTCAGCCTCTTTGTCATCATGGTTATAAAACTGGTCCATAGAACGGTCCGAACGCTTGGCGGCAATAAAACGAGGACCATTTGCCAGACTGATGATACGGCTTCCAACCTTTACCCCCTTCAGTTGTCCGTCTTTCTGAGAAAAAGTAAATGTACGTCCTCCGGCATCCACCGTCAATGCATCGGCAGTTTCTTTATAAGAAGGCTTGTTTCCGGCAGAAGCCTGCTGCAATCCGGCAACGTCGTCCAGTTTATAACTCCACGTAAAGAGATCATTCCCCTGCTTATCCGTTACTGTCAGCATCAAAGCATGGGCCCCCTTGACAGCCGCAGGAATAGTCAGTGTACCCGCACCGTGAGCAGGAATGTCGGGACAGTTCACCTCTCCCTGTTTCATCACTTTCATTCCCCCCTTATCGGTTACAGAAGGCAATTGCACATATTTATAAGTGAAACGGCATGTATTCGCATTCAGGAAATCGTAACGGTTCTCTATTTTCAGTTTGCCGTCAAACTGACTGTCAAGGCTATCGGTCATGATTTGAATAGGACACCACACCTGCTTGATGGTAAAGTAACTGCCCTCTTTTTCGTGATGCGGACCTACAATGCCATCGGCTCCATAATTGCCGCAGTTGTCAATGAATCCATTCATATCCACACGCTTCACGCCCTCATCGGCCAGTACCCAAAGGAAACCTCCGGCACAACGGGGATGCTTACGCATCATTTCCCAATAATCATACAGTCCGGCTCCGTGTCCTCCATCGTACAATCCATGCAGAAACTCGGTCGGCATAAATATTTCCGGCAGACGCATATAGTTCTGGCTTTCTCCGTAAGAACGATAGTGCATGGTTTCATATCCACTGAAGTTGCCTTGCGGATGAAGCACCGGACGTTTCTGAGGATCATATTTATGGAATTCACCATCCAGTTCAGTATTCCAGCCTTTTTCATTACCATTGCTCCACCAGATAATACACGGATGGTTTACATCACGGGTAATCATTTCTTTTACCAGCTTCTGCCCGTTGATAGTTTCGTGCTTGCCATGCCAGCCGCTTAACTCATCCATTACATAAAGCCCCAGCGAGTCACAAGCTTCAAAAAATTCGGGATCGGCAGGATAATGACTCAGGCGGACGGCATTCATGTTCATGCTCTTGATCAGCAATACATCTTCAATGTTCTTTGCCTTGCTCAGTGTACGTCCGCTTTCAGGACGGAAACTATGACGGTTCACCCCTTTAATCATCACACGCCGACCGTTGATATACAATCCGTCACTTTCACGTGTTTCAATGGTACGGAAACCAAATTTCTGATTTTCAACATGCAATGTTTTGCCTGCTTTATCAAGCAGTGTAAAGGTAGCCTGATACATGGCCGGAGTTTCAGCCGTCCATAATTCAGGAGATTTTACAGCGAAATTAATCGAAGCATGGTCGCTGCCCGTACGGACATCCGAAGTATTTTCGGCCACTTTTTTCCCTTTAGCATCTGTTATGACAGTATGTACCCTAGCACCTTCTACTGCCATATTCAGAAAACAATCGGCATAGAAATTCCCATCCGCCTTCGCATCTATTGCCAGACGATCTATATTTTGAGCCGGTTTCGCCACGATAAACACAGGACGGAAAATACCTCCGAAATTCCAATAATCAGCACGACGTTCTGCCAAATTAACCCCAGCATTCGCACTTTCCTTGCTTACAGTTACTTCAAGTACATTCTTTTTTTTCGATCCGAAAAATACCCGGTCACTCACATTATAAATAAAGCGGTAAAAAGCTCCCTGATGCATGGAGCCGGCTTTACGACCGTTTATCTTTACCTGCGTATCAGTCATAGAGCCTTCAAATACCAGCTCTATCTGTTTACCATTCCATTCGGCAGGCAACTCAAATTCATATTTATACAAACCTTGTTCGTCAGCTACTCCTTCAGGAAAAGCCTTACCATAGAATTTCATGCCATATTGATAAGTACCGAATCCTTGCAGTTCCCAACAAGAAGGTACTCCGATTTTCGTCCATTTTCCGGAATTATTACCACCGGTACACATGAAATCCCATTGTACCATATCATCACAGCCACGTCCTGACAAGTATTGGCGTTCTGTTTTTACGGAAGATTGCGCCAACAAACCTGCCGATAAAGCAAGGAGTGATAAAAAAGTTGTTGCTCTTTTCATTTTGATATTTGATTTTTAATTTAATTCTATATTTCTGTCTGCCACCGGAAAGATATGTCGCCGTCGCCTATTCAAACCTTTTGCCATACATCATTTTATAAGACTGAAGCGTACCCGCAAAGTATGAGATTTCTGCTTATCAATGGCGTATTTCTTCAGCACTCCCGGACCACAACTACTGTTTCCTAAACCTAAAACCGCAGCATCCAGGCTGAGAACAACCTCCTTTCGTGGTTTCAAGTCACAATCATGAGTTGTTTTATAAATATCATCCACGGTATAATGTAAGGCCGAAAATGAAAATGGCCGGTCTATGGCGGTCACACGGACGCCTTTACCCTGTTTATTGGTTAGAATCACCTCGGTAACATCCTCGTGATTGCCACTGTCCTGCGGACGCGGGTAATGTGTGTACTGTTCACTCACCTTGCTGTTCCATCTACCTATCAGACAGGACGTCTTACGGTCGGGATAGTTTTCCCACGGGCCACGACCGTACCAGGAAAGGTTCTCATATTCTTCTCCCAATACAAATGCACTGCCCAGACGAGGCAATTCCGGCAATTCTCCTTGTGGCAGATAAGTCTGTTCCAGATCCACCGTTCCATCCACATATATTTTATAATGGGAAGAAACACGGATGCTACCTTTGGCATAACGATATTCCACAACCGATTTCTTCGATACGGTTCCATCTGTTTCCTGAGTTTTCGTTTCGGGAGTAATTACCTCTACTTGAGGAGCATCCAATCCCTGATTCTTCCAATCCTTGGCCAACCAGTTACCGAAACTTTTATCATTATCCGTCGGAGCACGGAAAGCTTGAAAATAACTATCTTCCCATAAATCCAAAACAGAAAACTTACTTTTACGTTTACCCGGTTGTACACCGTCAGCCACCGCCATCAAATGATCATTCAAGGCAAACTGTTCCTTTAAAATCTCATGCCCGGCCTTCGCCCATAAAGCATCTTCTTTCAATACTATACTTACATTCAATCGAACATCAGCCTGTTTATTAATCTTAACATCGGGCAAAGCCATCGTTCCTGTTTCACCGGGTGCCACCGATGGAAGCGCCAGTTCCCCTTGTTTCATCTTCTTCCCGTTCTCTATCAAAGTCCACAGACAGCGATATCCTTCCAGACCAATGTGATGATTACGGTTCGTAACTCTTAATCCTTTGGGCAAAACATCTTGTTCTTTTGGAAAAACCTGAAGATCTTTTTCCATTTCCAATTTAACCGGAGCATATACTTTCTTCACCTCCCAATATTTAGGCGTAGTTTCGCGGTCACTCATCACCACACCATTAAAACAGAAAGCCTTTAAATTAGGCCGATCACCAAAGTCACCGCCATACGCCACCATCCGGCGGCCATCCGGCAATATCTTATAAATACCTTGATCCACCCAGTCCCATATAAAGCCGCCCAGCATACGTGGGTTACTATAAATCTCATCCCAATATTCCTTGAAATTACCTAAAGCATTCCCCATACAATGTGCATATTCGCTGGTCATCACAGGACGGTTATCATTCGTGCGTTCCGCTATTTCCAACAAGCGTTCCCAACGTGCGTTCTCCGCCCGTTCCTTGTCCTCCCCTTCGGGAATGCCGGGATTCAGATACTCCTGTTTCACACGGGTATAGAAACGGCTGATTACATCCACTGTTTTCGGGTCGGGTTCTCCGTTTACTCCCTGAGCTCCTTCATAGTGTACGGGACGTGTAGGATCAAAATCATGTAGCCAAGCCGAAATAGCAGCAAAATTAGGTCCGTAACCACTTTCATTTCCCATGCTCCACATCACTACCGAAGGATGATTTTTATCGCGTTCCGCCATACGTACCGCACGATCCAGAAAAGCGGCGTGCCAATCGGGTGTACTAGCCAATGTTCCACGTAATCCGTGCTCTTCTATATCCGCCTCATCCATCACATACAGTCCCAAGCTGTCGCACAGTTCATACCAACGGCTCACATTGGGATAGTGACTGGTACGGACTGCATTCACATTGGCTTGTTTCATCAGCAATATATCCTGCAACATCCTCTCCTCACTCATCACGCGTGCCGTATACGGATCGTGTTCATGACGGTTTACCCCACGAAAACGGACCGAATTACCGTTAACCAACATTTGTCCGTCCTTTATTTCAATACAACGAAAACCTACCGGCTGTTCCACTTGCTCTATGGTCTGTCCGTTTGCATTCTGTAAACGAAGTTCCAACTTATATAAATAAGGAGTTTCGGCTGTCCAACGTTGCGGAGATTTTATAACGGCGGATATACGTCCCATCTTACGTGGACCACGTTGCGGATACCATTCATTCATCCGTGCCGCCTTATGCTCCAAATCCAAGATATCTTCCACATTGCCAACCATATTCACTACTTCCCTTCCATCCGCATCCTTCAGCACCGCCTGCAACGTATAACCTTTACCGTCCATTCCCCGGTAAACGCTGAGCTGCGGATCAATCAGCAGTCGGAAATCTTGATAATTCCCCTGAACAGCAGGCAGAGTGCGCACTACATAGTCACGGATACGGATATCCGGAGTATGCACCAAATGAATACTGCGATGAACACCTCCAAAACGCCAAAAATCCTGATCTTCCAGATAAGATCCGTCACTATACCGATAAACTTCCAGAGCGATTTGGTTCTCTCCCGGTTTCAACCAGCGGGTGATATTGAACTCACTAGGTTCCATACTTCCCTGGCTATAACCTATACGTTCACCGTTTATCCACACATAAAAAGCACTCATCACTCCTTCAAAGCGAAGAAAAGTCTGCCCATTTGCCTTCCACCCGGCGGGCAGCGTGAAAGTACGCCGGTATTGCCCCACCGGATTACGCTCCTTGTAGGTGGTATACGAAGCTTTAGGCTCCCCCATCACCCGTGGAGGATCTATTTTAAACGGATATCCTGCCGATACATAAATAGGCGTTCCGTATCCGTTGATTTCCCAATTGGCAGGAACCGGAAAATCTTTCCAATCCTTGTCATTAAAGTCCGTGCGGTAAAAATCCGTTATCCGTTCGGAAGGCACAGGAGTCCACCGGAATTTCCACATCCCGTCCAGACTCATCGAACAATCCCCCTTCTGCTTGGCAAAAGGCACAAAAGCAGCCCTTGCCGGTTCCCTATTAATCTGTAATACATGATGATTCTCCCAATCATGTATTTGTTGGGCCTGTAAGGATACCGTCATCCATCCGCACAGTAACAATCCATATAATCTCATATTTTTGGTCTTTCTTTTCAAATGAAGACGGACGAAATATGATTTTGTACCATATAAATTGTAAAAAGAAAACCCTTCTCTCCGATATCATCATCGAAAAGAAGGGCAAACTTAACATGGACAAAACAATTATCTAGGATTTTGAACTATATTCGGATTAGCATCAATTTCTGTTTGTGGAATAGGAAGTGCCACCCTAGGGTCTGAAGGAGCAATGACACGGGCATCTTCAGGCATAGTCAGATGCCAGCCTCCCGAACGGTCCACCGACTTGCCATTACGCATATAATCAAAGAAAGCATGACCTTCACCTACCAGTTCTTTACGTCTTTCTTTCAGAATGCGCTCCAGGCTGAGATCAGCAGATGTTACGGATTTCGCCGGATTGGCACGGGTAACTATCGCATTCAGATATGTCAATGCTTTTTCCGTATTGCCGATTTTAAAAGCAGCTTCCGCAGCATTCAAATAGACCTCGGATAAACGGAGAATACAAAGATCATTATCCTGTGGATTGACTGTAGAAACAGCATCGGTCACACTGCCCGATTTCCCCGGATATTTAATCAGATATTTCGGTTGACCTTTGGCAGCTACAGGCAATGTATCCGCAACGGCATTTTCCGGCAAATGAGGAAATACATGGCGCACATCTTCAGGGTCTTCATTCAGCAAATCCAAATAAGCCTTTGTCAGAATCAGGTTATTCCAATCTTTCACATTATCGGCATACACCATCGGCGCCCCTTCTCCTCCCGAACCGCCTGAAGGTTCAGACATCGTAAAATAGAATTCAAACAAAGACTCAGAGTTAAAGTCTTTTCCCCATACAGAAGGATATTCGTCATGAGTAAAAAGCCGGTAAATTCCCCCATTGTCATTGATTACTTCTTCTGCACATTTCAATGCATTTTCATTGTCATTCATATACAGATACACCCGGGAAAGCAAAGCTTTCACACTCCAATAATTCATATAGGCATCATGTTTTTCCTTTGTCAGTCCTCCCAACGCATCGTTCAAGTCCTTTAGCACTTGTTCGTAACATTGTGCCACTGTGTTACGTTCCGGAGCATGATCTTCCAAGGTAGTCTGAATCTCAATAGGAACTCCTAAAGAAGCCCCATTATCCAAAGTATAAGGCATACCGAACAAACGGGTCAGATCAAATAAAGCCAGTCCTCTCATTGCCAGTGCCTCCGATTTAATCCGTGCCACTTCTTCCGGCCTGGCATTCCCCGCATTTCCGGCATCCAACTTTTCTATCAGACTGTTAGCCTGATGGATCACTTTATAGGGTTGGTTCCAGACAAGGGTTATATTAAAATTATCATCCGCCGTAACATCAAAGAAATAGTAAGGCGAAACCCTGCGGCCTGCTCCTTTATTAATACGTGCCTGCACATCTTCTCCACGACAATCAGCATAATAAAGATAATTATCACCATAATAACTATGTGCGGATGCTAATCGGTATATACCATTCAATGCCACCTGTGCATCATCTATATTTTTAATGGCATCATCACTGGGAACTGCCGTAGAAGGATCTGTATTCAGCCAATCAGCAGTACACGAAACAAACATCAATGATACAGCCGCAACAATCGATAAATATATTTTTTTCATTTCGTTCTAATTTAAAGGAGATTCATTAAAATGAGACTTCTATTCCAAAACTGTAAGTACGCATAGGAGGTGTTTCACAAAATACTTCACCGGAAACAGGTACTTCCGGATCATACTGGTTCCACTTTGCCCACGTCAACAGGTTACTGCCTGAGAAATACAATCTTGCTTTACTGACACCCAGTTTGGTCAACCACTGATCCGGCAATGTAAAGCCCAAAGTCAAGTTCTTTACCCGTAAATGATCCGTACTATGTACATAACGGGATGAATTCTGAGGTCCTGCCGCCTGGCCAAGTACAAATCGGGGTACATCCGTCACATCACCCGGCTTTTGCCAACGATCCAATTCATAAATGGGCAAGTTATAGTTCTGCTCTTTTGCACCGTCGGTTTCATTATAAGTTCCGGTTTTGTCAAAAGAATATCCTCCTAAAGAATAAGTCAATGTCAATGCCAGATCAAACCATTTGTAATTCACGATATTGGTAAAACCTCCTGAAATCTTCGGATCCACAGACTTATAAGGAATTGCCTGTGCTGCAGAAGCGTCAGTAGTCACTGTTCTGTCATAATTGCCATTTGCATCCTGTGTATTCATATAGTACAAAGCTTTTCCTGTCTGAGGATCAACCCCCGCATATTCTTTCACATAGAAGGTAGAATACGGCAACCCCACTTTATGGATAAACCAGCTTCCCTCGATAGACTGGTCCAATTTACCATCCAATGATACAATCTTATTTTTATTGTGGGTCATATTCAAAACAGAAGTCCAATTAAAGTTGTTACCGGCAAAGTTTATGGTACGCAGTTCCAGTTCCCAACCTCTATTATTCAGTTGTCCCAAGTTCCCCAAATAATTTTGGAAACCGGTAGTGCTACTGATAGGACGATTGTAAAGCAAATCTTTCGTATCGCGATTATAATATTCCAAGCTGACAAAAATACGATTGATAAATGCCAGGTCGAGTCCCAAATTCAAGTTATAGTTCTTTTCCCATTTAAGGTTCGGGTTCGGTAATGCCGATTCATAAGATCCACCACCTCCCATATAATTCTGCCCGTAGGAATAAAGTCCCATATATCCGTAAAGAGCACCCGGCTGATTACCATTCACACCATACGAGGCACGTATCTTTAAATCACTCAGCACACTCTTTATAGATTGCATAAATTTTTCCGCACCTACATTCCACATACCGGATACAGACCAAAAATTTCCCCAACGGTTCTCGGGTGACAGGCGCGAACTGCCGTCACGACGGAAGCTACCGGCAATATAGTAACGGTCATCATAATCATAGTTGATACGGGATACATAAGAAATCATTCTTGAATCCTGAGTAGAAGACACAAAGCTGTTCAATGATGCTGCATTATCCGGTTCCACCAAATAATCTGAAGGAAGTTTGGATTTATCCCCCATTGCTTTGTCAGTCTGATAATTTTCAATTTCATAAGCTACCAACGCATCCACATGGTGTAATTGTGCTATAGTCGTATTATATCCCAATGAAGTGGAAGAAATCAATTTACTATATTCTATAAATCCCTTTGCCGTCTGTGCATCACTACCACTTTTAGCTCCGGCTCCACTCAACGGATTCCAATAACGGGAATCTTTCTGAATATTATAATCATAGCTAAGCGTTTCTTTCAATTTCAACCCTTTGATAATATCTATCGAAGCATAGCCTGTAGAAAACATACGTGTCATGCGGGTACGGTTATAATCTGTACGGATATCACGCAACGGATTCACATTGCTACTGGGATATGATCCTACATAATTCCCTTCAGCGTCACGTACCGGAAAAGACGGAGTGGTATTCAAAGCCACACAAAGGAAAGGATTAATAGATGATCCACGCTCCTCATTCATTTCCTGATTCAATTGAGAGAACATCACATTGGCGCCCACTTCCCCACGGGAACCTACCTTCTGGGTTACATTCAAACGAGCTGCATATCTGTCCAGATTAGAATTTTCCACCAAACCCTCCTGACGGTTAAAACCCAATGAAGAATAGAACGTAGTCTTGTCATTGCCTCCCGATACGGACGCTTCATAACTTTGATGATGTGCCGTACGCATTAATTCCTTTCTCCAGTCAGTATATCCCAGTTCCGGAATGGAGGCATAATCATTGATATGTAAATCGGCATATTCGGTGGGCGATGCCAATCCCGCCTCCGGATTCTTGGCTATTTCATCTTGTTGAAAGTTCATCAAACCTTCATAAATTAGCTCTCTACGCTGCTCCCCATTCAACGTCGGGCGGAATTCCACAGCAGCATTAGAAAAGCCTCCATCCATTTTTAATGTAGCCTTAGCACGTCCTTTTGTACCTTTTTTAGTGGTTATCAGAATCACACCGTTTGCCGCACGTGAACCATATAAAGAAGCCGCTGCCGCATCTTTTATGACTGTTATATTTTCAATATCCGAAGGGTTCAGCGTACTCATTATATTCGTTTTAGAATTATTCATGTAAGCGGCATCTGCCGAGCCACCACTCAAGCTTCCGGAAGTCACCGGTACTCCGTCAATGACAAACAAAGGTTCTTTCGATGCATTGAATGACCCCATACCGCGGATACGTATACTTTGATTAGCACCCGGCTGACCGGAATTTCCCGAAATGGATACGCCCGGAGTCATACCCTGCAACTTCTGTTCTACCGATACAACCGGAACGTTCTTCAACAAGTCCCCCCGTAATGTATTTGCCGAACCGGTAAATGAAGATTTGGAAAAATTACCATAGCCTGTCACCACAACCTCATCCAATCGTTGTGTATCCGGATGCAAAGATACATTCAGCACCCCATTGGCAGGTATCTTCGCCGTTAGTGTACTCATACCTAAAAACTCAATCACTAATGTTTTGTCTTTGTCGGGAACTTCCAGAGAGAAATTGCCATCTATATCCGTCACCACACCGATAGATGTACCGGGTATTTTGACAGTAGCTCCAATTAATGGTTCTTTATCCTCCGCTGAGAGAACGCGTCCTTTCACTGTTCTATTCTGAGCTTGCACGTACAAACCGAATAAACAAGCCAAAATAAAAAAAACATACCTAGATTTATTCATGATTTATATTTATATAATTATATAATAATTTATCATGTTCCGGTCAAAAGATATGCCAACAACAAGAAGCATCCGTCAAATCACTGTATATTAACTAAATAAGAAAACAGAACGTCTGTAAAATTGTAGAATAAATCCACATGAATGTAGAATTTGTCCACACAAAAAAAGGGTGTGATACCACACCCTCTCATTTAATAATTATTTAAAATTAATTTTTAGTATATCCCGGATTCTGCTCCATATCAGGACTAAATGTAAACTGGTCTGTTGGAATCGGTAAAACACATTTATAATAATCCCAGTCTATTTCCTCCACGATACCCGGTAAATGATATCCTCCCTTACGAACAATGGTCTTTCCATTTCTCAACATATCAAAGAAACGATGCCCCTCACCTATCAATTCTTTACTTCTTTCTTCCAACACCCTATCCAATGTATATTCAGCCGCCGTTACTTCCTTTGCAGGATTAGCACGCTGCACAATTGCATTCAGATAATTCAAACCTTTTACGGCAGATGCCCCACCTATTTTCACTCCGGCTTCCGCCGCATTCAAATAGACTTCAGACAAACGGAAAATAACATAATTATTTTCAAAAGATGGAGTCGTAGCATCTGTTCCCGGCCATTTCTTCAACCACCATACATCATTTTTATTATAAACATTCTTTTCCAGCAACAGACAGCGAATATCCTCCGGGTCACTCAATAACTCATCCACAAATTTCTGAGTGGCAAAAATCTCACGATACCCATTCCAATGCATCAGATATGCCAATGAACTTCGTCCTCCATTATCATCTGTACTATTAGCAATTTCAAATAATGATTCCGTACCAAACGTATTTTTCAAATCCCATGCCGGAACATATTCATCACGTGTATAAAGACGGTACATTCCATTTCCTTCCACTTCTTCAATCAAGTTGCTTGCCATTTGAAACGCTTTCTCGTTATCATCATGATACAGATAAATACGAGACAGCAATGCTCTTGCAGCATACGCATTCATCCGGCTGTTATTTTTAGAAGTACTCATTAAAGGTATAGCCTCCTCCAATGTACTGATTATGAACTCATAATCCTTTGCAACAGTGCTGCGTGGCGGATTTTCATCTAATGTAATTGCATGATCTACAATTGGAGCTCCCCAACCGGCCCCTTTATCCTTAGTATAAGGATAACCGAAACAACGGGTCAAGTCAAACTGGCAAAGTGCCATGATAGTCATCGCCTCACCTTTCAATTCCTTTAATCTTTGCTCTGAACCTTGCACTTTTCCATCATCAATCGCATTGATCACATTCCATGCATTACGGATAATATAAAAAGGACGTCCCCATAAATATCCGGCATTTAAGCTTGTAGAGCGATGATCATATAAGTAACACCGGTTACAAGTTCTCCCGCTATTATAAGAACTCTGCATATCATCCCCTTTCATATCCCCATAAAAAAACATGGTTCCGCCATAATAGCCATAGCTGGACATCAAATCATACAATCCATTCACAGCATTATCTATATCCTGCTCTGTACTCAGTGCCAAATCCGTAGAAACGCTATCACCAGGATGAGTGGTTAAAAAATCATCCCCGCACGATACGGCCAATAAAGAAATCAAGCCTAATATAATTATATTTTTTTTCATAAACAGTTCGGTGTTAATTGATTAGAATTTAAGTTCAAGTCCAAATGCGAATGTTTTAAGAGGAGGAGTAAAATAACTTACAATTCCATTCAACTCCGGATCATATTGATCGTATGCAGCCCACGTCAACAAGTTGGTACCCGAAAAATAAATACGGGCAGAATTAATACCTATGGTTCTCAACCAAGACTGAGGAGCAGAAACGCCAACAATCAAACTTTTCAAGCGCAAATGATCTGTGCTATGAACACCACGTGACGAGTTCCACCAGCCACCATACTCTTGTCCATACACATATCGGGGAACATCTGTTATATCTCCCGGCTGTTTCCAACGGCGGCGTAACTCTGTACTCTTATTGTATTGTGCCGTATAACCGTCATCCTGCAAAGCATACATGGCACCATCGTAAGAATATCCACCTAAATGAAACGACAAATTAAAAGATAAATCAATAAACTTATAATTAAACGTATTCATCAATCCACCGGTCAATTTAGGATATATATCTTTCAACTCCACACGGTCGGCATCATTGGGGTCATACACAATATTCCTGCTTCTATTGCCATTTTCGTCTTCTTTATTGTCATAATACATCGGGCGTCCGTCATTAGGATCCACTCCGGCATACTCTCTCAAATAAATTGTCGCATACGAACAACCTTCCTTTCTGATATAATTTCCATCTATAAATTCCGGAAGATCCGCCAGTTTTACAATCTTATTTTTATTATGTGACAAGTTTAAAGAAGTTGTCCAACTAAAATCTTTGGTTTGAATATTACTTGAACGTACCTCTATTTCAAAACCGGTATTCTTCATTTCGCCCACATTCGTAAGAATACTGCCAAAACCACTGATAGAATTCAATTGCTTACTCATCAATAAATCCTTAGTCGTTCTGGTATACCAATCGAAAGTCAAATTAACCCGTCTGAACAGACTTAAATCAACCCCCAGATTCAATGCATAGTTCTTTTCCCAAGTCAAATCAGGATTAGCAATAGCATCTTCCCACGGAGCAGGTTTTCCATTATAAAATGCTCCGGTAGTATAAGTTCCATGATAACCATAATAACCGGTCGGCAGATTACCGTTCACACCATACGATGCTCTTAATTTCATATCCGACACCACATCCTCCCACGGTTTCATGAAGTTTTCCTGAGAGAGTCTCCATGAAGCGGAAACAGCCCAAAAGTTCCCCCAACGGGTATCAGGCGCCAATCGGGAAGAGCCATCACGACGGAAACTGAAACCTGCATAATATTTATCATTATATCCATAATTCAAGCTTCCTACATACGACACCATAGCATCTTCCTGCCTCGTATTAGTAAGATCAGCAGGTTTGGCGCCATTATCCAACGACGGATTAAGTGTTTGCCCGTAAACCTGTTTCTCACCATACATATCCTCATAATCGTATTTCATAACCTCATACGCTAAAACCGCATTAATATTATGTTTGCCAAACGTTTTATTATATGCCAGATTCGTTTGTGAAGTATAACTCATTCTCTCAATCATCATCATCTGTCCGGATCCCTGTGTAGCTTCCCCATCCTTACCGTCAGGCGAGTAAAAGAAAAAGTCTTTATTTAAAGAATAGTCTACTGTAAAGATAGTAGATAACTTCAACCCGTCCAAGATATGATAAGCAGCCTTGGCGGATGCCATTGTACGTGCCAGACGTGCATAATTTGAATCTACAGAATTCTCATACAGCGGGTTAATACCTCCATTATTCTGGAAACCCGTATGATAGCTGCCATCCTCATTATAAATAGGTATGGAAGGGGTCAATTGATATTTTGAAGAATAAAGCGCACTGGCATAATACTGTCCCTCCGGCGTATGTTTATTACGAGTCCATGAAAAGGTAGCATTCATTCCATACTCAAATTTATTCCATTTACTGTTTGCATCAATACGACCGGTAAAACGTTCCATTCCTGAATTTATGCTTATACCTGTCTGATTGGTATATCCTAACGTACCAATAAAATTCGATTTTTCATTACCTCCGCTTACAGACAAACTATAGTCCTGCTGATGTCCTTTTTTCAATAAAGCATCTTCCCAATCAGCATATCCGTTGGCCGGGCGTGCAGCATAATTGTCAATTTGTCCATCCGCATAAGCCTTTGCCTCGGCTTCCGAATCCCCCTGATTCAAACGATAATTAACAAATCCTTCATAAATCAACTCCCTACGCTCTTCACCCCCCATTATCGGACGATAATTGTAAGCGATATCCGTAATACCGTAAGTAGCCTGCATACTCACCCTCATTTTACCTTCCTTCCCTTTTTTAGTAGTAATAAGGATTACACCGTTAGATCCTTTTGCTCCATATAATGAAGCAGAAGCGGCATCTTTCAATACGGTTATACTTTCAATATCCGCAGGATTTAATGTCTCGATCAAACCAAGTCCTCCCGCACTGGCATTGGCACTTAGACCACTCATATCCCTAGACGCTACCGGCACGCCGTCCAATACATAAAGAGGTTCTGTAGAAGCATTCATAGAAGCAATTCCACGCACCCGCACTGTAGCTTTAGAACCCGGCTGGGAAGAACTGGCCACTGAACTTAACCCCGGAATATTAGCCTCCATCATCTGTGCTACAGACACAACAGGCAATGACTCCAATTTATCCGTATTCAAAACAGAAGCAGACCCCGTATAAGTAGCCTTCTTAAAATCACCATAACCGGTCACTACCACTTCATCCATCAACTGCGAATCCTCTTTCAGCATCACTCTTATTTGCCCGTTAGCAGGCACTTTCACCTCCGCCGATTTCATACCGATGTAACTGATTACGATAATATCACCCTGTTTAGCATCAAGAGCGAAATTACCTTCAATATCGGTAATCATACCGGTATTGGTTCCCTTGATGATTACGGACGCCCCGATTAAAGGCATTCCGTTAGCATCCTGCACATTACCTGAAACATGTTTTTTCTGCTGTACGCTTTCCACACGATCTGAAACCGGAGAAGATAGTGCATGGTTTTCCACTGCGAGCACGGAGCTCAATCCTGTAATAGACATTGCCGAATAGGCAACTACAAACAAACATCTGCATTTGTCTGTAATTCGAGAGTGTGTGTCTTTATTCCTCATAAAATTGAGTATATTTATAAATACCATATATGAGTTCAGCTTATTCATACCATATTCCAATCGTCATTCTGTCACTGAATAAGCCTAATCTTTCTCCGTATTACATTAAGGTTGTGACAAATATATAAATTAAAATCTATAAAAGAAACAAAATGAATATTTTTTTCTCCTCATATCGATAAATAAAAATACAACATTCATCCAAATAAAAAATGTGCCAAAAGTATTTACTACCTTTGGCACATACCCACCCGGCTGTTTGATATATCAATAAACCGCCGAAGCGATCACTTGTATAAACAAAATAAGGAACACCATTGCAATCGGATACACCGTAGCATATGCAACACTCGGAATATTACTATCTACCATGGAATCGGCTGCCGCAAGACCGGGCGTACTGGTCATACCACCGGTGATGGTGCCCAGCAAATCCAACAAACTGATTTTAAAGACCAACCTGCCAACCACAACGGCAACCAGCATAGGCACGACAGTAATGGCCGCCCCCACTCCGAACAATAACAATCCGCTCTCCTGAAAAGTAGCCACCAGATTCTTACCGGCAGAAGTACCGACCTCAGCCAAAAACAGCAATAAGCCCAACTGGCGTAACAACTGATTGGCAGGACCGGACATAGACCACAATATGGGTCCTGTCTTTCCCACGGCACTCAGCAGCAATGCCACCATCAGCACTCCTCCGGTCAATCCGGGTGAAAAGGAAACACTGTCTGAAAATGAAATATTTATTTTGCCGAACAATACACCTAATACAATCCCCATAGCTATCGGGAAGAAATCAGTATCAGACAACTGTTTGGCATTATTCCCCAACAAACGGGCAACGCCTCTGAGTCCTTCCCGTTCACCGACCACCATCAGCTTATCACCGAATTTCAAGGCCAAATCCGGAGAAGGTGACAAGTCTATGCCGCTTCGACGGATACGGGTTACCGTACAACCAAAGTTACGTTGTAAATTCAGATCCCCCAATTGCTTGTTTATCATATCTTTCTTTGTCAGCAATAAAGATTCAATCTCCTGTGTCTGATCCAGAGGCAATTCACCTTCCTCCCGTTCTCCAACCAATACGGCAAACTGATTCAGCGCTTCCTCACTTCCCACCGCCTGCACATAGTCCCCTTCCAGCAACATGGTATTCGCTTTAGGCATCAATATAGAATCCCCATGCTTTACCCGTGAAATGACGGCCCCCGTCATGGCACGTGCATTTATTTGCGCCAAAGTACGTCCGAATACCGCTTGATTGGTCACTCTGAAAATGCAAGTTGTCAGTTCCGGAAAACTGCTGCGCCGTTCCAGTTCCAACCTGCGCGCTTCTTTATCCAGATCCACCCGCATAATCTTGGGTAACAGCTTCACAAACAAAATCACCCCTATCACTCCAAACGGGTAAGCAATACCGTATGCAATGGAAGCCAACGGTGAATTTGTACTGTCTATAGCTACCGCCAGACCGGGCGTACTGGTCAATGCCCCTGCTATCAATCCCACCACACTGGGCGTATCAATGTCAAAAGCATACTTCAGTCCTACCGCCGTCAGACAGGCAGAGCAAATAATAAGCATAGTGATAAGAATCAGTGTCTTTCCTTTACTTCTGAAAGAATCGAAAAATCCGGGACCGGCCTGAATACCGATGGTAAAGATAAAAAGCACCAGACCGAAGTTCCCCAATTCTTTAGGAATGATCACACCGAAATGTCCGAAAAGCAAGGCAATGAAGATAACGGCCGACACATCCAGCGACAAGCCCTTTATCTTAATCCTCCCTAGCATAAAGCCCAACGCTACAATAAGGAAGAGCGAGAAATAAGAAGAATGCAGTAAATCAATTAACATATTTTTAAGAGGTTAGTTTCAGAGCACAAAGATATGTAAAAATGCCAAATGCTGAAACTTTCCCCTTACTATTTGCAGAAACCATTCCTCCTATTGCACATCCAGCGCATCCAGTGCCAGCCCCTCCATATCCGGAGCGGAAAGCACCACCTTATAATAGCCTGCATTGATATACGTACCCGTCGTTGTACTCAGCATACGCCACTTTCCGGGAGTTTCGGCAAAAGTCAGATGATCCTCCTTCAGTACCACCCCTTTGGAGTCGATGAACTGCATACGCACCTTCATAGGCTTCCCCGTAGCGTTCATGTATTTAAAACGAAGGGCATAGACCTGTGCCAGACCGGTAGAGATATTCCAGGTAATACTGCTTTTCTCACCTTTACCAAAGAAGACACCGGTTTGTTTCTTGACCTCTTTCTTTATAAACTTGCCTTTCAACATAGCGTCCTCGGCTTGATAAGTCACATTGGCACGGGCATTTTTATCTTCAGGCAATAATTCTTTGGGAGTCTTTTCCATCACATCCTTGTCTTGTGCAGCCCAGCTGAAACTTACATTCCGGTCATCAGCCCCTTGATTAGCAACAGGCTCCACAGAAGCGGCCGAAGCTATCGCAATGCCACAAATCAGAGCTTGCCCCGCTTTCACCTCCGGAAAATCAATCTTCAAGCCCCCACCTTTCACAACAGCATTCACCACCTTTTTGCAAGCGCCGTCATGCCCCGCTTCAGCCCATACATCCAAGTCATCCAGAAGCACTTTATCATTTACCGCTACATCAAAAATACGCAAGCCTTCACAATCCGTCTGTACGCCGCCTCCCGTACCATGCCAGGGCTCTGTAAAATAAAGTTCCACACGATACTCGCCATCCGGAACGGGAAAGCGGAAATTCAGTTTATGGCGTCCGAAACGGAAAGTCTGGAACAGCTCCCAATCCCTAGTGCCATGAATGGGATCATTCGTGGTACGCTGGCTCGCCTGATAAGGGCTCAATAACTGCACACTATCCGACGGATGGATAAACGATTCCGCCCACGAATGAGAATAACGGCTGTTATCCTGCGCCCAGACCTGACCATACGTATCCGTATAAGCATCTCCTCCGCAATTCAAACGATAAAGATACGTATATCCCTCAGCTCCTTTCAACAAATCTGTTCCGTTCAACCGGTCGGCAGCAACAGGCACTATAACAGAGCCACGGTAAAGAGCCTCAAAATGAGGAGCTTTCTCCAAACCGTCCAGCACCAGCACATCTTCCGCTGCCGGTTTTCCTTTAAAGTATCCCACGGCACGAAGCACATTATAACGGATATCACGGTTCTCCCACATAAAATGAGTACCTACCCCATGATTCAGTTTCCGTCCCAAGTATTCAGCATCCACCGCATCATTGTACAGCAACACACTGTCACAATTGCTGTACGCCTCAATGGTAGCCCGTCTGCGGCCTGTTGCAAAACGGTCTTCCCACGTGTGGGATGCCAGATAGACCATCGGATCTTCGGAAGCCGGCACATAGTTGGCCCGATACATATAATATACATCCAGCGGTTCTTCCCACGGAGTAACCAGTCCTTTATAATTAAACGGTCCCACCTTATCTATCCGGCGATACGCTTCATCCGGCTGGCGGCGTCCCGGATTATCATGACTGCTGAATATCCATTGGAATTGTCCGCACACACTGTCCTTTGCCTGTTCCGCCAATCGGATCTTGGTTTCCATCAGCCGGCACATACGTTCCTCGCTCCATACGCCGTTCGCGTCAAAGGCAGCCGGTTCGGTATGCAGTCCGATACTGCGCCATGCCCCATATTCACCATTCAACAACTGATTCTTCTGTGACAATTCACGGCCATACTTATTCACATCACCACCATAGGTTCCACTCCAGTTCTGAATAACATTCCAATCTGTTCCATCACCACCGTTACACGTGGTAATCACACGCATGGTACGCGCCGTAGGATCCATTTCACGGATAATCTCACTACACTCCTCGGCAAACTCCTTAGGCAGCGTGCTTTCGTTCTGCAATCCCCACATCACCACACTGGGCGAGTTGCGGCGTTCCTTCACCCACTGGCGGAGCAGTTTCTTGAAATTCTCACGAAATTCCGGAGTATCATACCATACATGGGCCGAGAACTGAGTCCACCACAAGACCCCTTCCTTGTCCCAATACTTCTGATAATCCAGGTGATGGGGCTGGTGAGCGTCACGGAAAGCGTTGAAGCCCGCCGCACGGATCTGTTTCACACGGGCTGCCACCTGCTCACGGCTGAAAGCATGGCTTTGTCCGAACTGGTGTTCATATTCACATACCCCATTGATAAAGACAGGCTGTCCGTTCAGATAGAACCGTCCGTCACCGTCCTTCCGTTTCACCGGCCAACTGACGGTACGGATACCAAAGGGCGTACTAATCTCATCCGTAGTACTCTTGCCACGCTTTATCATACTGGCCAGTTTATACAAATAAGGATTCTCCGTACTCCATAAGACAGGATTCTGCACCGGTGATTGTTGCTTCACCACCTTCCTTTCACCCGGCTGCAAAGTCACCTTCTCCGTCAGGCGGAACACCTGCTTACCATCCGCATTACTGAATTTATTAACCACTTCCACCGTTTCGGCAGTCTTCCCGTAATTTTTCACCTCCGTTTCTACAAAGACAGTTCCCGCCTTATCATCATTCCAGATATGCACTCCGAAAGGTTCGATGCGTATTGCATCCGTAGCCTCCAGCACCACGGGACGGAAAATGCCCAAAGGCTGGGAACCTTCACTGAATCCCCATTCCGAAGAACAACCACCGCATACCCAAGGCATATCGGCTATCATTTCAGGATGCTCCGCTTTCACCACCAGTCTGTTCTCTCCCGGCTTCAACGCCTCCGTCACATCCAGTGTCAACGTAGTACGCCCTACGGGATGACGGCCGAAGTCCTTTCCATTCAATGTAACAGTGGCATACGTTCCCACTCCCTCAAAACGAAGGAAATAACGTTTTCCGAATGAAGAATCGGAAATTGGAAATTGAGAATTATCCAGCATGAATATCTTTTCGTACATGGCAGTACCGTGAAGATTGCCATGAGTCAGTTGGCGGTAACCGTAATAATCGTCCCAGTTATGAGGAATATCCACCACTGTAGGGGCATTGTCCGCCTGCCCGTATGCACTTTTATCACAAAGCCATGTTTTCCATCCTTTATCCAGTTCCATCACCATCCGGCGGTTCTTCACCTCCCGTTCCGGGAAATGCACTTGCGAACGTCCCATCGGCTTGCTGGTAGCAATGGCTATACCACGTTGTTCCGCGTCATTCACGGCACAATAAAAATGATACACCACCCCATTGTGTTTCACCACATAACTTTTATGAGCGAACAATTCATCATAGTCTTTGGAAGGGATAATCAAATCCGCCCCTTTCCAATCGGTCCAGTGCACCAGGTCATAACTGGCAGCAAAGGTATTGAATGCCTTGTATTTGCGGCTCGGTTCAAAAGCCGAGAAGTAGAACATGACATACACGTCGCCCATTTTCTGGATATGCGCATCCCCCGTGATGGTTCCGTCCGCCTCGTGTGCAAAGACCGGATTGCCCGGATATCGTTTCCACTTCTTCATATCCTTTGACAAGGCGATACCCACCCGTTCCGCTTTCAAATCGGTTTCCGGATGCCGTCCTGCCGCGTTATAGAACATGACGAAAGGAGCGCCCAGTGTTTTCTCCTTATCCCAATAGACCACACTTTTGTACTGGGTCAGCTTTTCCCACCATTGCGCGTCTTTATCATGGATACTCATCACAGGCTTGTCCTGTGCCTGCCACTCATGGGCGGAACCCAAAGGCCGGTCTGTCCAGGCCAAACCGATATACAGCGGCTTGTTCACCGATTCATATCCGGTCCCTTCCCCACCCAGATAAGTCATCCAATGCTTGCCTTTATACGTCTGCAGGGCATAGCTTCCTCCCCACTCCATATCCGGCAATGCAGGGAAACCACCACGCTGGTTGCAATCCCAGAATCCGTCACGATAAGACAAGACACATCCCAATGTACGCCATTCCAACAGATTATCACTTTCGGCTATCCATGTCTCGTATCCACGCCCGTCCAGTCCGCTCTTACCATTATAAACCACGTAGGTCATATACCACTTATCCCCTTCGCGGAACACGGTAGGACAGTCTATTTTATGCTTGTTGTCGGCAGGAGCTACAGCCAGCCCATATTTATAAGGAGTCTTGGCTTCCTCATAAATCTGCTCCATGCGCGATTGCGGAACTTCACGTTGGGCGTATGTTCCCAATGACAACAGTAAAAATGCCAATATCAATATCTTCTTCATAATTATCTTTTTTATCTATTGGCAAGACGGATAAAAGAAGAAAATGTACCCATTCAGAGAACTTTTTTCTCATTCTCTATTCTTACCATCACATAGCAGGGGTCAGCTCAACATTCAATCCCAAAGCAGAAGCAATACGATAAAAGGTAGAAACCTTAGGCTCTGTTTTTCCTGTTTCCACACGGGAAATATAAGACTTATTAGTCCCTATCTTTTCGGCAAGTTCCGCCTGTGTCATATTTGCTTTCTTCCTTGCCTCTTCAATTATTTGCCCGGTAAAGAAAGCATTAGCCCTGTCTTCGGCAGCCTTACGCTCCGGAGTCCCTTCTTTGCCAAACACAGCATCCAACTGTGCATCGACATCAAACATCTTTAGTTCTTTTTCGCTCATAATATTCTTTCTTTAGTTTTAATGCTTTATCAATTTCTCTATCTGGTGTTTTCTGCGTCTTCTTTTGAAAGCCATTGAACAATATAACAATATGCCCTTCATCATAACAGAAGAAAATCCTATAGATATTACCTTGCCACTCTATTCTTAACTCATACAGACCCTCTTTAAGAAACTTCACATACTTTGCCGGTAGTCTATCTTGAGTCTTCAATAAGAGTAATCCATATAGGACTTTTTCTTGCGTACCTTTATCCAGAGTATCAAAAAAATCTTTATAGTAGTTTTCGTATGCTATTATCTTTCTGCTCATACGACAAAAATAGAAAAAGTTTATCAGTTAAGCAACTTTTCCTTATAAAAATCTTAGAACTATGTACAAAAATGGCGTAAAATTCTCAAGATATACTTGAAAATTTTACGCCATACTGCGATTCCGGCCTCTGGAACTACGGCTACTAATAGAACATCCAGTCCATCGTCTCCTCCGCACCGGCCAGTCCCGCATTACGCGGAGTCACCTGCGCGTCTGTAAATCCCAGCACCATCGTATATCCTTTCGGCAGCAACAAGGTATGCTTTCCGGCCTCAAAATGATAAGCATGTACATTCGCCAGCGGCATCCCCGCTATGCGTATGGCATTGGTCAGTTTCGGTTCCGCCTGACCGTAATCATTGGCAGAAGCGTCCGTTTCCAGTTTCGGGGCTTTCGCATACTTCTTCTGGTCATCACGGAAATAACCTACCAACAAACTCACCGGAGCAGCCGCTTCAAACTCTATTGTCGTACCTTCCTTGCGCTGCACATCCCCGTTCATTCTATAAGCAGTCAGCCCTTCCAGCTCGGCGGCCAGTGCATCCACCTTGCCCGGTACATTGGAGAACAGGCTTGCCCCCGTCGCCAGTTTCACCGGAGCCAGTCCGTTCAGGATCTTCACATTTGCGGCGGACAAAGGTTTTATCTCAGCTGCACTTTCCGTCACCTTACCTGCCGCCCTATCTTTCAGCAACTGCAAGTTCGCCTTGAAATTAGCCAGCTCATTTTCATAATGCACCAGCATCTCTTTCCAGGTCTTGTTCTTGCCACCGTCACCACCGATAGGAATACGGCGTTGCGCGGTCTGCATACTGTTGGCATAATAATAAGTACTATCCGTCAATGCCACCAGCTTGCGGTAATGATCCAGACTTTGTTCCATCAATGGAATAGCGGCATCCAGTTCGTTCAGATCCTTTCCCCACTGATAGTTCAAGACACGCTGAGCAGCTTTCACTTTCAGGTTAAAGGCATAAGCAAATTCACGATAGCAATGCATGTCATTCCGCAAACGTCCGAACTCCTCTTTATTACGAGTCACCGCTGCGGCAGCCTTGTCAATGGCCGCCACCGCCTTGTCACCGTGTTCCACCACCTGCGCCACAATATCCAGCGGCAATTCGCCCACATGCGGCTGTTTCTTCCATTCCTTCTCCACATATTCTATCAGCTTCTCGCCCTCCGGCCCGCAACTCTCATAAAATCCCGGATAAATGGTATATTTATAAGGATTCACCAACTGACTCATAAACATACCCAGCAACAAAGTCTGCCGGTTCCCTTCCGTGATGCCGAAACGGCGGAGCAACTTCGGAGCAATCTCTCCACTCTGCTCGTATGCCTCCAGAATATCTCCGGCTTCGGCAAGAGTCGTACCATAAAAATCGCCCAACTGCTTGTCCCAATATTCCACTTCGGATGAACGGTCCCGATGACAGTTCCATGCATAGCGTCCCCACGTCTTGTACCATATCCAGTCACGGTCCAGCTGATACTCCCGTTTGCCATCCGCCAGTTTGTCCGCCGTGTACGGCCAGTCCCAATAAGAAGCCTGCGGATACAGATGCAGGGCATTGGCTCCATGTACATTGTGCATGGCATTCACTGCCTTTTGCACAAAGTCGGGAGATCCCCAACGCCACGGTTCCAAGTTTGCCAGAATATGCACATTACTGATATGAATACTTCCCAAGGCACTCAAGTCCGAGTGTATCTTGGACCAAGGTCCGCGCGGTTCGTAAGTAGTCAGTGACTCACCATTGTATTTATGCATGGTATAGAGGTTCTTGTATAACGGCAATGCCGCATCCATCACCATCTTGCAGTCCGTATCATGCGCACGCAGCAAAATGGGCGGTTCGTCTGTACGCCCCAGTGCCTTCAGTCCGTCCTTCACTCCCGGAATAATGGTTTTGGTAAACCATTCCACATCATCCTCGTAGGTATCCATCGCTTCCCCCAAGCACACCAGCAGACCTACATTGGGATATTTTTCTATAAACGCGGCCACCGACTTACGTGTATAATCACTGATCAGCGGAGTAATGGGACGGTTACGGTCCTGTGTTTTCAATCCGTAATGCTCGGCAAAAGGCTTGCTTAACAATATATTATAAAACATCTGGATAACAAAGATACCGCGTTTGTCCGCTTCGGCAGTCAGGAACGAGAACATTTCCTCATTTTTCTTAAAAGTTTCCTCATCCACCTCTACGGCAAAAGGATACTCTTCCAGCTTCACCAAGGAAGCAAACGGATGCCCGTTCCACAGATACAAGGAATTCATGCGGTTCTCCACCAGCATATCCAGATACTTTATCCATTGCTCCTTGTCATAAAACCAAGGGAAGCTCTCCGGCGTATAAGGATACTCATACACCCCTCTTCCGGGCAGGTATTCCATTTTCTGAATCCCTACACAACCTCCGCGAAGCACCATTTCCGGAGCATCCGTCAGCTGTGCCGGAAACTTCAAATCCTTGTATTGCCCTACATGATCTATCAATTCCCGACAGCCGTAAATCACACCGCTTCCGTCGTTTCCTGTCACTGTAGTCATGTTTCCACGGGTAGAAATGGTAAACCCCTCCTTTTTCAGTCCGGCTGTATCAGCAGCCTGTTCCAGACGGATGCATACCTCATCTTTATCCACACCGGCAGTATCCGACAACATAACAGACGAATACCCCGCATCTTCCAGCGCTTTCTTCAAATGTTCTCCTGCAAACAGCACCCGGTTCGACGCCTCCTGCGGCATCACAATATTCACATTGGGTTTCTCGCACCCCCATAACACGCACATACATGCGACAAGTGTTCCTAGCCTGATATTTTTCATTCTTTTCATATAAATTATTTACAGTTAGACGAAAAAAACGACAAGACGTACTCACAAGACCTCCGCCAATCGTCAAAAAGAGAAGAAAAAGCACAAGCTATCACAAAAAGGAAAAAAGCTGATGAACAAACGGGGGCAAACCCAACTTTTAAAAGGAAATGTATTGTGGAACAGAATTACCTAACATTAAAAACGGAAAAAACAATGAAAAAGAAATCTAACCTGACCCTATTTATGAAACAACTTATCCGGTCGCTAAAAGAAGAAGAGCGTTTCAGTACCGCCCACATCTACCAAAGCACCCTGAACGCCTTCATGCTCTTCTGCAAGACCGATGCCATCCGGTTCAACCAGATGGAACGTTCACGCCTGAAACAATTTGAGAACCACCTGCGCAACAAGGGATGTACCTGGAACACCGTCTCCACTTATATGCGTACCTTGCGAAGCATCTACAACAAAGCCGTGGACGATGGTCTGGCGGAAGAAAAGCCCCGTCTTTTCCGTCACGTATATACCGGCGTAAAAGCCAATACCAAACGTGCCCTCGATGCCAAAGACATGAGCAAATTATTAAGCGCCTCCCTTCCACGCCCCCTGCCGCAAAGCATGAAAGAGAGCCGGGCATGGATTACCCTGATGTTCCTGTTACGCGGGATGCCCTTTGTGGATCTGGCACACTTGCGCAAAACAGACCTGCAAGATTCCGTTATCTCCTACCGCCGCCACAAAACAGGAGCCCTGCTCACCGTCGAGATTCCTCCCGCTGCCATGAACCTTATCAAACGGTATCAAAATACAGACTCCGCCTCCCCCTACCTGCTTCCCATTCTCAGTGGAAACCGGAAAAGCGAAGAAGAGTATGCAGAATACCAACATGCCTTGCGGAAACTGAACTATGACCTGAAACAACTGGCGGTATACTGCGGAATCAAACTCAACGTCAGTTCCTACACCAGCCGCCACACTTGGGCCACTTTGGCTAAATACTGTCACTTTTCGGAACAATTGATTTGTGATGCCCTGGGGCACTCCTCCACAAAGGTGACCGAAACCTACTTGAAAAGCTTTAAAAACGATGAATTAGACAGAGCAAACAAAGTAATAATTAATCACATTAATATTTCTATATAATCAATTTTAAAACTTCACATTACATTATAAAACAACAAATTACAAGACTGTTACTTTAGAAGTAACGGAGCAGATTTTGGAAGCAAAAGTATACAAACTTTAAATACAATGCAAGATTTCTACACTTTTTTTTCGTTTTTATTTTAAATTTTTTTTTATTCCGCATATACCTCTCCCTACCCATACTCCGATTGTCAATATGAGTGAAGCCACATTTCCGGTCTTTTATCTTCTCTAACAGCCACTAAATCTTTATCTTACTGCTGTTTTCATGTTTTTTCGCCTCCCTCCTCCCCTTCCGTTACTTCTAAAGTAACAGAAAAAAAACAAAATAAAAATATTGACAATGCGACATTCTTACTTATTTATAATAGCAATCATGCTGGCAGTTATGACTCCGCGTATAGCCCCGGCTCAAAGTATCGCTTTAAAAAGCAATGTTCTTTATGACCTTACCGGCACTCTCAACCTGGGAGGAGAAATAAGGTGTGACGACACCCATTCATTCAATCTGAGTGTCAACTATAATCCCTGGAATCTGGGAGAAAACAAAAAAATGAAGCACATTCTGATCCAGCCCGAATACCGTTGGTGGCTCAATGAAACATTCATAGGAAGTTTTTTCGGGGTGCAAGCCTATTTCGCCCAATACAATTTCGGTGGAACCACTCCTTTCACCACGGTCAAGAACAACCGTTATCAGGGTAATCTGATAGGTTGCGGCATTACCTATGGACACCAATGGCTGCTCAGCACATTCTGGAGCCTTGAAGCAAGCATATCTGTCGGATACGCCCATCTCACCTATGATAAATACGGTCCCGCCAAAGGAGACGCACTCATTGAGAAATCCCACTCCAACTATGTCGGACCTACCCAGCTAGGCATATCATTCATTTATTTCATTCAATAAATATAAAAGCAAATATACCCTATCAGTCATGAAACTCAAGACAAACATACTATTCAGTCTTTTATTATGCGGCACCTTTGCCACTGCACAAAACCTGAAACTCGATATCCTGCCTCCCTCCGTCACTCTCGGACAGGACTCTGCCACAGTGTTCATGAAAATGACTCTCAATGTTCCCCAAATGGACACCAAAAGCCATATCCGCCTCACTCCTGTCCTCACAGACGGAACCCACACGGCAGAACTCCCTCAAATCCTGCTGAACGGAGAACGTGCACACCGGCTATACCGCCGTACCCTGGCGCTCAACAAACGAAGAGGCAAGGCAGATGTAACTCCCGTATTTACCGCTATCCTCCTGACAGACAGCGATCAGACTATCCACTACCGTGCTTCCCTTCCGGCAGCCGACTGGATACAGTTCGCCACCCTGAACCTCAAGAAGGAAGTCATCAACGGCAGCGGAGAGAAAGTACAAAGCGAAAATATCCCCATTCCGGACACAGCACCCCATATAGCAACAGCAACAGATCATTTCGTTCCCCAACGGGACAGGAACCGGGAAGCTCCTATGGCAGCCTCCTCCCCCTCTGCTCCCGTTGTTCCGGAACACCATTCTGTTTCCCCTGTTCCGCCCGCACCCTCTGCCAAACCGTATTTCAAGGGAAGCTATGTATCTCCCGAAAGCGATGCCACCGATGAACGCAACCAGAAAGAGCTGAACTTCAGTCTGGACGAAGCGCGTGTCATAGCCGAAATCAATCCGCAGATGCTTTCGTTACGCGAGCTTTACACCGTGGCCATCAGCTACAAGAACACTCCGGAACAGTTCTACAAAATCATAGACATCAGTGTCAAGATATATCCGGCAAGCCCCGTTGCCAACCTCAACGCCGCTGCCGCCGCCATCGAACGGGGCAACACACAGGCAGCCGGCCGCTATCTGCAAATGGCTTCCCATGAAACGCTTGCCTACAAGAACTGCCGTGGAGCCTACGAGCTGTTGTGCAACAACACCTACGAAGGCATCCGCCTGCTGAAAGCCGCCAAAGCCGAAGGCTCGGAAGAAGCCACCTATAACCTGAAAATATTCTTTGAATCCAACCAAACCAATATACAATAAAACATGAAAACCCGGCATGTCCTTTCTTGTCTTCTGCTCGGCAGCGCCCTTTCCGTTTCCGCACAGAAAACGGCTGTCAAAAGCAACCTGCTTTCCGCCGCCAACGGTGCGCTGAATGCCGGTGTGGAATATGCCTTCGGCCCCAAATCCACATTCGATTTGTCCGGCAGCATACGCCCGTGGAAACGCACGGAAGGATATGTCAACAAATATTGGCTCATACAACCTGAATACCGCTACTGGACTTGCCAGAAATTCAACGGCAGTTTTTGGGGAGCCTATCTCAACGGAGCGCAGTTCAACGTAGGAGGGAAAAAGATGCCTTTCGGACTCTTCCCCTGGCTGAAAGAGCACCGGTATGCAGGCTGGCTGGCAGGCGGAGGCATAAGCTACGGATATCACATCCTGCTCAACCGCCACTGGAATATAGAAGTTTCCGTCGGTGTAGGGTATGAATATATCGACTATAAGAAATATAAATGCCCCGACGTGTGTGCCGAGCTACTGGAAAAAGGCCATTATCACTATTTCGGCCCTTCCAAAGCATCCCTGAGTATAGTTTACATATTTAACTAAAGAGCCATGAAATACTTATTCTATCTTATATCATTTATTTTTCCTACGCTTTGCTCATCAGCGCAGCCGGCAGAACGGGACAGTTCGATTTACATCGCCTCCTCCCGGCTCTACCGGATGGGAGAAAGTCTGGTAGTGTCCATGCAAGTAGACATTACCAGACAGATTCCCTCTAACGAATCAGTCATACTGGTTCCCCGGCTCAGCGACAGCCTGGACAACTTCATCCAGCTTCCCGCCATCTATGTGAACGGTCGTAAACAACATATTTTCTTCCAACGTGAAACCGGCCGGCAGGAAAAAGACTATGAAGAGTTACGCCGCCGCAATGACCGCAAGCAAAGCGTACACTACTTGCGCAGCATCCCCTTCACCCACTGGATGAAGCATGCCTCCTTGCATCTCATCGAAAAAGAATGCGGATGCGGAGTCCCCCGCCATACAGACTCCACCTATCTGACCCGCCTGAACATCCTTCCCGATATCCATCCGCACGTAGCGTTCATCACTCCGCAGATGGAAGAAAGGAAAGTGCGCGAAGAAAGCGGACGTGCCTATCTGGACTTCCCGCTCAACGAAACAACCATCTATCCCGAATACAGAAACAATCCGGCCGAACTGGCAAAGATAAAGCGCAGTATCGACCTGATAAAAAACGATACCAATGTAGTCATTTCGCATATTGACATTCACGGATACGCCTCTCCCGAAGGCCCCTACTCCAACAACGAGCGTCTGGCGCGGGAACGGACTCGGACCTTGAAAGACTATGTATGCAGCCAATATGCTTTCAACGATACATTGTTCACCACCCATTACACCCCCGAAGACTGGGACGGATTTGTCAAGTTGCTGACCGACACCGTTATCACCCATCGCGAGGAACTGCTACATATTGCAGAAAGCAAAAGCAGCCCCGACGAGAAAGAACGGAAAATACGGAAACGTTATCCCGAAGAGTTCCGTTTCATCCTGCAACATTGGTTCCCCGGCCTCCGCCATTCAGACTACACCATCCACTATGTGGTACGTCCGTTTACGGTAGAGCAGGCCAAGCAGGTATTCCAAAGCAACCCCAAGAATCTGAGTATTGAAGAGATGTTCCGCATAGCCCAGACCTACCCTGCCGGCAGTCCGGAATACAATAAGATTTTCATGACGGCGGTTCTGCTTAATCCGGAACACCCCGTTGCCAATCTCAATGCAGCCTGCATCCTGCTCTCGCAGGGAGATACCAAAGGCGCCTCACTCTATCTGGACAAAGCCGGTGAGACTCCCGAAAAGACCCTTTTGCAAGGCATCATGCAAATGCTGAACGGGAATTATACCGAAGCGGAGAACCTGCTGCGCAAAGCGGAAGAAGCAGGACTGCCCCAAGCAGGTGAAAACCTGAAGATATTACATGAGATTTACTAATCACATTTTTAACTAAAACATTTTTACATTATGAACAAAAAATTATTATTATCCTTCGCTCTTGCAGCTGCAATGACAGGATGTATCAATGATGCAGATGTTCCTTCAGGAAACGGAGACAATCCGGCTCCCGGAGCCAGAGGAGGGAACATGGAGATTTCATTTGTAGTTCCCAACTCTTCCAACGGCAGCCGTGCCGCTTCCGCCGAAGACTCCGGAGTTTACGAAGACGGAACCGCCGAAGAATACAAGGTGAGCAATGTAACCCTCTATCTGTTTGACTCTTCCAGCAAGAATCTGGTTACTACCATCAACGTAGCCCAAAGCGATTTGGGCGCAGGCACTTCCAGCGGAGAGAGCAGCAAAGAAGGACAAACCATTGTCTATCCTTGCAACAAGGAAATCACAGTAAAACCGGGCAACTATGACATCCTTGCCGTAGCCAACGGTTCACAGACCTTCGAAATAGGTCAGGAATCCACATTATTGGGACAGATTGACGCCTCCACCTATGGAAACGGCATGATAACCAGCGTACCCGGAAGCGGTTTCATCATGTCCAACCGCGGCTCGGCCAATATGAACATCACCGTGGAGTCTCCCGAAGAAAGCGACACCAAAACACAGGTCAGAATCAATCTGGAACGTGCCGTTGCCAAACTGATGGTCAGAAATGACAGCAAGGAAATCTACACGCTGAAGAACCCTGCCGGAGTGACTTACGCCACAGTCCGTCTGAACAACTACAAATTCATCAACCTGGCAAACAAGTTCTACACCTTCCGCCATGTCGCTAAACTGGATAACGCTCCTGAAACTCCGTCAGCTCCGTCATCTTACAGCGTGGAAGCAGGAAACTTCGGCAACATCGCCGACAACAACGGTTACCTTATCGACCCCTATTTCTTCGACAAGACCGTAGCTGGAGCCACTACCAATTTCACAGGCGGTTCATTCTACACCAACCACCTGTCAAAACAGACAGACAGCAACTGGTCGGGCCTGGCCGATGCAGGAAAGTACGTTTCCATGTACTGTCTTGAAAACTGTATGTTCCGTCCGGCACAGAACACGGTGTACACCACCGGCATCATGCTGAAAGGTACATTCACCCCCGAAGCTTCACAGACCATCGGTAACAACGGTAATCCGGTAGAAGACCCGCTTGTATTCAACACACTGTATTATTTCAACTATAAGTTCTACACCACACTGGCAGCTGTAGGCAAATATGGCGATGCCAATATTGATGGTTTGACAGAAGAATCCAGTGATGCAGAACTGGCTGCCAAGCAGATTACCCGTTTCACCAAGAACGGAGGCAATTTCTCTACCTTCTACAATTACTGGATCAAACATCTTGACAACAACAACCCCACCGTCATGGGCGTCATGGAGTTCGGTATTGTACGTAACAACATCTACTCTGTCAACATCACCAGCATCAAGAACCTGGGTCCCGGCACTCCGGACACCAAACCCGATCCGGATGAAAACAAAGCATTCCTGGACGTAGAATTCGGAGTATATCCGTGGATTGTCCGTGACCAAGATGCCGACCTTGAATAAAACAGTCTCAAAATAGAAAAACAATGAGTAAAACTGCTACTATCCTCTTCGCCCTATGTACTCTTTTCTGTAGTGCATGTTCCTGGGTAGACGATGACCGATCCGATTGCCCCACAGGCTGTTGGCTAAAGTTATCCTATACCTATAACATGCTGAACGTAGATGCCGTAACCACTCAGGTAAAAGATGTCACGCTATTTATTCTCGATCAGGAAGGCAACTATATAGTCCGGGAGGAAGTAGACAGTCTTACATTCCATCAAAATGAATGTACAATCCAAGTCCCCTTCCTGCCTCAGGGAGATTACACCTTTCTGGTCTGGGCAGGATTGGCGGATTCACTTTACCGGCACACTCCCACCTCACTGACACTGTTACGCAATGAGGCGGGAGAACAATCCGAAAAACTTTCATCTCTATTCCACGGGCGGCTGGACAATGTGCATATCAGCGGCGAATATCAGGTTTTGGCTCTCTCTCTTACTAAAAACACGAATATTCTGAGCTGCATATTGCAAAGTCAGTCGGCCGCCCCTCTGGATACAGATGATTTCCGTCTGGAGCTGACAGCCCGCAACGGATGCATGGATCACCGGAATACTCCGACAGACTCCGTTTCCACCTGCTATCTCCCCTTCATGCAGGAAAGCGCCAACTTGGAAGACATACAGGTAGTACATGCCGGCATGAATACATTACGACTGATGGAAAATGACGACACCCGCCTACGGTTAATCCATCAACCCGATGGAAAAGAGATTTTCGATATTCCGCTGACACCCTACCTGCTTCTGTCGCGTAATGTCGAAACAACCTACATGCCTCCACAAGAATATCTTGACAGGCAAGACCGCTATAACCTGATATTTTTCCTGAGCCCGACAAATGATCCGCAGAAACCTTACATATGTGTAGATACTAATTGAAAAGTGCGCCAATATTCCAGTTGAAAATTGCGCCACCATAGGATAAGTATAATGACCTTTG